>Ga0307510_10006189_pt1 | contig 14270 bp, 12 predicted proteins | sample 12_EM_MG_FD_207224 | JGI IMG/M metagenome (GOLD analysis project Ga0307510, IMG submission 207224) | Populus trichocarpa ectomycorrhiza microbial communities from riparian zone in the Pacific Northwest, United States - 12_EM | ecosystem: Host-associated > Plants > Roots > Unclassified | place...
AGACAGGCGTTTCAACTTTCCGTTTCTTTCAATCTCGTGGGAGATATAAAGCTCGATGTCCTTCGCAACATCCTTTTTCTGAATGCCCAGACTGGGTAACCCCTCGAAGTGAAGCTTTATATTGAGATGATCCCGGCTGACGACCAAAAGATTGACATTGCTTAGACCCGAGAGCTCCCTCAAGGTTTCTAGCACGATCGGCTGTAAGCTCTCCTCACACTCATCCACCGCATCGACGACGATTGCAAGCTTTGGAATCTGTCTTAAAAGAAGCCGGAGGAGGCTGATGAGACTGGATAGCTTAGGTGGGCCGTCTCCAGATCTTGCTGAAAAGAAGTCCTCTACATCCTTGGGCATAGTAGGCTTCTGATTCGTTATTTGCCAAATGACCGATCCTATGAGGCTTGTTGCATTTTGCTTGGATACTTGCCTGAAGTCGCAATAGAAGTATGCGAGCATTGAACCGGGCTTATTAACAAACTTTGCAGAAATGTATTCGATCACAGTAGACCTTGGAGGGATTAATTAGTAGCTGCTTCCTAAGGGTACCGGAAGAGCTTCTCACGATAGGATCGTTTTCCCCGCGCCAGCTTCCCTCATAATTAGCAACTGCCCTACTCCCGCACAGACTAAAACCTAGAAGAGAGGAACCAACGTATCCCGTGCAACCAGAAAAATGATTTGCCCGCCTTAAGCCAGTCCTGAAATTCCTTTCCTTCAGTGAACCAACGACCAGTGCCATACTGGCACAACTTTCTCGCCGCCAAATGGTTAGACTGTGGGTCCGCCGGGGAAAGCCAATCTCGGATTCTCTTTTGCATAGCGCCTGAAGGCATTAGTATAGGGCAATGGTATCTGAGTATATAGCAAGCAATGAATAAGAAGACATGTCCCCGAGATGAACACAGCAGAGGTAGGAGAATCTCGTCTGAGGTCTCTTTCTCCCATGGTTGCAGCGCCCGGCGACATCGTCAATCCAGCGCCCCAAACGCCCAGGAGATTCAGAGTTCGGTAGAAATGGAGAATAACCTACTATGGACAGCCTTTTTCTCGTCCTGCTTATTCAATGATTGAATTTCCTTAATATCCTCCACATCATTTTGTATCTCCCACGCTAACGACCTAATATCCAATTAGATACGCTTCCACTGCTCGTCTCAGGTAAGAAGTATTCGATATTAGGGGTCGTGAATTTGTATGGGCGCTCAGATACGCACGAATTTGTTGTCATGCATTTTGTGAATCCCTGTTATCGGATACTTTCCTAGGACGAGTACCCATTCACTCAAAGGATTCACGAAGAAGCACTCACATCTCATCCACGGACAAGGCAAGCTCAAACAACGACTTGTGTCTCTCCAACCGTTCACACCACTCCTTCGTCGCCTTCTCCTTCAATGGCCAGCAAACCCTCCAAGCGCCCCGCCTCCTGCTCGCCTCACCATACTTCTGCAAATCCCTCAATATCTCTTCCATAAACTTCCGGCACTGCTCGACGGGTTCGCCCATAGCTCTGATGAGATCTCCGGAACTCCCGTTCGTAGTTCTAGCATTGGCGGTCGGATCGTCGACTAGCATCTTCACAGCGTGCAGGACCCCGCTGAGCGCTGTGACTTCTTGTACCAGGCGTCGGAGTTCGGGCGGGAATTGTGCGGAACTGGAACCGTATCGATACCCCGCTGCAAGGAGTTGGCCCGCCAGCGTGAGCACCGCTATGATATTGGCAGTTAACGACAAACTTTCCATGTTCGCAGGTGTGTAATGGGTACTGGTATGCTGTGACCCGGGGGAGGGAACCAGCGAGAAATTCGTGTAAGTCTTATATAAAAACGAGGTTCGGGCTTCCGGAAAAATAGAGCGCACAAGACTCCCAGAGCCCCGGCGGCTTAGGATTTCCTGGTGGAAGTATCAGGAGAAGGGAGCGGATAATCGCAGGTGGCTAGGTAGGCAGCACTGCCGCCAATCAACTCGAGTAGCCTCATGGTGGTATGGGGTAGAGGGGCGCTGGCACAGCCAATTACAGCTCGGCTCCTGCCCAGCAAACTGCGGCAAAATTGTGTGGGCAGAAGGGGATGGGGAAGAGGCATGCCTTCCGCTATTGGCCATGATACGAATTCGGCACGATACTCCTCAGGCTGCGCCGGCGCTTATATGCAGAGATCTGCATCCCGGTATTGGCCAAACTGCCCTAGATACCTAGCAAATGAAAAATAGCAAACCGTTCACAGAATCTCCTCTCTCTCACAACCGATACCGTAAGAACTCGAGTAATTGAACCTTGCTGGTAAGGTCCCGCACCCCCCCCCCCGTCTTAAGCTGGAGGCTGAGGCGGTCGGTTTCCGCAGCGCTTTCACCCCCCTACCCAAGAGGGGGAATTTTGGACGTCTTAGCGCGAGGTTCAATTGTTCATGTCCCCACGGCGGGCCTGGCTGCTTACCAGAAACAACCATTCATTGGAAATGTTCACGGACCAATCCTGGTATATCAGGGTACCGGTATGGTATGTAACTCAGCCTGCTAGCTAGGTAGAAACCGCAGCTAGGCAGGTAAGGAAAAGTAGCAGACCATATGGTACCGGTATGCCTTGTATCGGTGCTCCACGGTATTAGGTATGAGGGATGTTCGAAGTTCTCCGCGCAACTAGTACTCTCTCCGCAGAGGGGGCGATCTTCAGTATCTGCTTTCCAGAGCCAGCGCTTGCTCGAGTATTGCAACTCGGAAGGTATACCTTGGCTGGCAACTTGAAAAATCGATTTCGTGATTGGGGAATGCAGCTATAAGTATTTTGATATGTTGTCAGTGAGTGTAACCTCTCGTGGTGTATCATACGATTTCGGTACCATGGAACGGGAATGGAAAGATGTTTGACTGACTCGCAGAAACGCCTTTTTCAATTCAACTTTTTGTCTCGACTTGTGCTTCATGGTGATTAGATTTTTTGAGGGGTTTCGGAGCAAGCAATTTGCTTAACTCTACTGCAGTTTATTGTAGAATCTGATGAAGAGATATCATACCGGGCATACCGTATGTAGCTTGTGTTTGAACACTGACAGTTAAACTACGGTGGGAGGTCCTTGCACGGCACAGTACTGCGAACCCAGTTGCCACGGAGATAGCGATCCTTAACTCTGCCCTGCGAAATCCCTCCACGAGTAACGCGAGAGAGAGAGAGACAGAAGGAAAGTCGCGGGACCCAAAACTATGACCCAGGCCGGTCCTTGACTCCCTCTCTACTCGAGTACCGGTAGACTACATCCGCAGGCAGCCAACTCAATATTCTCCTGATAGAGAAAGACCTTGCAATAACCGCCACAAGACACCACTTCCAAAAGCCTATTCGAGTACCGTAGTGCTAGAAGCCGCAGTAGGGGAAGAACCCAACCACCCACTTCGATTATTGTCGTACGTCAATTAAGATTTCCGCATTTCTACTGTGCTTTCCCCGGTGCTCTTTGACTTCCCCTGTCTGATCCACTTCCCGGTCCAATACATTATCATAACATACCGTACCGTACTCAGATATGGAGGTTAGTGATGGGACGCATGGGAGTGACAGACGACCGAAGGAGGACATATCTTGTGCGCGGCGCGGGAACCCGGAGAGCAGCGACAACTCGGGGGCGTGTCATCAGTTACGTCCTCCACTGGAAAAGTAGCGTCAAGCTTGAGAGATCACGCTGCTCTACTCGAGTACTGTTATTAAATTTTAGTGTTTGCTCACGCATATGCTCTCGGGTCACCCATACCCCTGTCCGTCTCATCACTTACCTCCATACCCGGGTATGCCGAGCCTCAACTAAATCTCCCCACACCTCAACGCCTTTTCCCCAACAACATACGGTATAGCACATACCGTAGATTCTGGGTAAACTCGACCCGCCACCATTCCCGGTATGGTAGTTACTATCCCCGGAAGAGCGAATTCGCCACGGGGTTAGTCTTTGAGAGGAATAGTGGCTGCCTTAAGAAGCATGGAGGCGGGTCGAGTTTACCCAGAATTTACGGTACTCGCACAGTACCGTAAGAGCACAGTACTAGTAATGCCCCTGCTACACAGTATATACTGTACCACCACGGAGCCGCCTGTAGACTAATGCCCATAGGCAGTGTCTACCCCTCTCCTCTCATCTCTCCTCTCCTCTTCCTTCCTCGCCGAGTACTTAGTTCTCACATTCCACCCCACCAGATCTAACGTATCCAGTTCGTCCCATCCGATCTCGAACCCGCACCTAACGCACAGAAAAGCCTCTTTCTTTTTTTTCTTCTTTTGATAAAAAAGCCCCAAAATGACCTACACCCCGACCCCCGGCTTTCTAACCGCCGCAGCGAACATTGACGATCTTAAGGATGATAAGGGACATGACTTCATGCTCCTAGTATGATAACCCCTCTCCCTCCTACCCCCCAAAATACATGTATAGTACAGTCGAGATTTATGAAGGAAAAAAAAAAAAAGGCCTACACCCTCTTCAAGCATACCACCGTCGGCGACAACGTGGGTACTCGACCGGGAATGTTCGACCCAAAGGTTTATCACCCCAACGTACCCCTCACCTCCCTCATGGTACTAAATTGTTGCAATAGGGCAAGAAAAAATTCGACGCCTGGTCATTCACTGATGGCATGACGCGCGAGAAGACGGACGAGCTCTACATCAACTGCTCGAACCACATGTGCTCGAAGGAGGGGGAGGAGCCGGAGCCGTTAGTTGAGGAAAATCTAGAGCTGTTGGAGAAGATTAGGAGGTTGTTGGGTATACTTTGATGGACTGACGGATTGGCGGAGGGATGGGACGGGAGATAGGGAGTGGCTGTGTTTAAAAATTCAACAGACGGCTGCGAGGGGTTTCTTTCTCCTTGCCGATTGATTTCATTGATCCATCGATCAACGTAGTTGATGACCTACCAAGACGTGGGTGATGCGGACTGCCCCACCCCGAGCAACCCAGATATAAGGATATCTCCTCCAAATACCTCTAGGCAGTCTTCTAACGGGCTGTGGAGAGTATACGAATCATTACCCGCACCAGGCCCCGCCGACCCAGTCATCCCCACACATCACCGATAGCCGAACCCCCCCGCCCATGAAACAATCAATACCACCTAAAGATTAATGCCCAACCCTTCATTTTCCGATCCAACTCTAAGGAAACGAAACAGAAAGCAAAAATTCCAAGATATCCATCAGTGAAAATAGAAACAAAGGTGAATTCGCAAGATACACAAAAAAGGCGAAGAGACAAGAAAACAAAACCCATGCACATTTAGAAGTTACTCCACCCCCATCCCATTTCCCTCACGGAATACCAACGCTACACCATACTATTCAATTAATCGACCTTTCCGCCAATACCCTCCTCCTTGGTAGACTCAAGCTTAAAGAACCCACCAGCGCCCCGCCTCTTCATTCGCCCACGACCCCAGACGGCCAACGTGACAATGACAGAGGCAAGGATGAACCAGGAGGTCATAGGGTGGTTGGAAATCTTAGCCCTGATCTGATAGTACGCTGTCTCAAACCTGTTCGTAGTACTCTTACTTCTGATGCGGGGATGCTCAGCAATGACAGCCTTGAGGGTATCGAGGATAATCGAACGCGAGGGAACAATGGCAGTGCCCTCGAGTGTGGTATCCCAATATTGTTTGGTCTATAACATGTTAGCTCAACGGACTCATTGGGAAGGGTAGCGAGAACTGACATCTTCCTCGTTGATAATAATTCTCTCGCCCATCTCCGCAACGTTGACACCGTACGTAGTCCTAACCCAACGTTCCCAGAAGACACCATCAACCCAGGCGAAGCCAACTTCCTTCTTCTTCTCCAAGTTAATCTTCATGTTCTTTGCGGCCCTGAGCGCCCTTTGGTCATTCCTGTCTTCAGCCTCTTCAATCCGAAGTTGCTTTTTGTTTCTCAATTCTTGCTTCTCATTCTTCTCCTGCTGCTGGCGTTGATCCATAAACTCTAGGGCAGCCGCCTTGAGTTCCTTTTTTGCAACGGCAAAGTCCTTGGGCCTATCCCTAGATAATATACCGAGAACAACGGTCTTCCCATTCATAATTTCATGCGAGTTGGCCGCGGAAAGCTCGGGAAGGACGGGAAGCCAGACACTGCGCGCCCATCCGGTGACACGGCCAAAATCACGGATCGCACCCGGGGCAATGCCCGGGAAATAGCTCGGACTGCCGTCACGAACAACTATAAGCCTGGGCCACGTAGTTATTCTAAAACGTTTAGCGAGAAGATCGCTCTTAGTCTTCAAGAGAGGGGCATGGCCAATAAAGGACAAGGGAAGCCTCTCCATAGCACGGAAGTCTTCGGTGGTGGTAGCAGAATCGTAAAAGAACAAGAAAGCAACCTCCATACCACCCTTCTCCATATCCTCGAAGTCGGTGTACTCAATGTCTTTAATGCTGGAATCAACGGCTTTCTTGGCAAACGAAACAAGATCTCCGAGGCCACGGAGCCCGTTGTACTCGATCTTTTCACCGTGCTGGAAATAAATAATGGTCGGGTATCCGCGAACCTTGAGTTCCTTGCAAAGGCGTCTATCATTTTCGCAATTGATCTCTCCAATGTTAAGCTGGTTCTTCATCTCACGACCAAGCTCGGCCCATTGTGGAGCCAATGCCTGGCAGTGCTGGCACCAAGGAGCATAAAACTTGATAAACCATCCATCACCAGTTCCGAGGACCCCCTTCAAAAAAGCATCCGCGGTCAATGCGACACTCTTGCCCTCAGGGTTCTTTGATTCGTCGTAAATAGTTTTCGGAAGCGCGAGATTGCGGTTTGACTTGGTAGAGATTTCCACAATGTACTTATCGACGAATTCAGACATATCCTCCACAGTGCGGTCCGCTTCTAGTGGGTACTGCTCGATAGCCTTTCCATCCTTGAAGAGGATAAAGCTAGGGAACGCCTCAATTCCAACCTTTTTATCGGCACAGATATCACCGTAGGAAACGCAATTAATATTGGCAAAGTGAAAGTCATATTTCTCGGTAAAGGTTGGACTAGAAGACGGGGATCCAGGATTCGAATTGGGCGAGGGAGGGGTCCCTGAATCTACGACCTGGGTCGTGTACTTGTCGTGCAATTCCTTCCATATAGGGGCAGCCTTGATACAGTGTGGACACGTCGGCGAGTACCCCTTCACGAACCTTGAAAAGGAAAACAAGTTCAAAGTCAGCCCCAGCAGAAACCGCTATCAAAGTTACTACAGCAGAGCTAGGAAAAAGTAAAAAACGAAAATGACGAAAATAGGTCGTAGCTCTTTCCATCATGTGTGGGTCGCACGCAGGGCCAATGGTTGCATGGCGATTAAAAGTGCAAATAAACAAGCAAGAGAAGAGAGGGAGAAATTTTCCCTTTCAACAAGAGAAACAGAAATAGCTCACCAGTAACCCTTCGCGATAGTTGTCCAGAAGTTTACCGTTGTCAGCTCGACGATATCAGGGGCCTTGATTTCCGATTCAACTTTCGCCGGCGGAGTAGCGGCCGAAGCAGGTGCTATAGTAGCAGGAGCAGGAGCAGGACCATCTCGAGCTGGGATGGGCTCTCCGACCACTAGCGGGATCACAAGAGTAGTGAGTAGTAACGATATAGATGTTGAAAGGCGCATCGTGACCGATGGAAGATGTGATATGGGGAGCCCTCTACAGGGGCAAACGGTGAAGGAAGTTCGAGGCCAAAGAAAGTGGCCAAAGAAAGGGATGGCGAAGGTGAAGGGAACGGTGTTTAGGGTCGTGTTTCCAATGTAAGGGCAAACAGAGAGGCGGGTCAAGGGAGACGGAGGAAAGAAATATGAAGAGTGCTCGCTTTTTTCTCAGGGGTGGGATGAGTGAGCAGTGGTAGCGGTAGGTGAACCAGCTAGGGATAGCGTTTCCCCAGCTATTTTCTACCGAATAGAGTTGTAAGGGATGTTCCACTTTTATCGTCTCTTGTCCCGTTGTCCAGCATTGTGGCTTTACATAATCAGCCACACCAAAGCTTGTGCCGCACCCATCTGAGATCTGCTATTTCCGTTTCGATGCAGAACCCTAGTGTGCTGGCTGTATTTATTGCTTACCGGACTGGAAGGTCAGAGAAAAGCCTTCACCCCATTATCCATTACCGGTATGATAGCTTGCACCCCAAAAAGCTTTGAGTGGGCGATGTCCCAGAGGGATAAGTTAGCTATCAACTTTAAAGCCGAGTGTTACAGCTATCGAGCCCTCAAGCCACTCGACCGCTCTCCATTTTTCGAAGGGCTCAAGCTGGAAAAGTGCCGATAACACCGCCCGAATCAGCCCCATGAAGGGGAATCCCCTCGGCCCACAAGTCGAAACGGTCCGAGGAGATCATGTACGACAACATGTGGCTGCTGCTCGGAACCTAAACTACCCAGCTCGAGGAAACCGTTACAGATCCGGTATCACCTTCTATTAGCGTGATAAAACCTGAACTACCCACAACAGTCATTGGCAGTTCGCTAGCGCGGCTAGCCTTCCATAGGTGTACCTATATCGCATCTAATCAGGCGTATCCCGGCGGTTTACTTGTATCACAAAGTCCATACATCCCCCCACCCCGTCCACAACCCATAAAAGCTGGCACTTGTCGATGATCGATGGGACGATACAGTTTGACTCCAAAGCTAACTAGGGAAAATGAGACTTCGTTTCAATTGGCCCTCCCTAACTTATCGACTGGAAACACAAGAACCGGCACCAGAGAAACAAAAGCACCTGATATAACAACATCCATCATTGCCGTACTGGCATTCCATTCCACGAGAAGTCATGTTTACTTCTTCCCAGAGCTACCGCCTCTAGGAGCGGTGTAGGTTCCATTACCGCTCGGGCTGCTATGGTACGTAGAGCCCTATCAAAATTAATATCCGAACCTTGGAATGATACTCCTTGGGGGGGCTCACATTGGCATTGCTGTAATAGTAACTCCCGTCACCTACCAATAAAAAGCTCCAACTTAATGTACTGATCCCCAGCAACAGTAAAAACCGGAGGTGCATCATGACGACTTACTATTAGAGTAATGGTACGTGTTAGGGTTGGCAGCTCCGCTACCGTAATCGCGGGCGCAGTAGTGGTTACCCTATCAGCCTTCAGAGAGCCTATTCGTAAACAATCCCGAAGAGCGAGGGCAAACCTCAGAGTTAGTCCCAGAGGACTTGCAGGAGTATTCTCCTTGGTTTGAAGGCATCTTTCGAATCTGAAGTTTGGTTTTGTAAAGTGTGGTATTGGAGTTGAGTCGGCGAGGAGGAGGATTGGGGAGGCGGTGGAGAAAGATACGGGAGTGGGAACGTGCTGATCTTAAGTACATTGGGGAGATACGCTAGATTGGGTGGTAACTTAGGGCATGGGTTTGGCTATACGTTTATAGACCGGGTGAGCGTTGAGCGAGGAGGCGACATTCTCAGCGAAGCTTGGCGTGGCTTGACACCAAATTTCGGTATGCATCAAACCAAACTGCTAACAAATCTTTGCCAAGCGATCACCCTGTCTATCATGCTATCAGGCTTGCAGCCTGCGGAAGCAAGTTCCCACCCCGACGCACAACCTCCCATCGGGAAATAAAGAAAGTGCGGGGCTAGCGATGACTCACATTCTGCCGTACCTGAGGGCAACTACAGTACGAGTACCGTACTATACTTTCTCCTGATTTCTTTCAAAGAGCATTTACGAAACAGTCTTTGTCCAATCTTGCGCAACTACGAATAAACATGGATTGCATGCACCCCGCCCTCTCACCTCCATGAAGCAGGAATCCGCACGCATTGCAAAATATCAAACCCCAGAGTGCGGCAACTCCCATCATACACCATACTTTCCAAGAGAACCACAAACCCCCACAAGACACCAAAACACGCAATGCAACACTGCGGCAGCTCCGTAAGAATTATGTAGAACAATTGAACCTCACGCTAGGGCGTTAGAATTGCCTCTACTAGTAAGACCACCTATATTCCCCCCACCTGTCTCAGAGCAGGAACTAAATGTCGATTTTCTAAAGAGTGACCCCCTCTCTCCATCCAAAGGTGGGGAATTCCGGGTGTCTTAGTGCGAGGTCCAATCACCCCAATCCTTACGACGTGGTTCCCCCTAAACCCAACTCTTTACTCGAGCAGACACCGGCAGTCCCCCCTTACCTATCCCCCTGCCACGCCAGACCAATACGGCATTTAAGGCCTCCCAAAAGTTCCCCACCTCCAGCGCCATGCAGGACAAATGCAAAGTCTATGTTATCATACCCTCCCGGCACAGTCGTAGCAGTACGAGTTATTGTAGCAAAAAAAGTTCCCGAAATGGCCCCTTGCATTTTCCCCCCGTCCGATTTTCTTGCACTCCAGGCACGCCACACGCACAGTGCCAGTTACAGATGCCGATCACGACCAACGAGGGCAGAATTACCCCGATTCATCGGATTTGGTGGCAGCGTATGGGGAGGGGGGGGATTGGGTAAGTGGGAAATGATTTTGTTTCGAAACTAAGATTCATGCTGGCTCACTCGGCTTGGCAGAATTTTAGTTGCGGGTTGAGGGTGAGGGTGATGGCAGCGCGGCAGCTCTGGAAAAGTGGGAGGCTTTTTTTGAGAAGATCAACTGATGGGACCCCCCCCCCCCCCTCGTCTCCTTCTGGGTCGACCGCTTCAATGTTATATATAAATTTATCCTAGCTGTACCGATTGGGCTGGCCTCCGCTAGCGTTGTGACCAGGGGCATAGGACGAACCCGCGATTCTCGCAACAGACAGGCCGATAGGAAAAATGGAAAAAGTGATTAGACTGAGCACCATCTAACACGACTATAATGGCAGAAAAAGCAGAAGGAGAAGAAGCTTACACGATTGAGATAGGAAGAGGAAGTCCTATAACACTGTGGCCGTGCGGCATCCTGCAAAAATACAGGACACCCCCTGCAAACCAATGCGAGGGAAGGGGGGGGGGGGGTGGAGACCTGAACAACGTGTATATGTGGAAAGGCATTGAAGGGCAGACGCTGTGCTCTGGGAAGATATGGATTTCGTACGGTAGGTGCCAGAGAGCACATCCTATCCAGCGTGCGCCCCCATGAAAGTCCCAACTTACGGTAACATGACAACAGGATCTCCGCTTTGGAGGTTCCCTTGGTCGTTTCTAGATTAGAAGTGCCCTTTTTCTTTCTTTTCTTTCTTTCTTTCTTTTCCCTCGGATCCATCACGTACTTCTGCCGATGGCTCGACCTTTATAAGTATATTTACGAGTATACGGTATACGGTATACACACCTCTTGTAACAGCCACAATATTATTATTTCTAATCCTGGGCACCACTTCGCACCTTCACCTTCCGGCGTTCCAAGGCAGGAGGGCTTCCCATCTCCTGACATTACCCCAACAACACCATATCCTACAACACCCCCTACCGTATTCCGCTATTAACTTACACTGTGATACCTCAGAACCCGTTGGTGAAATATTTACACTAGCCATTTCCTCCTCTTCGGTCCTGGCCCCTGCTGCCTCCAATACTATATCCTCTGCAGGACCTGAGGAGCGGGATTGAGTCATACACAGTTCGTCTAGCCAATAGGTTAGAGTAAATGTAGCTGCTGTAGCATAAGCCATGCTGTGTGTATCTTCGCCTAGAGACACAAGTACTTGCTGTCCGCCGAACAGGCCATTGCCGGCACGATGGTTTCACATATTTTTTCGAAAGCTAGCTTAAAATAAGGTTTGTGCTTTGCGACCGATGCAACGATCAAGGCAACTCGCAACGTTTGCAATATGCCAAAGGTATAGTAAGAAGTGTAAAGGGATCTGAAATCAAATATACACAGGATGCCGCACACACGTCACAGATACGACCAAGACACAGAGCGCAAACTTCTGCAGGAATACGCTTTGATATAACCTCCCAGTAATATTACCTCATTACAAACAGACAGACAAGCAGGAGAGCTAGGCACAGACTGCAAAGTAAGCCTAACCCTACAAACGTGTTGAAACAATCATTCATCGGCGCCCAACCCGCTTGAAAACCACACGGAACGCCCCCGAAACCCGTTTTCATGCACCGGCCAAACATGTTGAAGTTTGTCCTCCGTAGTGCATGTCCTCCCAAAACAACATGTGAAACAAAGGTGGAAAGGAAAAGGAAATAAAAGAAAAAGATAATTTTAGTTAGTAATCTAAATTTTAGATCCGTTAATCGCTTCTAAAACTCCAATATTTTTCTTTCCCAAGAGAGGGGTTACAGGAAGATAAAGAAAGAGTATTAAGCCGCTAAGGCTAGGCCATTAGCGAGGTTCTCATCCATGTTAGGAACCTCCATGCCGTCAAAGAGCCTGTAAATTTTCTCGCTCTGGTGGAAATCGTTGTCGACTTTTACATGTTAGCTTAGGGTTCCTGAGGAATTGAATAAGAAACCTACCGATGTTCACCAAGAACCAAGTGTCCATGACCTCCTGGATCAAGTGCCTGCTTACACTGCCTGCCTCGTAACATTTGGCCCAATCGTCACCGAGCCTGAACGCTTCATCTTTCCAGGCTAGGAAACTAATCGTCTCGACAACGGTCGGTTGGATGATTTCCTTGCCGGGGTATACGCCCCAGGTAACGGCGTTGGGGCCCTCGTGGGAATTGGTCTTAAGGGTTCCGTGCTTATCGACAGCGTGGTACGACAAGTCGGAGTCCCTCTCAATACGAGTGACGAGCTCGGTAAGTTGCTCAGGGGATACTAGAAGCTCAAGATAGGCTTTTTGGTACACATAACCATTTTTGGGACCCCAGCCATGGACAGGATGAGTAGATTTCACACCGTTAACAGCAGGTTGGGAGTTGATGGTCAAGAAACCACGCTCGTTCAGCTTCAAAAGTTCGTCTCTAATCGCATCGGCCTCCGAGTTGATGTACCCTTCAGACCAAGGCAGCGACGGAAGGTTTCCGGTGAGGTACTGCTTGATGAGCTCACCAAGGTCCCGAATTGTCTTTGGATATCCGTAGATCTTGATGTTTGCTTCGTTGCTGCCCCGTAGGCCAATACCATATGTATCCAGCTCCCCGAAAGCTGGTGACCGCGAGTCACCCCAACGGCCATTAGGAAACTCGTCCCAGTCTTGGGTGCGCTGAACATAGGACATGTGGCGGTTCTTCCAGAAAATAGGACGAACATTCTCTTCCTTTCGGTTAAGACCAAGAGATGGGCGGAAGGGAAGAGCCTTAGTACGCTCTTCAAGTGAGGGAATAAGTCCAAGCCCCTCCAGACACATACGGGTAGCGGTTGCAAGGTTCATAGTGTAACTATGATTTATTCCTGTGAGCGCAAATTCATCGATCACGTCAAGACACACTCACAAATGAAGGTGCAGTATCCCTGCATCAATGATCTTCTGGCAAAGCTCGACCATCAAATCTTTCCCGATATCCCTCACAGCGACGTCGTCGTTCTTAACAGGCTCTAGCAGCTGCAACCACTTCTCGGGGATGTGGCACTTTGTCCACGTAGCTCTCCTCATGAACGCAGCATAGGTGTGGATAGGCATGAGACCGGGAATAATAGGTACAGTGATGCCGATATCTCTACACTTTTTGACCCAGTCCAAAAAGATGTCGACGTCGTAGAACATTTGAGTGATAATACTAGAGGCACCAGCATCCACCTTCTCCTTCAAGTGCTCAAGGAGCAATTCTAGGTCAGTGCCATCGTCGCACCCCTCCGGGTATCCGGCAACATGAATGTCAAAGTGGTCTCCATAATTCGCTTTAATGTACTTTACGAGATCCTTAGCGTAGTGGAAGCCGTGAGGGTCGGCCTCCCATTTCTCATTTTCTCTGGGAGGATCTCCGCGAAGGGCAAGAATATTTGTGCACCCAGCCTTATAAGCCTCCTTCAGGGCATTGTCAACCTTGGACCTCGGCATTCCTGTGCAGGTAAGATGCATGCATGTCTCGATTCCGTAGACCGATTGTGCGACATTGACCATTTCACAAGTCAGATTAGAAAGACGACCACCAGCGTTCCAGGTGATATCGATGAATTGGGGTCCAAGTTGGTTCATGCGGTCCATGCCTGTTAGCCGATCAGCGACCCGTTTGTAAAAGAGTAGCTTGCCGCGCCGTGCGCCACGATTGAATTAACATACGGTCGTAGAGATTTTGGACACCCTATGGAGGAAAAAATGTCAGTAGCCAGCGAGTGAGTGGAGGAGGGGCATCACGCCACAAGAGATACAAACCTGAGCCGTCTTTGGAACAAAGTATTCGAAAGAGAATGTCGGCTTCCCATTCTTCTTATGC
>Ga0307510_10006190_pt1 | contig 14269 bp, 19 predicted proteins | sample 12_EM_MG_FD_207224 | JGI IMG/M metagenome (GOLD analysis project Ga0307510, IMG submission 207224) | Populus trichocarpa ectomycorrhiza microbial communities from riparian zone in the Pacific Northwest, United States - 12_EM | ecosystem: Host-associated > Plants > Roots > Unclassified | place...
TTCCTTCCGTCTGGCCGACTAACGCGGCGTGGATGCTCCAGACTCCGCGACGGCGCGACTCGGACGAGCAGACGAGATGTAAGGCCTTGGAGGATCTGATGGTTGTTACTGTGTTCCCAAAAACGCGCCTAATATGTTTGAAATCTGATGCCTGATTTGATGATTTGATGGTCAATCCACGGAGAGGCGTCGAGGCGGTACGCTGTGCGTCGGAGAGACGCGGTGGGTGAATTCCGCTGTGGAATGAACGCCCAAGCGCGGCTGGTAGGAATAGGCGCCCTTAACCAAAAATTAGACGACGTCCTGCGAAAACCACATGATCGGAGTCTCCAAGAGGCCAATCTGTTCCCGGTGCCATGGTCGGGCCAAACGGAGAGGCAGTGAGACGGACGGTCATCTATAAAAACAGAGAGCAGCAAGACCAACGTACTGAACCATCCGTCTCTCTTTCCAAGGTTTAGAAACCTCATCTGCAAACCTCATCTGAAGAAGTCTTTTGCGACAACTCACAACAATTATGTCATGGAATTCAGGAGACGACCTCTGGGCGCAAGCCTTTTCCAACGTTGGACGCATGGACGGCCATCAAAGGAGAAACAATGACGAAGTTTCCAGAGCCGTCTATGCAATCAGCGGGATCGCACCTCACCCGCCGCGGCGCCGGTCAGAGAACGCGACAGGTGCGTAGAGATTCATTGTCCTCGAAACGTAGGTGAGTATTCAAGGCAGTAGCGAGAAACATCACCTATCAGAATACCCTATATACAAGTCACACGACCCACAGAGGCACAGCTTCCAATAGGTCCACACCGCATCATGATCCTCAAACTTTCATGTATCCCTCAACACATGGTATCGCAGGTCGGCGTCCAAGAGTGTACCCTGGCATGGTGCCGACGTGGAGACTAGGTCAGCGCTAAGAGATACGGCTGGGAACGGCTGCAGCTCAGTTTGGATACCCACTTCAAGTTCTCTCCTCGGTGGACGCTACGGCACCAATCTCCGGATATCTTGGGACCCAAGACTAGAGGGAATCGGTGACAAAGCTGGACCAGGAAACGATGACTTGCAAGGTTGTCAAGGGCTTCTCGATTCTCGCAGGTCTCTTCTCGCTTAGGAATCACAGTGCTTCATCGCATTGCATCTGTAGTATTCGAATTCAGTTATGTACAGAGGACATTATCATCCAAACGACATACCAATTCCGTTTTCCCGAGCATAAAAATGGTGTGCTAAGATTTGTACGATAAAAATCGACTTGCCAAGAGTCGTTACGTGTGAGCCCGTAAGAAATGCGACTGTGACGGCTGGGAATGATCTTTGAGTGGCGACAGGATCTCAGTAAGGGATTGACGAAGGCTCGCTCGAAAATAGTCTTGAGTGGGAATGGAAAGGGGGCATGAGAGTGGGATGGATGACAGCCTGTGGGAAGTACCGCATGGTGACAAGAGCCCAGGTCACGGCCCACGACCAGGGACTAGGGATGAGTCGCCTTCACCAGTCCCACATCCCTGAGTTTCACAAGCCACCGCCAATGTCCCAATCTCTTTTCAAAAAGCCCATGTGGCCACCAGCTGAGCACCAGCAGCCAAGCGATTCAAGCCTCTTTAATGTACGAACGAGGTCGTCGTCCAAATAGCCCAACGACTAGCTTTCTAGACTCCGAGTCCGACCCGGTCCCTTCCCCGGGCCACCGTCCACCGAAGACACCCAGCTAGGGTGGAAGCCCTCAGGCCTCAGACGTTACCAAGCACGCTGGGAGGATCAATCCGCCAACAACGAACGTACCTTGCCTTCACAATGCTGCTGGAGGATAGGCTCCCTCCCATTATACAACTCATGGCTGGTATTTAGCACCGAGGAAAACATTTGCTGACCACATACATGCCTTGACAAGGGAGTTAAGAAACCAATCTGCCTTTGAAAGGAAAGCCCAAGTGGTGGACTTCCGAACCCCAGTCCACGAACACCATTAATGTTTTAAAGGACGGCTACCTACTGCACAGTCTGCATGGTGACAACTTAGATTCCTACGACTTCTATCTGGTCCTCTATACCTCTCACACGAATCTTCGACCCAAAGGGAAGGAAAGGATGGCTTTTGGGCCCGGCTAGTTGCAAACCAATCCCAGATGAGATCTCGCCACCGAGTAACTTATCACTACTGGAGGATTATACTGTAGGTAGAGGACGGGACATTCTACGCTTAGGCTCCCACCACCTTACGGTTCCAGATAGCGTCCCATACATCGTTGACAAATACAGAACCTGCAGTTCACGCACGTCTTTGTTAATCTATGCATGCGTGTAGCGTGACATTACAGCAATGCCCCCACATTGAAATTAAATAAACACGTGCCCTGCCCTACGAGCATCACCCTCACTGCCAACGGCATCATTCCAAACGTGATCCCATCATCCCTCCCTAGGTCGAACGACCAACGTTCGCTGACCCCAGACACGCCTCGTGCTTCCTATAACGGATGCACCGCGACTACTCAATGAGCCCAACTCACACCAGATCCCATCCCAAAGAGTGTCGGAGGTGGGGCTCCGCACGTCGAGAGATGCGGGTACTGACGGGAGGGGCGGATTTCGCCGAATGGCCAAGGGTTCCGGAAATAAATAAATAAAAAAGTTCAAATTCGTAGGGGCCAATTGTCGGGGAAGAAGAGGACGTCCACCAAGTCAGTATAAAAAATGAAAAGACCAAGTGGAAGAGCCATTCCCTCCCCTTCGTCAGAAAGCATTCTTTCCCTCATCCGTTCGATTTTCCTCGATGACACAGAGTTTGAAAGAGGACCTTTGGAGCCTCGCCTCTTCTAATGTTGGGAGAGAAGACCATCAGTTGAGTAGAAACAGCGACGACGTTGCTTGCGCCATCTACACAATATGTGAGATTGGGGCGGCCGGACACACGTCGGAGGGTGCGACAGGTGCGTGGTAGTCCACGGCCTATAAATTGTAGGTAAGTACTCAAGGGAGCAGGAGGAAATGTCACGCAAGGTACTGCGCAGCCCGGAGGGGCGGCTTCCAGCAGCACGCCAGCCAACCCCGCACACGAGGACCCTGCCCAATCATCTGCGCAGGCCGGGACGGCGACAGACGACACGACACCCACAACCGCACAAGCTCATCATACCCAGTCGCCTGCGGAACATGGAGGGAACGACACGACGACACCTGCGAATAATACCCGTGGAATTCCTGGGCGCCGTCCGCGGACATACCGTGGTACTCTCCCGACATGGAGAGTAGATGAACAGCACTGAGGCGGTCGGCAAAGGCTGTGGCTCGACTTGTGAAGGTGCCGCCTCTTCCTTGTGAGGGTCCTTCGTTGGCTCCTGCATCGATCTGGGGTGTTGGCAACTCAAGACGGGACTAGAAACTTCAAATGGCAAACCATACCTCACATAATTGTCCCGGACTCTACCCGCTATTCACATATATTGTCGCGTCAAAACTATCATATACAGAGACTTTTTTTTAAATACCACCCACCATGTTTGTAGAACGTCGAGAAGGTGTGCAGAGATAGTCCAAGAACGATCGACTCGTGTGAGAGCCACGGGGTATGAGCCTGGGGGTGACGGGACAGCGACAGTTGGGCGTGAGGTTTGAGTCATCAGTCATGACGGGTGCTGGAGAGGGGTCTACGAATGGAAGGGAGGCTAGCTCAGAGTCTCGAACAGTGGGAATTAGGAAGGGTGAAGAGTGGAACGGGAACAGAGGGGTGCCTGTGAGAAGGATAGCAGGGCACGACTACAAGGAAATGCCCCAAGTTGGCGAGCAGCCCAGCGGCCCCCGCCCTGCCGCCCGCACATCCCCGACAATGTCTCGACAGCGAGTTGTCCTCACCACTTTCTCTCAAGCGATCACAAAGTATCTCTATCCATGGGCCCACGCTACCATCCAGCAGCAAGAGCATCCAAGCCCGTCCAACACCTGAAGCAGTCGTCACCTGAGCGGTCCGACCCCCAGTTGTCCAACCCGGCGGCCCTACCTTCCTTTCCCCACTTCCCACCAAAGACAACCTTACGCAACGGCATCTGTGGAAGCTCAGAACCTCTGGAAAATATGCTAGAGGTTGTCGATTCCCCAACGACCGTACGAATTACTCCGCCCCCACACGGCCATCGCCAGACAGCAGCCTGAGACCCCGGACTATCACAGATGTGCTGGTTGGTTTCTAGCACATCGATACATTTTCTGACCACTCGTATACCTTTACAAGGAAATACTCAGCCCGCTTCCAAACCCCGATCTACATCCCCACCGGTGCCAATATAGGTGACTGTTCAGACTGCTTCTCACTACCGCAAGGCGACGACTCGGATTCTTATGATCCAACTGTCCTATCCCTCACATCTTCGACTGTGTCACGGCTGCCAAGCACCACCGCTGGAGGATCATGAGTAAGTGATGGGCCCATGCTAGACGAGCCACGTCACACACCATTTGTCCCGTTGCAGTTCAAAATGTGTAGATATACGCCATACGTCAGTTATTAATAAAGACTTATAATAATTGTGAATGTCGTTGAATGTCCTGTGTGCATGCACACCACGCAAGATTAATATAATGCCCTTTTTTTTAAAGAAAAAAATATCTTGCTGACGTCGCGTCGTTACTGTACTGTGTCACCCCACTGCCTTGTTCTCAACGTCAACCATCTTTCATCACGCTTCCTACTGGCAGGCCCCTTTTTCTATTGTTAAGGGCAAGTGTTCTAGACTGTAAGTAGCGACCGGACATGCCATATACGCACGCGGGCAGCCTCGTGGAACGGTGGGCCACCAGTGCCCCACGGTTTTCCACATCGTTTTGCATTTAATTTCGTCTCGCCTTGCCTCGCCTCATATCCTCCAGTATCGCTCGATATCGTTCACGCGGCTCAGCCAGTGCCACCTCGTGCCCGCACGCACACGCTCCACGGCTTCGGGCTTCCACCCCTCGCGTCTCCACTTTCCTTTGGAATCACTTCGTCTCAGACCATTCCCCGAACTTACTCAAGCATGGACCAACCATCTATGCTACAGAGACTCAGAGCTGAAGAATTCGAAGGAGAAAGGAAGAAGGAGATTGATATACGGAGAAACTCGTAGTGGACATTGTATCATCCGAGTTGCTTTATGTCAACTTTGGACTACAGTATAGTTGGTCGAGGGCTCTCTGTTGCCATGTCTCTGGCTGAGAGAAGTGCACCACAGTAGTAACCACCTCCAACTACAGCTGGTGGTGATGTGCTTGGCAGCCTAAGGTTTGAAGGCCTGAATAAATCCGAGAATGGTCTGATTAGCAACACGGATCCCAGAGGTCTTTAGTTCCTTCTCCTATTCGAGAAGAGGAGGATGCACGCCATGCACGCGACAAGCTTCGACAGGGGTCATATGACATGCATCGTTGGCCGTTACTTGCTTGGCGACCTGATTCACGTGCCAAAATAGAAGTATTTGTCCTCTGGCACTCAGTGCAGTGTGCGAGGAATGGAAGTACTGTACTGTACCCACAAACACAGAGGCAAACATCCTGAGAGGTCCGTGGCCAGCCGAATGGCAGTCGTTCGCAGTCTCATTAACAACTCTGACTCTGACTTGCAGTGCCTGATTCCGATCGTGACAGTGCCTTGGTGCGCAACTAGAGCATGATACCCATGAATACATCTCAGTTCGCCCCGTTGTGGAAGGACGTCCGAAAGCTGGATGAAAGAAATTACAATAGTGTCACGGTAGTCACCGCTCATTAGCGCTCATTTCTCGCCGTTTGCTTGCCGTCGGTGCCTGGTCAAAAAGTGCAACCCCCGTCGAGGGCATTGCGCACGTATTACATAATACCTCGACGACGAGTCCAAGCGCTTATTGAGGCACCGTGACTGTTAATTCCATAGCCGCCTGCAACCAATGGACGTCTTGAAAATTTCCAGCCACAATAACACCTCGACGGGGCATGTAGATGGTGCATCCCGGAAATTTTCTTCCGAAAGTTAAGCATGCGACAATTCACAAAAGAAAAGGCGCTCACCTGTTCCATATTCATGTAGACTTCGTAGGAAACGCCGCTAACCACGCGGTGTCGCTCGCAAGGCGATTGGGAATGTGATCTAGATCTGCGCACCGAAAGCCATAGTGCTTGGGACTCTGCACAGCCGATCCTCTCCGACGAAAATCACGATGACAGGGCCAACTTGTGGATTATACTCGCCTTGCCTGGTGCCATGAACCTCTCGTCCACGAAACGTGGCAGAGCCGCAGCGCGGGCGGTGCGTCCTCTACGCAGCGTCGTGGCAAGCATTGAAGGGACGACAACCCTGTCTGTGGCTCATTTCATGGGCGGAACCAAGCTCTTCCTGCGCACAGCTCCATCTGGGGGCCTGTCGCACCAATATTTTCGCTCTCCAGCGGCCTCAAATGTGGAGAGAGTGCATGTCAATGCAATGCAGAGCAGGAGGATAAAAGTCCTGGGGGAGAGAGCAGAGTCAACCATCATCGTATTTCGTCTTGCATTCACATCCCCTCACAAACCATGTCGAACAACCAGCAATCCAGTTCAAGCCAGAACCAGCAATCCGGTTCAAGTCAGAACCAGCAACGTCAAGTCCAAGGTGGATCACAGCGTCCACAGCAGCAAACGTGAGTATTCGTGCTCTTGTCACCGTCACAATATTAACCGTTCTAACCTACAATGCATGAAGCAACAACACGCCGTCCTCGGGAAATGGGGGAAACGGACTTTGGAATTCCATGAACGCTCGAGTTGGAAACCCAAGTGCGGCGCTGGTAGATCCAGGCTTAGTTAGGGAGGCAATTGGACCAATCCCGGGAGTCGCTCCCGTCATGACCAGAGCTCAGTCGCAGCAGCAGCAGCAGCAGCAGCAGCATACAGCACAAGGTGAGAGAACGCGAATCCTGGCTCTCGCAGTATGTCTGATACCGATCCAGGAACCGGTGGGCAAATGAGGCGTACGTCATCACAACCACCTATGATGCAAGGAAGCAACCCCGGAGCGTCCGTATCGCAACCGCAAGCCACGGGCGTCGTGCAACCCCAACAGCCAATAGCCCAAGCCCAGGGACAACAGCAATTTCGATTCCGCACTCCGATGACGACAAGTGGCCAGCAGGGTCAAACTGGAAACAACACGTTTGGGAATGTCGGTGCAGGTCCCGGGCGTGGTGCACCGTCATTTGGACCAGGAGCAGCGGTAAGTCAACGGGTAAATAGCGAAGCAGCGTTGGTACTGATAAGGTGATCTAGTCACCCAGTTGGTTTCGGACAGACCCGTTTCAGAACCCAGGGACTGGAAGAGGTGGGCAGCCGGGAAATAGCAAAGGGAACCCTCCTCAGCGCCGTGGCTGACCAATACTGTGAAGATGAATGAGTTTTCGAGAACCTCTTAAACACCTATAATGATACGATACAGCGTTTAATGAATGACATAATGAAGCTTTGAAGTTAAACTTGTGCTGAGAAAGCACGAAAGGGCAGTTCGCAGGATGAACACAAGGAATAGTTTCTACTATTTTGTAAGACGGGATGACGAGGAAGAACCTAAGATGTTTTTGGTAGAGAGGGAAATACGAGCTGCCAATAGTAGTGTCCACTGCCTGAGCTTCGGAGAGACTTGCCAGCGAAGAGCATTGGGTAGTGACTGGTAAGTTGATCGGCTTCACGTAACTCGCGCCTTGTGCTCTGTGTACTGTATGTGGCATAAATGAAGATACGAGACCAAAGTGACGACGTTCCCGACAACACAGCCTCGTCAGATTGGCCACCAATCATCGTTCGGTTTCGGTCGCCATGAGACGGCTCTCAGCGGGAAGTGCGCTGACCATCGTGTTCCTGTGCCCTGATGACGTGAAAAGCATTGTGGTGGTGTGTGGAGTCACACAAAAAGCACAGCCGCCCTGAGTTATTGCGCAGTACCCCGAACCCATTGTGCTCGCAGTGACATCATGATGTGCAAATCAAAAAGCCATTATCACCAGGGAAGGGACATGGGACGAACGCTTTGAATCGACGCCGAAGGGCCCAATGGACTGCCGTTGTTCCCCGAAAGTCGACTGACACAAAGACATCCTGGAGGGTGAGATGAAAATCTCGCCAGCTTCCTGCTTTACAGGAAAAGCTGAAATTAGAATCTGCTCGAGGGACGGCGTCAGAAGACGGGCGCTAACCATCAGACAATAGCAACCCCATCCCGATTCGTCGAGGCGGTGCGAATGTGGATGGATCACCCGAAGAATCTCCGTAGTTCAACAAGACGCCTGGAAATGAAGGACGGCGGACATGAAAAAAAGGTTCCTTTCATCCGGCCGACAAAAGCGGCGGGGATGGGCTCCAGACTCCGCGACGGGCGCGACTCGGACGACGCAGAGCGGGTCTGGGGGATCTGATAATATCTACTGTGTTCCCAAAAACGCGTCTAGGATATTTGAAATCTGATACCTGATTTGAACATTCATTGTTTTCACTATTGATCCCCGGAAGGGGCTTCAGAGGGGGTACGCTGTGCGTCGGAGAGACGCGGTGGGTGAATTCCGTTGTGGAATGAACGCCCAACCGTGTGCAGGAGGAATAGGCGCCTACGAAAAAAATCAGATGATGTCCTGCAGAGGCCAATCTGTTCCAAGTCTAGTGGGGCCAAACGGGGACATCATACGCTCCCACCGCCTTACGGTTCCAGATAGCATACAATTCATCGTCGTATAACGTTGAGCAACACAGAACCTGTAGCTCACGCTGCACGCACGTCATTGTGAAAATATATGCATGCTTGCGATGTGATTGATATTAAAGCAAATTCCCCACTCTCGCTCTCACCCATTTTTCAATCACGTCCCCTCGTCTTCAACCAAAAAAAAACAATCCAGTGCAATTTTGCACGTGATCCCGCCCAGGTCCAACACCCAACGCTCGCCGGCCCTGTGTCTCCTTGAACGGATGCACCTGTCAAACTCACACCACAACCCATCCCAAAAGGCGTCGGAGGTGAGATTTAGCACATTGAGAGATGCGGGTGCTGGGCGCTAGATGGGCGGGGGGGGCGGAATTTGCCGAATGGCCAATTGAGGGCTTCCAGAGGCTAATGTTTCCAAGTTGGTACGGGCCAAATGTCAAGGCAGTGCCGCAGTGAAGAGGACATTCACCAGATCAGTATAAAACATGGAAGAACCAGGCGGAAGTATCATTTCCTCCCCTTCGTCAGAAAGCACTCTTTCCATCATCCGTCCAACTTCCCCCGATGACACAGAGTTTGGACGAAGACCTTTGGAACCTCGCCTCTTCCAATGTTGGGAGAGAAGACAAGCACACGAGTAGAGACTGCGACGACGTTGCCCGCGCCATCTACACAATATGTGAGATTGAGGCGGCCAGACCCAAGTCGGAGGGTGCGACAGGTGCGTGATAGCCCATGGCTCATAAAATGCAGGTAAGTGCTCAAGGGAGTAGGAGGAAATGTTACGCAGGATAGTGGGCAGCCCGAAAGGGTGGCCGCCGACATACCACCCAACCCCGCACACGATAACCATCCCCAATCGTCGTCTGCGCAACATGGAGCAATAGCCACCAACAGCACTACAACCACAGCTGCTGCAAATGATTCCCAAGGAATTCCTGGGCGCCGTCCACGCACCTACCCCGGTACTCTCCCAACATGGAGAGTAGATGAACAGAACTGAGGCAGTCGGCAAAGGCTGTGCCTCAACTTGTGACAGTGCCTCTCCCTTGGGTGGATCCTTCGTTGACTCTTGCATCGATCTGGGGTGTTTTCAACTCAAGACGGAACTAGCAATCTCAGAAGCCAAATGATACCTCGACTGCAGCGCATAATTGTCCAGGACTTTACAAGGCTATTCACATATATTGTCGTGTTAGAACCATCATATACAGAGACTTTTTTTTTCAATATTACCCATCGTATTTGCAGAACATTGAAATGGTGTGCTGAGAGTCCAACAACGATCGACTTGTCCGGGAGAGACGGGACAGTGACAGTTGGGCGTGAGGTTTGAGTTATCGGTCGTGGTGAGTGGTGGTGAGGGAAGGGAGGTTGGCTCAGAGGCTCGAACAGTGGTCATGAGGGAGGGGGATGAGAGTGGAGCGGGAACAGATGAGTGCCTGGGAGAAGTACGGCAATGGCCCGCTCGGCCGCCGCACCCACGTCCCCGACAACGTCCCTGCGACAGCGACTCGGGGTTGTCTTCATCTTCTCTCAAGCGATCACAAAGGATCTCTACATTTCTACCAACAAGCCCATATTCCCATCAGCTGGGTTCCAGCAGCAAGAGCATCCAAGCCCGGCGTCCATCACCTGAGAGCGGTCGTCACCTGAGCGGTTCGACCCTCGGTTGTCCAACCTACCTTTCCTTTCCCCACCTTCCACCAAAGTCAGTTCCATGCAACGGCACCTGTGGAAGCTCGGAACCTCTGGTTAGTATATTAGAAGTGAGCAATCCTCCGACAACCAGTTGAATCACCTCGCCCCCACATGACCATCGCCAAACAGCAGACCTTTGTCCATCATAGTGATGACCATACATGTGCTGGTCAGTTTCTGGCACATCAATACGTTTTTTCTGAAACCTTTACAAGGAAATACTCAGCCTGCTTCCTACAGCCTCCCCACCGGTGCCAATGTAGGTGGCTTTTCAAGCTGCTTCTCACTACCGCAGGACGACGACTCACATTCCTATGATCTCTATCCGACTATTCTAACTCTCGCACATATACGCCTTCAAAGCTTCAACACCCTTAGAACATTTCTGGTTCAACCCAACTCTGTATCAGGGTAACCGATTACCGATTATCACCGCCAGAGGATCATGAGTATAGGATGGGCCCATCATGATACTGGACGAGCCTGTCGAGCCACATCACGCACCATTCAACCCGTTCGTCGTTCGAAATATGTACTGGATATACACCATATTGGTTAAGCTGTATTATAGCCTGCGAATGTCGTTGAATGTCCTAACTTTCATGTCTGCATACCATGCAATGTTAATATAACTCGATGGGCTTTTTTTTTAAAAGAAAAAAAAGCTACATCCCTACCCAAGTTTTCTCAATAGTACTCGTGTCGCGTCTAACTCTGTTACCGTGACAACCCACCCCCCTTGCATTGTTCTCCACGTCAACCTTCGTTCATCACGTTTCCTATAGGCCATGCCTTCCCCACCCCTAGCTCATGGAAACAATCTTTCTTCATGCTTCATGCAATTCCCTCCCTTGGTTCACATCCCGCCACTACAGCTCTCCGGTCACCAACTTACTATACCTCGAAAACTCAGGCAAAGAGGGTCCAACCGACGCACGGAAAGCAACCGAGACTCCGAGAGATTAATAATACTGCCATCGAGCTTGGAGGACACTTCCATGCGCTGGGCGTGGAACAGCACCCTGTTTTCCCTGTTGCCCGACACGACCTCGGCCTCTCCATTCCCCGCTTTACTCCTCACACACATTGCCGCGGGCCCGTTTTCGGGACCGACCCCTTTTTCTGTTGTTAGTGACTGTAAGTAGCTTTCAGACATGCAATATAAACCCGCCTGCAGCGTCATGAAGCGGTGAGCGACGAGTGTCCGAAACAGCTAGGGAGGGAGACACGAGAACGAGTTCCCCACAGTTTTTCCCCATGATTTTGCGTTTAGTTTCGTCCCATCTTGCCTCGTATCACCTCATATCCTTCAGTTTCGCCGGCCATCGATGATTGTTCACGCAGCTCAGCCGGAGCCACCTCATCCCTGCACGCCCATGTTCTACCCCTCGCGTCTTCTCTTTCCTTTGGGATCGCGGACTCCCCTTCGGTCTCAGACCATTCCCCAAACTCACTCAAACGTGGACCAACCACCTATGCTACAGAGCTGGAGGGTTCGAAGGAGAAATATGGAGATTCATATACAGAGAAACTCGTAGTGGGCACTTGTATCATCTAAGTTGTCGTATGTCAACTTTGGACTATCGTTGGTCGAAGGCTCTCCGCCACCATGTCTCTGGGCCTGGCTGAGAGAAGTGCGCCACAGTGGTGACCACCCACAACTACAACTAGTGGTGATGGGTTTGCCAGCCGATAAGTTCGAAGATCTGAATAAGTTGGAGAACGGTCTCGTTAGCGACACGGATCCCACAAATCATGGTTCCTTCCCCTGTTCGAGAGGGTGCACGACGCAATTGCACGCAGCGGCCAGGCTGCGACAGGGTCGCATGATATGACGTATCATTGGTCATGACTTGCCCGACCCGATTGACCCAGAGGCAGCATTGCTAAAATAGAAATTATTCATTGTCCTTCGGCACTCACGCAGTGCAATTTCCAGTGCGTGTAGAATGGAAGTACCTCCAAACACAGAGACCACATATCCTATGAGATCTGTGGCTCCATATCCTACTGCCCAGCCAGATGGCAGTTGTTCATCAGGAAAACCCCCCCACAATAATTTGGATAATTTAGCAGTTATTGTCATGATAATTGGCACAAGGAGGATAATGGTTCAATATCTGTCAACTAACATATTATTGATCATATAATGGATAGCGTTGATCATATTGCGATAATATAGTACTATTTTATCTACACAAACCCAATGTAATTGTGTACGTTGGTGAATGGATTAACATAGAATGTTTGGCACTGATCCAGCACCATAAAACTATTCCATGCCCAGGGTGTGAAAGGTCCAAAGCACAGCAGCAAATGTATGCTATGAAGGACCCAGTCCACCCAAATGATTCCTGTGCGCTGCTTTCCATTGTTCACCAATCTGGACACCCGATACATGAGGTGTGAAGTGTCTGGTATTGCTGTGAGTGGAGAAAACCACTCTACATAAGCAAGATGAGTTGCAGGCTCCGTGTCCAGTGACCGACACACTTCCCAAATGGACAACTTTGGCAGATGAAAGACCACACAGACCTGGGCAATCTGGAGCCCTAAGTACAAATCAGTTAGGCTCACACTTAGGCCAATGAGAATTACCTTTAACACAGCCCTGCCTGGTATTGGAGCTAGGGTTTTGAACAAGGACAGTGTCAAAGTGGGATGGTATGATCCTCCCACACTTGTCCCTTTGCTCCAGCCGAGCGTGCACAGAATCAATTATTCCGGATTCTTCGGTGTTCCTGGCCTCCATGAATTTGATAATGTGGAATAATGGAACATGACGGAATGGGATTAGAGTGTCCCCAGCATACGTATGCAGTGTAGTACCCCTGGCCCCAGGGTTATTCACTTGAGCAATGAAATTGGCCAGCGCATCCTGGAATTCAAGAGTGCCATACCTCAATTGAAGGTCATCAAATGTGATGGCCTTTACTGATGGATGTCAAGCCATCTTCACACTCTGAGTATGAGCACATGGGGGTCCAATGATCCTCTGAGGCGAAGTGCGTTGCTGAGGATTCTGCCTTGTATTCACGACATTGGCATGCCGTTCTATCCTTTCTTGGCGCTCCAACCAGGCTGTCATCTGGGGGTATTCATCCTTGCGATTCGTCGCGCAGTAAGCATTCTTAGCAAGATCAATGTGAAGGTGCTCAGATTGTTTGGTATTGTAGTTGTCTGTTGTGCCAAATAGTTGGATTGACGAGGTGTAGTGAATTAAACTGTGGAGCTTAGGAAGGTTAAAGTTCTTCTGGGCTCCAAGGTCCATAAACACCGCCTTGGTACTATGAAAGGTGGCAAGGCAATCCTTCAGGTGCTCAATAGATGTCGTAGTATGGCTCCTGTACTGAGCAATGTAGAGAAAATCCAGGAGCGCACGGGTTGATTTGACTAAGCATGATGCATCTTGCCCGGCTGGAACTGGGAGACCTACAATAAGTCCCAGTAGTATTGAGCATATCTTCTTGTGCTTGTGGCCGGAGATGCATGACAGGGTGGATATGCCTTTTGGAAAGAGTAAGATGTTGTGATTCAGGGGCATCGCACAGCACTGTGCATCAATCTCTCCTGGCACAAAGATGGAAATCAGTGTTCTGTTTTGGGGTATTTTGTGTGTTGCATGCATAAACCTCACCTGGTCCAAAGACCCTGGTCAGCCATCGAATCAAATGCTTCATCATCCCCTGAAGCAATTGGTGAAGGATGTCCAGCGTAATCGATAGGAAGATGTCAGCCAGCGGAAGTGTTTCCCAAAATGGATGGTGGACTGGTTTTAGGCCAGCATTCTGGCAAGCATGGTGAAACACAGTGACATTGCCATCAGCCAAAAGATAGGTATCGATAGCTGTAGATTGGAGACAAGACAGAAAGGTCTCATATTCGCCAAGG
>Ga0307510_10006191_pt1 | contig 14269 bp, 8 predicted proteins | sample 12_EM_MG_FD_207224 | JGI IMG/M metagenome (GOLD analysis project Ga0307510, IMG submission 207224) | Populus trichocarpa ectomycorrhiza microbial communities from riparian zone in the Pacific Northwest, United States - 12_EM | ecosystem: Host-associated > Plants > Roots > Unclassified | place...
TTGCTTATCTTTCAAGGCTGTTTGATTCGATGTCTTAGGCGCTCCACTATTACCTTGTTTTAATTAAGTTTGGATTTTTGACAATGTAATGAGTATTATGGATTATTGTTTTTGTTTTAATTACTGATGAAGAGTTTTAAACTATCTTTTGGTTTCATCAGTTTTGAAGGATATAATATTTCTGAAGATTATGAAATGCTGCGTATTTTTGAATAAATTATTCTTTTGATATGTTCGTTTTGAGGCTTAGCGCGGGCGGGGTGTCCTTCCGGCACCGCTCCTGCGTTGCCGGTCATGGACCCGGAATTCGGGTCGTGACAGTTTTCCCCTTTACCCACTTGAAAGTATTAATGTCAGCTGTTTCGAGCCGCGCGGTGAGTCTCTGCTCATCCCCTTCTCCAGGGGCTGCTATGCGTTCTTTAAGCCCCAGACCAAGCTTTTCAATTACCTTCTTCATGACTTCATAGCCCCCTTCATTTCTCATAGACTTAGTACTGAAAAGGTGAAGAGTTTTCAAGTATGAGACCAGAAATATTAAGAGAGTGAAAAAACGAATTATGTCATATCATCACATGCGAGAATTATATAACAAGGGATTCATTAATATCAGACAAATGAGCAAGGCAAAATAAAATTTAACGGTAACCAGAGGTCTAAGTAGCCATTCATTCATGCAATTTAGATGGTTAGAAAAAGAAAACAAGGCAATTTAAAAAGAAAAAAAATGGGGCGAGAAGCTTACTTTCAAATTCAAAGTACCATATGAAGTAGTCATCCTTTGAACAATCCAAGTATTATTGGATTTCTTCATGGTTGATTATAATGTTATGGATGTGAGCTATTTTAGGCCAGTCTTCTCCTCTCTTTTTCTCACATCTCTTCTCCAAATTTGGACAGTTATTAATTATCAACTTGCTGAGGTTGTTGAGAGTCTGCACCCCATCTGGAAAAGACACCAAATTAGAGCAACCCCGAATATTCAAGCTTGAAAGGGACGTGAGATATCCAATCTGATCTGGTAAAGAAGTTAATCCCGTGCAATACTGTATGCTTAGAGATCGGAGAGAACTGAGATGTTGGATACTCTCTGGCAGTGAATTCAGCTCTGGACAGTGACTAAGATTCAAATCCTCAAGTGCCGTCAGATGTTGCACTCCCTCAGATAAAGAAGCAAATTGATTACAATAATGAATCGATAAGTGACGAAGAGAAGATAAGCCACACAACCCATTCATTGGCAGAGAATTTAATCTTCTACAACTCCATATCTCTAAAACCTCCAAAGAAGTGAGGTGCCGAAGACCTTCCTCTGGTAAGCTTTCAAGTTCGTAACAACTCTCAATTCTCAAGCTTTCAAGAGCAGAAAGGGAGGTGATAGAAGTGAAATTCCTAAACGACGTCAATGAAGTGTTGCCTCCCAGGATGGTTAATGTTTTGACGGAGGGTATAATTGGTATTTCGTCCAACAGAGGGCAGGAAGAGATCTCCAATTCGCGAAGGCGAGGGAAACTACACGCATCCCATTGCCCTAACCTCTTCATTGAATAAATAGTCAGCGTCTCCAAAGATGGGAATGGATTTTGCGCTTCTCCATACACATGGCTGTCAATACACTTCACACCGTCCATTCTATATAATTGAAGATCCTTGAGGAACTGTAGTTTCCCAAATGGTGGAAGTTGTTCACAGTTGTAACAGTCTCTTAGCTCCATCTCCACTAGATTTGGTAGCATCAAGTTCATCATCCAATTTGGAAATCTTGAACCTCCATATTCATCTATTCTCAACTTCTTCAGATTTGAATGAGGTTGAAGCCTATCAAGGACTTCCAAATGCACATTATTTGGTATTGATTGCCCCGAAGGTGAATTGTAATCTCCTTTCAAATTCCAGGATAAAGTCAGTGATAGAAGAGCTGTTTTCAAATTCAAATTCGCACTTCTGGCATCTGTTGAATTCTTAACATTATCAAGATATGTGATTCTAAATTCACCAGCAAGATTATTCAACCTTCCCAGCTCCTCTATGCCACGACCATCCTCCTTACCCACAATGAACATGCAAAGTTTTCGCAGGCAAGTCAACTCTCCCATTCCACAAGGCATAAATCGAAGTGAATAACAATCTCTGATGTCAATATAGACGAGACTTTTCATTTGCTTCATACCTTTTGGTAATTGGATGAGTTTAGCGCAACATCTCAGATTTAGTGTCTGAAGGTTTTGGAGGGAGGTGATTGATTCAGGCAATTTTTGGATGGAGGTATAGGAGACATCTAGAAACCTTAGATGTTTCAAATTACAAATTGACTCTGGTAATGTATTTTGATGGTAAATATTTATAACCAAGGCTCTTAGATGCTTCTGTTGAGTGAAAAAAAGATCTAAATTATCACTCTCATAATCTCCTGTTTTAGGAAGAATAATTGAGCGCAGAGATGTATGTTTGAAATCCTTGTATTCTGAAGCAAACAGTAGTGATCTCTCGGAAGCACTCACATGACGAACTGTTTTAGGAATTGGCAACTTTGTATCGTTCTCGATCAAATAACATTCTCCATTCATAATGTACTGTGCAAGATCATGGAGAAGATCGTGCATTTTACATGTTATGTTGCCCAGCCCATCATCCTTGACTTCTTGAAAAAAAGACCTCCCAACTAATTCGTGGAAAATCTCTTCACCCCTGTCATGCAAATCTATTTTCCCATTGCCAGAAATGAAGCCATTTGCCATCCATAGAGCTACCACCCGCTCCTTCAGCATGACATAATCTTTAGGGAATATAGAGCAAAATGCAAAGCACTGCTTCACAGATTGCTTTAGATTCATGTAACTCAAACTCAAGGCAGGTAAAATCCAGCTTCCTTCATTCGGCAGATCCCAAATCTCACTCTCTTTGACATTCAACCACTCACGTACAGTTTTCTTCGAGCGCATCAGGCTTCCAAGAGCTCTTATCGCCAAGGGAACCCCGCCACACTTGTTAACTATCGCTACTCCAATCTCTTTCAAGCGACCACGCTCTTCTGCACTTCTCATCCCAAATGCAAGCTGCTCAAATAAAAGCAAGGAATCCTCTGCTGACAATATTGCCAAATGTTGAACAGGAGTTGTGGCCATTTTATCAGCAGCAGTTCCCAAACGAGTAGTCACAATAACTGCACTTCCTTTAGCTCCACAACTCAATGCGTCTTTCAATTTGCTCCAGTTACCATGGTCATCTTCCCAAACATCATCCAATATGAGCAAAAACTTCTTACCACCTAACTTTTCTTGGAGGCGTCGTAGAAGAGTATCCAACTGTTGAATATTTGGACTAACGCGTTCAATGGACTCAATGATGGCACTTGTCAATTTTTGAGTGCTGAAATCAACAGATACACACACCCAAACCCGCAAATCAAAATGCTCTTCTATTCTTCCGTCGTTGTAGACTGATTGAGCAAGTGTTGTTTTACCCAGCCCCCCCATTCCACATATAGCATAAACAGCGAAATCATCGGAACTGGTGAGCAGCATGTTGATCAGATCTTCTTTCTCCTTTCTCCTTCCATAAATTCCTGATTCATTCACAAGTGACCCAGTCTGACGCCAAGCAAAACTACTTGCTTCTATCTCCACTGCCCCCTCTCTTAGGTGGAACTTTTGTCTCTCCATGGCAATGGAATCTAATTTTTCTCTAACACTCTTCAATTTATGCACCATTCTTCGTCGAAAAACAAGTGGATTATAATTGATAGAAAAGAAGGGTCGTACTCGATTTTTGAGATCTCTTCGCTGCTGATGCCGCTGAGCTTCATTTGCAAAGTCACTTAGCAAATCATCAGCATCATAAGCTGCATCCTTGAGGTCTCTGAGCCACGCCTTTATAGCCTCACTCGTCCACTGCTTCTCCTCAGCATCTTGAAGCACAGCTCGAATAGTTCTGATCGTGCGGTTGAGATTTTCACGCTCAGTCTCTAGGCTCCCAGCAAGTCCAAGCTCTTGAAGAAATGAGGAATCCAAGTTCGCCATGATTGTACACGCGAGAGCAGAAAGAATTGCATCAGCCATAGCTTGTTTTGGAATGGAAAAGAAATGGATGTAGAGAAGAAGTAGAAAAGGTGCAAGGAAAACGAAAAGCAGAGGAGGTGAGCAAATTAATGGTAAGCAAATACGGAGAAGATAAAACAGGATGAGATGAGAAATGGAAAAGGTGTAAGTGTTTGGTGATGGGCTTTTCTTCTGCTAAGATCCTTGACTAAACAGGATGAGATGAGAAATGGAACATGGCTGTGATTTGAAGACAACATTTGCCTACTTTTTTTTTTAATTGACTTGTTGGTTAGTAAACGTCGTCTTCCCTGCACTCAATTCTTTTCCAGTGGCTGTACTGTCTAACCAAGCCGCCCGCTATCTACGCTATAGTTTTCGACAATTTACCCGGTTAAAAAGTCAAATTTCAAGTTATACAGATTAACTTAAATTAATTTTAAAAAAATTTAAAAAAATATTTAAATTTTTAATACTTCATAAAAAAAATTAAAAAAAAATTCATATAAATCTAAATTATATTTAAATAATAAAGTTTAAAAAATTATTTCAAAATATTTTTTATTTCACCTTGAAAAAAAAAATTATGTTATCATTTTAAATTAAATATTTAAATTGTTTTTTTTATTTTACATTAAAAAAATATAAATTTTTTTCTTATAAATATAAAATATATACTAAAATTTTTAAATTCTACATTAAAAAAATAAAACATTTATATCCATGAATTGACTTGTTGGTTAAACGTTGTCTTCCCTGCACTCTATAGTCTATTCTTCTCCAATGACTGGGCTATCTAACCAAGCCGCACGCTATCTAATGCTAACCACGAAAACAGATGGTTGTTAACGAATGAAAAGCTGATTTACATGCGTGGACCCCAGTCATTCTTGCGTTACAAACGCAGACAACTGAAAGCAGCATTGTGCTGCTTTCAGTGTGGAGAGCCTTACTGTTCACTTAAGTGAACAGTAGAGCTATGCAGATCTCAGTAGAGCTATGCAGATCTCCACTGTGGTTCTATTCACATTAACAGTAGAACATGCCTTTATATTCACGTGAATAGTGGTACATGATTCCGGTCGGACCAGACCCAATCCGATCCAAAGTTAAATACATTGAACCGGGTCTGATCCAATAAAAAAAATTAAATTAATTTTTTTTATTTTTAATTGATGATGTAACATTTACAGAATTTGATCGCAATCCTAATTTTATTCCTGATTATATTTTACTTGATGTTGTTGCGCGAGAAACCAAGGAAACTGTAGTCCTTATTGAATGTATTTCATACGTGATCGAATTGTAGATAATTTAATTAAACAATAAAAAATATTTTATATAAAGTATTATTTATTTCATGATGTAATAACAATAGTTAAATCTACAATATATATATATATATATATATATATATATATATATATATTAACATCAATTTGAAAAACAATTTTTTAACTATACACATTAAACTATTTTTTGTTCAACCTCAAATTCAACCACAGTTTTAACCAAACATATGTAAATATCAAACCAACCTCAATTAAAGTATTTTTTATAAAACAATTTTTTTCAAACCACAACCACAAAAACTACCATAATACCAAATAACATGATAAGTTTGTGTTTTTAGTCCTTTTGTAAAAATACCTTTTAATTTATAATATATTAAAATAATAATATTTATTATTATTATTATTCATATATTAAAATCATTGAAAACATCTAAAATTTAAATAAATTTGAAGTCTAAAAAGGACTTCAAAAAATTAAACTCCAAACAAACGCATCCTAAAAACAAATTTAAGAATATACATTAATTATTTATTAGATCATATAAAATAAGTTTCATTAATCCATTATATATTTAAAGTTTTTTTTTCTCATCTTAATGTACATTAAGATTACTAGAGGTTATGAAAAAAAAAAACCAGGTTTGTGCCAGCCCATCATCTTCTAACATGATCGGTTGAAATTTATTAGCATGGATTGAAGCAGTGGTTTTGTTTAAGTGTTTTTTTTTTGTTTATAAATTAAAATAATTGTTTTTATTTTTAAAAAATTATTTTTAATATTAGTATATCAAAATAATCTGAAAATATTAAAAAAATAATTTTAAATAAAAAAAATAATTCAAATCTTTTTAAGAATATTTTCTTTTGAAACGTCAAATTTAACGGTCTCTAAATTAAAAAGAAAAAAGATAAGTAGATGTTCAAGTATATTTTGTATTGTAATATAATATGTTTTTTAAAAGTATATTTTTATTGAAAATCTATTAAAATAATTTTATTAGAAATGTTTTTATTTTTTATATTAATGGAAATGAAAGATTTTGATGGTGGTTTAAGTGAAATAGTGTGGAGGCTTGTTTTCAACTTTACAGGGGTGAGAAGCTTACTCTCGTATTCAAAGTAGGGATGAGCAAAAAAACTGAAAAACAGATTAAACTGAAAAAGCTAAAAAAAAATTAAAAAAATCAAACCGTGAAAAAAAACCGATTAAACCGATTACAATTTTTTAAAAAACTGATCGGTTCGGTTTGGTTTCGGTTTTATAAGCCTGAAACCGAAAAAACCAAACCGAACCCAAACCGAAAAAAACCGAGCCAAAGCAGAAAAAACCGAGCCAAACCGAAAAAAACCAAGCCAGACCGAAAAAACCAAACTGAACCAGAAAAAAACTGAGCCAAACCGGTTTTTGTTCTAAAAAACCGAACCGAAACCGGTCGGTTTGAACCAGTTTGTTTTTTTTTTAATTCAATTTGGTTACTTTTTTTTATCAAAACCGAACCGAATCGAAAATGATCATCCCTAATTCAAAGTGTCAAAAAACCGAGCCAAACTGAAAAAACCGAGTCAAACCGATTTGAACCGGTTATTATTCTAAAAAACTGAACCGAAACCGGTCGGTTTGAACTGCTTTCGGTTCGGTTTTAGTTTTTTTTTAATTTTTTTTATAAAAACCAAACCGAACTGAAAATAATCATTTCTAATTTAAATTGCCATATGAAGTCGTCATCCTTTGAACAATCCAAGTATCATTGGATTTCTTTATTGTTGATTCGAATGGAAGGGATGTGAGCTATCTTTATTAGAAATGTCCTTTCCTTTTTCTTTTTTTCTCGCACCTCTTCTCCAAATTTGAACAATCCAGAATTTCCATAACTAAGGTAGAATTTGGCATTCTCTGTTTTTTTTTTCCAAGTTAAACTCAAAAGCTGGCTTGGTACAACTTCAAAGCTGAATGAAATAATATAGAAACTAAATTGCATGCATAACTAAGGTAGTGTTTTACAAGGTTGTCAAAAATATTTTTTTGACACGACACGAAATATACAATATAAACTCGGATCGTAAAATCGCAAGAAAAATATTTTAACTAATTATATATTGACAATTTCAGTCAAGTAGTAAATAATATAACATAATTAAAATAAAAGTGAAATAAACAATACAAATATTCAAACACCTTAAAATACATAATTCAAATAAAAATTCATACATGATTTAAATAACTTAAAAATACGAAAAGAAAAAAAATAAGATTGAACAACTATGTTTTATTGATAGAGTTTCAGAATATTTTCTAGAGGACAGGTCTTGAAACACACTGCAGGTAACTAGTGAGATGATAGAATATTCTAAGGTATATCACCAACTTCAAAAAAAAATTAACAGAGACCAATACAGTGAACCTGTGACAACAAGAACAAAAACGAATAAAATGACATCAATTTAATCTCATGTCACCTCATCTTCCACCTCTTTTATGTTAGTAACAAGTCCTAGAAATAATGTCCCAATATCCCATCAAGCAAGACATGCATTTCAAGTTCTCTCTGAGTCTTTGCCGTCTCTCTTTGTAGTTAACAAATGGTTAGTCTAAAACACAGTATTTCTCTCTATATAAGTATTTCTATCTCTTATTTTGCTCATTTGATTCCTCATCATCTACCTCTGTCTTCCCATGGTTTCGATCCTCCGATCATATCTTCCTGGCCTAAAATACAGTATAAGGCTTTTCCATAGCCAAGATCCTCTAATGCTGGTGTTAGTCTGCTAAGATTGAAAATTTGAGATTTGGGCAACGGGAAAAGGGGAAACTGGGGAGTGGGGACTATGTAGTGGAGTGTCAAGGGACTCGGATAGGGAGACAATAAATTTTTTAACTTTTACGGGTTAAAACTCAAAATCGATCAAACTCGGTCAAAATCGGTCAAACTCGTAAAATCGGTATGATTTTGACCGAGTTTGACCGATTTCGAGTTTTAACCCGATTTGACACGTTATATACATGTTGACTCGTAAAATCGTAAGATTTTAAGAGTCAACTCGCGATTTTAACAACCTTGAGAGTAGTTTTTGTTGTATTCTCGCGCTGACTCTCAAGTAACATACAAGCTTGTTTGTTTTGTTCGATGAAAAGTGATTCTTAAAAAAATATTTTTTAAATTTTTATTTATTATTAGAAAAATTAATTAATAAAAAATATGAAAAATATAGCTTGGCTTTTAGAAAAATATTTTCGTTTTATTTTGAACCAAAAAAACTTTCCAATAGAAGTTTTATAAATTTCTTGTTATTGTTAATTATCTCAAATTTGGTTCTTAATTTTTTGATTGCTATATATTTTGTTTTACTTTTTTTTTTAGAAAAGTATTTTTCTTTTATTTTGGATGGAAAACTGTAGAAGTTTCATAAATGTCTTATTATTTATTGATTATCTCAAATTTGATTCTTAATCTCTTGATTGCTATATATTTTGTTTTATTTTTTTTAATTTCATCTTTTAGAATTTGATTTAATTTGATTTTTGTATAAACCTTTATTCTCATTCTTTTTATTGTTATTTGCTCTTCTCTTGTCATTTTCTTAATTGAATTTTTTTATCTATCATATTTGGTCTGTATTCTTCTTATTGCTATTTATTTTGATTTGAAATAATTTGTGAAATTGTAATTTTTTTTAATTTCATCATTTTTTATTTTTTATTTGTCAGATTTGATCTTCATTATTTTAATTTTTATTTATTTTATTTGAAATAATTTAAGAAATTATATTTTTTTAATTTCATCCTCCAACTTTTTTATATGTAAGATTTGATCCTTGTTCTTTTAATAAACTTGAAGAAAAATAAAACATTAATAAGTTATTTTTCATGATTCAGTCAAATACTGGAAAGTTTTTTCTAACTCATTTCTCATTACACTATTAAATATCGAAAAATAATTTACTTTTCAGAAATTTACTTTAAAGAAAAACTATTTTTCAACAAATAAACATGATCTAAGTGTCATGACGAGTAAGCTATCTATATCCGGCTGTATTGTTCAATGAAACTTCATTGTTGATAAAATAAATAAATAACTGGATTTCATGTTAGTTTACAGTGATTTCCAAGCATTTTTTGTTGAGTTTACAGTAATTTAAATTTTTTTGTGTTTCAAGGTGTATTTTGATTAAAACATTGTATAATCTATAGAAGGTATAATATTCTATTTATAAAAAAAACTTCATAACTCTAGTTATAACTGATTTGATTTAATTTTTCTATGACTAATTTTTCAATATAATTATTATTTTTTCATCGTTAAAAATATAGAACATAATATATATTAGTCTTAATAATTCTAATTAACATCCAGTTTTATAATTAGAATATCAATTAAGAATATTTAAGAACAATGTTTTAATGCAATAAAAATCTCATAATTATAATCAATTTATAATTTTATTTGTCATATATTTTTATTCTAAGAATTTTTTTTTGTTATCAAACATAAATAAATATTAAAAATAAATAATATACTTATTGATAATAAATATATTTTTACATAAATCTCGCACAACCAAATGTTTAGCTGTATTACATATGCTCTAATACTATGTACCTAGGACCTTGTTTTTTTTTTTTTTTTAATGAATGTCTCAAAGTCTCAGCAGGAACCAATAGCTAAATTCTGTCTTGTTGATATATTAGGCCCCACTATTGCTGAAAGCCTGAGTCACCACCGTTGAACGATAAAAGAAAACGATGCTAATTTTAATTAAAATGGGAAAATATATGCTCAATATCTCCAGTGGAATCTAAAGACAATTTGCTTTGGTCCACAAAGCGGTGCTTCGATGCACTGAGAGTAGAAAATGGAACCTTAGAGTGAGTTGAATAATTATGTCTTTGTCTCCCCTCGAGTATTCTTCTTTTCTTTCCTGTATTGTGGCCCCTTTCACTCTTCCCATATCACGCAATAGAAATTAGAAAGCCTGCCACCAACACTTGAACAAAGATTGGGAAAAATAAATAAGAGGAAAATTCAAGAGGATTAATTACAGTGATCACAGTATCCCACAACCTCCACTCTGAGAAATTCTTTGTGGCCTCATTCTGCGTAGCTGCCTGCCTGCCAGGAGGGAAAAAGATTTGATGACGGCGGACTGCACTTGCGATGGTGGTAATGGAAAATCTAGGAGAATTGTTGGCTACTGATATTTACTTTGGACAGACGTAGGCATACATGCAAGTGATTAAATGGGGGAAAGGAGTTCCCATGCTACACACTCACCCCAACTGCACCAGTTTTGAACAATAGTAAAAGCATTGATTACTTTAATGAACTCTCCAACCAATTCCATCCCCTTAGTCAACAAACCATTATCTCCCAGAGAAAAAGAAAGAAAGAAAAAAAAAAGATGGTACCAAAGAAAAGAAAAGGCGATGAACAAGAAAAAGAAGAGAAAAAGAAAGAATTCCCATCAACACTCTTTCCTTTGCTTTCCATGTAAGCCTCTTTCCCTGCTTTTCCAACCTCACTCTTCTGTGGTATCCGAAATTTTATCTCTTGAACTCTCTCTGTGCTTGCTGTTCTGTCTTCTCCTAACCTAGATAATACAACATCAGTTCGTAATATCTTGCTCATAAGCAGCTCATCATCATTAATAAGAAACACTCCAGCCATCCTTTCCAAATACACTTCTAAGGTAATCTCTCTTTTATCTTTCATCTTCTTCTTCTTCTTTTCGCATCAAATCAATATCATTGGTTTTATGAAATTATTTTCAAACCAATTCTTACCAAAAAAATTTTGTTTCACTGTTTCTTCCACCAAGTTGCGAAGAAAGTTTTATTTTTTTTCAGGCTCTTCTGTTTAAAGGTCCAACACAAATATGGTCCAAATGATTTTCTTCTCGCATTTCTAGCATAATACTAGGTGGTAGAATGTATGCATCATGTCAGAAATGCTAATAGTTTAGAGTCATATAGTTTGTAAAGCTTGCCATGGCATCTCTAGACGCCCCCCAAACTTGGATTCCACACGTGAACATTAAAGACTGTTCTCAAGGATTTTGTAGCTTATACTGCCCACAATGGTGTTACATCATCTCCCCTCCTCCGCCTCCCTTTGAGTTCCCTGATGACGATTCGAGTCCAATTTTTTCTCCTCTTGTCATTGCCATTATAGGCATACTGGCCAGTGCTTTCCTTCTAGTATGTTACTACACCATCATATCTAAATATTGTGGAAACGATTATTCGGCAAGGAGAAGGGATCAAAATCATGGACAAAATGAGGAATTTGAGGACGATCACAACTCATCTCTCCACGAGCCTTGGCATGCTGCAACAACTGGCGTTGATGAGGCTCTTATAAGGTCCATCACAGTTTGCAAGTACAAAAAGGGAGATGGTTTGATTGAAGGGACAGATTGCTCAGTTTGTCTAAGTGAGTTTGAAGAAGATGAGAGCATAAGGCTTTTGCCAAAGTGTAGCCATGCTTTCCATGTCCCTTGCATTGATACATGGCTTCGCTCTCACTCGAATTGCCCACTATGCCGTGCCAACATAGTCTTCTTTAGTGCTTCCCTGCCTCAATTGCCTCCTCCAGTGACAGAAACTCCTCAAGGCAATGAATCTTTGCAAGAAAGCCAACGAGCTAATGAGAATGTGTCGGTTACACAAGACACGGAAAGGGTTGCTAGAGATGAGCAAGCGACACAGAATCTTGCAGGGGTTCCAAAGACTCCGTCACGAGTGTTTAGAGATTCGGGGAACTTGGAAGAGAGAGATATCATAATTGAGATGCGAGATATAGATAGATATCAACGCATTAGGAGATCATTTTCAATGGATCATCCATGTCAAAGCCACACTTCCATCGCTGAAATTATTCGGATGAATCAGGATGAAGTTGTTCCAGTAGAAGACTGTTCGGGAGACGTTGGATCATCGAAACATTCAGCAGAAATCAGCAAATGCGTGTCTAGCAGCAGCAGAAGAGTCTTGAATTGTGTACTCAATCCTGTTACCATGAAGAGATCATTTTCTAGTGGAAGATTCTTTCTCACTGGGCATGGAAGAATGCGTGACACCATAAGTCTTGTTTAAACAAAAACTCTTTTTTTTTTTTTCCATTGATGGTTATATTTTCCATTAATCAATGTTATGATAAAGTTCTGTAAGCGTGAGAATTGTGTTCCAATGTATAAAATTGACGAGGGACATATCTATATATCTTGCAAATCTTGTTTGTTCTCTATGGTTCATTGGTTTATTTGCTAACAGCTACGATGCAACCAGTTCCCATTTTTTCCTGTTTTTAACTCGTTGCTCGAAGCTCAATTATGCTAAATCTGCCATTGAAAGTATGGTTTGGATAATGGTGAGTGAGATATCGGCATGCAGTATCAACTAGATCATTGTATTTAGATAAATTAATAGAATTAATGCATAAGCTTTAAATCCATTAATTCAAAAGAAGTTTGTCTATAAACTTATGCTCAGAACATCAGTACTTCCACAAATCTCCATTCACGCACCCGAAATCTATGAACTCCACCTCAAGTCTTGAAAAAAGATAGTTATCGTTACGATGATTTTCTCAAGTTCTCTCAACATAGCCAAATTAACTGAAACACTAACCATCTTTATATGTAAGATCTTGATGTAGATAAACTAATACTAGCCTGGAAAGAAAAATTAAAATGCCGTGGCATTTTTCTCTCCCAATTCGGTAAATGATGGTGAAAGAAGAGAGAAGATAGGGATGGGAGGCTGGCCTCAGCGGATCAAGGCCCGCTAGACATTATTACCTCGGTGCCTTTAATTATAGTGTTGACGAAAGGTGGCTGCAGAAGTCAAAAAACACTTGAACAGTTTCACATGAAATTAACTAGTGAATCAGCTTAGCAGTGTGAAATATTTTGACAAAGGATAAAAATAAAATGCCATGCTTTAGAACAAAGGAAGCCAACTTTCTTTTCCCTCTGGTCTTGGTTCCATGTGCCTAAAGCATAAACCTTAGAATTAGAACAATGAAACTAGATTTCGAAGTGAGATTTGGGAGGAGGAGCTTGGGGTTGAAGTATGCTATCCCTCTACTATAATTGTGATATATATATATATAAAAAAAAGGCTCCAAAAAATTTGTGAGCCTTGGATCATGATTTTAATATTTAACGACTCGTGTACGTTTAAAGTTTTTTTTTTTTTTTCCTTAACGTTTAGTGTCGTGAATTTAAAATTCAAGTGGGATAAAAAGGATAGAAGGGAAAAAAAAAGAAAAAAAAAAAAAAAGGAAAGGGGAAACCATGCTCATAAATAGACATGCCAGGCTGGGGTATGGTTCTGAATGGGTCACTGGGAATGAGATGGTATGTGTATCAATAAAACCGCAACTGGTTTATTTTTGTTATTGGGGGCCCAATGGGCTCATTCGGTCCTATATAAATGGGCTGTACTGTAATCTGTCTCAAGGGCTTTACTGTCGATGGAGTTTTCTTTCTATTACTGCATATGAAAATTGGAATAGCTGCGGCGGTGTGGACCTTATATTAGTTAGAACATGTATTCTTTCTTCCCCTTTTAGATCAGTGTTATCTCACCGGGCCCATGTAATGAGTTGGCTTGCAGCCTAACTTGTGTTAAGTTTAAAAGGATAAATTCAGTTGACCCATCTAACCCAATTTCATATAAATTTAATAGGGTCAACGCTTTGTTTATATATATATATATATGAAAATAACCTTGTTATAGTTTTTCGTTAAAAAAAAATGAATTGACTTATGAGTGGAAGTCCCATTTATTTAAATTCTTTATAATTTATATCTTAGGGTTTGAGTCTGATAATTATATTTAAATTTATCAAAAAATAATATAAAAGTATTTGTTAGAAACTCTAACATCTTAAAATTTTTAAATTAATATAATTTTTTAATATCATATCAAAGATTTTCTAA
>Ga0307510_10006192_pt1 | contig 14268 bp, 15 predicted proteins | sample 12_EM_MG_FD_207224 | JGI IMG/M metagenome (GOLD analysis project Ga0307510, IMG submission 207224) | Populus trichocarpa ectomycorrhiza microbial communities from riparian zone in the Pacific Northwest, United States - 12_EM | ecosystem: Host-associated > Plants > Roots > Unclassified | place...
GACTGCGAAGGGCAACCGTGCCGACGGAAAAGAAAAGAAAGAGCGTTGTTAATTGACTACTATTGAAAAACACGAGAGCGCGCACCGGGGAGACCACGATTAAAGCTTATAATGGGATGGCACAATGAGGTATGTCCAGTTGAGAGAGAGACAGGAGGAGCAAACAGGGGAGAAAAGAAAAAGGAAATGTTGGTGAACGGAAATATGAACCGTCAGGGAGAAGTAAAAGGAACGTGCGTTGTCAGAGAGTATAAATAGATTGTATACCATGGGTGTGCACGCGTTGAGCAGGCGAAAATAGATTCCTCGGTGTGTATGAGTTGGCGTACGCATTGGATATGTGAAATGTGAGTGTGTTTTGTTTGTGTGATGCTTCTACAAGGACAAGTGTGGACGCTGCTGCCTCGTCACCGTGGTGACCCAAACAACGAGAGCACCTTTCTTGGCGCCCCCTTCCAATTTCTTATTGTTCTTCGGATGCTTCTGATGTTCATCCACATGCACAGGTACCCGCACCGTCTCGATGACATCTGCGTCTGACGCGGCGGCGGCCCCGGGCCGTGGGTCACCACTTGTCGATGCATCACTAGATGAGCCAGGGCTATTCAAAGACGGTCGACTCCTTTGACAGTGAGGGTTGCCCAAGCGTCACACGCACGCTCTGAGGTGACGACACCGTCGATACCATGTCCGTGGAGTAATCACAACTCGTGGTCAGTTGCCAGGCGACTTTGACGACCGCGTTGGTGTGGACGGCGGTGACTTGGTGCGTAGGAGGGCTTTGGGTGTGCGGCGGAAAGGCAGTGTACCTGTACCCCTGCGGTTTTCCTTAATTGTGGGGCTTGGAGAATTGGGGCCAGCGGATGGCCCCGCTGCCTCGCCTGGAACACCACTGCTGGCACGGTTCGGTGTGGAGCCCTTACGAAAGACTGAAAGCCTATACCGATCCACGACCCCACGCGCAAACAGGCTATTTCCCCGTGGCCCATAACGTTCTTCGCCGCCACCACCATCAGCTTCGATAAGGTCCCAGCCTTCATTTTCCTCGTTGCGCACCGTCCGCACTTCGTCCTCGTCGTTTGCATCTGAGAGGTCGCGGTCGAGAGCGGGAATACCGGACTTCTCGCGGCGGGTGCGTTGGCGATTTGAACGTCGACCTTGCCATTCGGATGCTGGGACCCCTTTTGGCTCCTTGTGATGAATATCAGGGCCTGTTGACGCATCAGCAGCTGGGCCTGCAACCGCCTTGACTGGGATCATGCGTGCTCTAAAGACGGAAGTTGTCGTTCCTCCACTAGCACGCGGAGTAACATCGGCGACCGAAGCGGGATTGATGGTGGTATCGATTGGCGGAAGTTCGGGCCTGCGAACTAGAGGGCCCCGCTTAGCAAGGGGTGTCGACGGCGGCAGGGCCGCGGACCGCGCTTCAGGAGTCTTTGGCTCACGTGTGGGTTCTTCGTGCACGGTTGTGACAGCAGCCTCTGTGACGACTGTGCCATTCAACGTAGCCACTATGCTGCGCCCTGTGATATTCTGGTCCTCGTCGTCCTTGTCACCCGGCACGTCTTCCTCCTCTTCAGAGACATCTCCCTCGTTATCGACGATGACAGAATGTCGGCCTTTGAATGAGTATCCATCGAACACGTCCACCAGATCATTAGGAGGGTGAGCCGACGAGCTACGCAACTGAGACGGTGTCGCGACAGAACCCCCGCCGTCCGTTGGCTCCTGGTCAGTACATTCCCGTTCTTGGTCAGTGTCCATGTCGTTCTCATCATTAATCACAGGCTCCATATCGAGGAAGGTGTCGTCAAAGTTCTGGGTATCACTTGCATTCGTGGGGTCGATGGGAGGGATATATGGGGCTATACGAAAGATCAGGACATCGTACCACAAGGGGGGAAACAGTACGAACGTATACAACGCTTGTAATACACATGTGACCAGTTTCTGCAACAAACAACGACGGAATGTCAGCCAAACTCCAACGAGGAACCTGCGTACGTACATCATCGAAAAGTAAGGATGGCGTTTTATTCGTGGCTCACTGATCCGAAGTGCTGGGTTCCTTTGTAGGAGCTACCGCAAATCAATATCAATATTTTACGACTTTACGAAAACAAGATAGTGACTCACTTCGCGAATAAGACTCTTCGTGTCCTGGTCCATCGCCCGATCGTCTGGGAACACCAATTCATCTTGGAGGACTCTAACATACATATCAGAGTGATTATCCGCCCAGAATGGTGTCTATCACAGGAAATAACAAAACATCCATCAAATTCTGTCGCGATAGAAACAAGACGGAGTACTCACGATACCCGTCAGCATCTCATACAGCATGGTTCCGAAACTCCACCAATCAACCTCATAGCTATATGGAAGTCCCTGAATAACCTCCGGTGCAAGGTATTCGGCCGTTCCACAGAATGTGTCCGTCACGTCTGCATTGCACGGTAGCCATGGAGGGGCGGGCTCTTTATTCTCCTTCATCCAATATGGCAGTCCTGCCATCAACGGGCTGGTTGGCGTGGGTTGCACCGAGCGACGTGGGAACTCCTTCGAGAGACCAAAGTCAGTCAGTACGATGTGACCATCGGCTGCGATAAGGATATTCTCTGGACTGAGGTCACGATAGACGACACCAGCAGCATGCAAGCCCTCGACACCCTCGACAATTTCGGCGGCATAGAATCGGGCACGATCGCGCCCAAGGCGACCCCACCGTGCTAGCTGTGTGGAAAGATCACCACCAGGGTGGAAGTCCTATCACGACGCACGTCAGCGCACTTGGACACAAGGCATGTGCATCCATACCACACGTACCATGACCAAAAATAGGTTCTCTTTGTCATGAAAACTCCACCAGAGTTTGACCACGAACGGGTCTTTTCCCTCTGCTGCCATGCGGCGCAAGATGGCTTGCTCCGTAAGCGTATGTTGGAGTTCCTGATGCGCGAGGACATGCCGCTTGGTGATTGTCTTGAGGGCATATAGACCCGAGCTTTTTTTGTGGCGCACAAGGAGTACCTTTCCTGCACATCCTTTGCCGAGCACACGCATCATCTCAAAGTCGGACACTTGCACCTTGCGGGAGACGCGCTCCTTGATGGCGAACTTGAATCGTTTCTTGCGGACGCGCCGCTCGCGTGATGTGTTGACCGAGGAATACTGTTCGGTTGCGGGTGCTGACGCTGATGCTGTCTCGGTGTCACCAATACCGACAGATTTGGCAGATTGTGTATACACACGAGAGAGGCGAGCAGCTTTGTCAGGGTCGGCAGACTGCGAACGGGGAATGCGAGAGGAGTGTTCCGGTGTTACCGGAGCGGAGAGAACATCGTCTTCGACTTGGTCTGCGGAGGGGAGAGGGTCGACGGCATCTGTGGCAGTGGGGGAGGGAGAAGGCGGAGAATGCGATGCAGGCTGTGCGTCGGTCACGGAATTTGCCGAGGCTGACGGATACAAAGTGTCGTCCAATGGTGGGCTAAGGATATCCTCAGAGTTGATAAGCGAACGGGACAGCGGGAGTCTCATTTCTTTTCCCGCGTTCAGCTTCTCGTTTTCGTGATGTCTCATTGATACTACTCGTGTTCGTCCCGCGTGCGCATGTGGCATGCGCACCGCCTCAGAAACTCCCGCATACAACGGTGCCCGAGCGTCACCACTCGTCGATGCGTCGTTGAATGGCCTATAACTGTTCACGGAGATGACTCGGGACTCTTTTGACCTGAGTGAGGGTGACCTGAGAGTCGTGCGCGCAGTGTGAAATGACCACAACGCCGAACTTCCCGCACCCGAAGAGCCTGAATACCTAGCACCCTTGATACCCTTACGAGGGATTATCCTATTCCAATCGATGGGCCGCTTTATAAACGAATTACCGACTCGTGAGCCGATACGTTCTTCAACGTCAGCCTTGCTTTCACAGCCGCGCTCTGTCAGTACGCTCGGCACCCCATCCCGAGCCCGGGCTCCCACATCACTTCTATGCATAGAAATGATGCGTAGGATTTTAAAATGCCCCTTTCTAATTGCCGAATTGGACGGGGTCTGACCATACTTGTCAGAGACCGTCGGATCTGCGCCGTGCTCGAGGAGGACTCGAGCGACTTCAAGACGTCCCCCTAGCGACGCATGGTGCAATGGAGTCCATCCATTCTTGTCCTGAACTGTGACGTCCGCGCCTTGCTCAGAAAGGAGGCGTACGATTTCAACATGTCCTCGAAACGATGCCCGATGCAGCGGAGTCCGCCCATTATTGTCCTGTGCTGTCGTATCCGCACCGTGTTCAAGAAAAACACATGTGACTTCCAAATTTCCCTCAGACGACGCATGATGTAATGGTGTCCGTCCATCCTTGTCCCGCACTGTTGTGTCCACGCCGTGCTCAAGAAGCACACGTGTGATTTCCGCGTGTCCCTCAAATGCCGCGCAATGCAATGGTGCCCACCCATTCTTGTCTTGGGCTGTCGCATCCACTCCATGCTCGAGGAAAACGCGTACAGCATCTGTATGTCCCCAGCTCGAAGCCTGGTGCAATGGTGTTGACTTGTTTTTGTTCTGGGCTTCTGCATCTGCCTTATGCTGGAGAAGGATGCGTATGGCTTTTACATGTCCTTTTCGCGCTGCCCAATGCAATGGCATCGACCTATCCCAGTCCAGAGCTGTCACATTTGCACCATGCTCGAGAAGGTAACGTACGGCCTCCACATGTCCCATGTAAGACGCCCAATGCAATGGGGTAGACAATTTGTGAAGGCCGCGAGCGTTCACGTCCTGCGAGTGGTAAGTAACCAGGTGCTTCACCATGGTGTGAAAGCCACAGATCGCGGCATAGTGCAAGGAGGTTCCACAGGGGCGCGACGGTCTTTCACCTGACTCGTTTACATTCCAGAGGCCTGTGGGATTGTACAGCCAGAGCCAGGACGCAAGATGCGATTTGTTCGGGTCAAACAAGAGTTTCATCGCGTGGTCCACGGTTGGCAGCACATCCTCAAACCGTACATGGTCGAGCCAATGCCTGGCGGCATATTCAGCAAGAGGGAATTTCCGCAGGGAGCCCCTGGTAATGTCTTCACCCAGGTGCAGCAAAATGCCAAAACACGCTTGCGCGGTGAGAGAATGAGCGGGTGTCATAGAAATGTGGTAACGGCGGATAATGATGTCGCTTGTCTCGGCAAGGCGGGTAGACGTCAGGAAATCCTTCACCGAAAAATGGGAAAATTGTATAACCGAGGAACCTTCAATGTTGACAATGGCGAGCAGGCCAGAGCACGTAGACAGTACTGCGTGTACCGGATCTTCCAGGCGCCAGTTTTCGTGAAACCGAGGAATTGGTCCGGCCTTGAAATCGAATGCGAGAAAGTCTGCGAGTTCTTCGACACGGAGTGGGCGGGAAGCCACTGCAACGCACTGAAATAGGCGGTGGGCGAATTCCCAATTTGCGTGGTTGATCCCCCGCAACGTTCGCTCGTATGTTTCGTCCAATGTCTCCGGTAATTCGGTCAGGGCATGCTGAATATGCCCTGGGAGGCAGCCACGAAGGTGGAGGATCTGGCAATACGCCCACCGGAACCTATGTTGTAGGCATGAGCGAGAGTTATTACGAATTAAACACCGATGTCTTACATCCCGTCAGCATTTTTGGTGAGGACGTCGATGACCAATTGTTTGTGTTCTGCTTTCCACCTTCGCATAATTGGGTCCGTGTTGACAACCGATTGGATATAGTGGTCGATGTCTCCCATTTGTCCACTCTCGTCATGTAGGGAAACAGAACGGAAGGTCAAGAGATCGAGGATAGCCTTGATGTCTGGCTCGGGTCGGCTAGTGACACATATATGCAGATTCGGAAGTCCCGAGTCGACAAGCTCCTCCACGAGTATAAGGACTTTCTCGCGCGGGGATGGTATAGCAGATGTGTTTGGACATTCGTCCAAGGCATCCACGATCAAATAGACAGGGGCTTGCTCCGGAGTTTTGACCAAGTCCTTTAGACATGTGGCAAGCGCATCATCGCTGGGCTGTCGCGAGCCTCTGGCATGTTTCAAATAGAAATTGGAAAGGATGTCACAATAGGAGTCAGATTGGTGACAAAGCTGGACAAGCATGGAGGCGAGCAGCCCACGCCGCTCCTTCTTTTTATCCTCCCTGAAGTCACAGTAATAAAACGCCAGCGACGCAAGTCCAGATGTTCGCATGGCATCGATGTCCTGGATGATTGCAGAACTGGCCAATGTCATAAGTCTTCAGGACAAAAAGACCGAGGGCTTTCCTTACCATAAGACACTCTTACCCCCGCCCGCTACAAAAGGTAAAAGCGATCAGGTTATGCAAAAGAGAAGAGGAAGCCAGGCAACAATCGTACGTTTGCTGTGAATCCATAAAAGGGAACTTGGTCCAGACGATTTCCATTCCGACATGGTGTCACCCTTGACGAACCACAGTGAGGTCCCGGCGTGGCGCGACTCACAGGCGATATTGTGATTTTTCCATGGATCAGGTGGCAAGAGCCAGTTTCGAAGATCTTGCTGTATTTTCTCACCTACCAGACTTATCAATATCCCTTGGCACTAATAGAGATGACAAGAAATAGCTGACGTTTCGATCGGTTCAACTCGCTCGCAAATTGCTGCAATAGTTCTGATACCCAGTCAGACGCGGCGTTGAACTTATTGTCTCCAACAAAAACAAACCGTACCGAGGGCATCCCGGATGTTGTCAACAGATGCCTTGCAACCTAGGTAGAAGGACGGTCAACAGGAAGTGCTTGAAAACTTAGTTGCGTTTGCTCACCGTCCATAACCACCCTCGTATTCTGAATGAGACTGTAGATAACCCCTAGAGTCTGCACCGCAGTCGTGTGAGCCTCGTCTGGTGTGAGTCGGTCTAATCTCTGCAGTGCCGCCTCTACTTGTCTCTCTCCCAAAAGCTTCTTTGCGAATACAACTGTGTTACGTTCAGTCGAGAGTAGCGTAGCAGTAAATATCGGATTTACTCGTTCGATCATGTGTGATCTGCTTGGTTGCCACTGCAAGGGTGGAGAGCAATTCCACGATTATTCTGACTATGATTTCGTCAGCGGCTCCTGTCTGGACGATTTCGGCATAAATATTCAAGCGAGTCATTATGTGTTCGATCGTCTCCAGAAAATCGATGAGTGCGTCATAGCTCGCATTGACGCTGTTGACCGCCTGTTACCCCTTGGGTGTTACAACGGTATGCACATGGAGGCTGGGAAAGGTACACATACAGCAAGCAGGATAGCAAGGCCAGCCAATATTGCCTCCTTAGGAGGGAGCGGCTAAGATGGTGTATTAGAGACATGAAACACTCATCTCATCTGCAATCTTTGACGTACTAAATCGGTAACCTCGCCGAGGACGGTGCTAATGGAAAGCTTGTGCAACACATAAACTATGCCATTGAGCGACTTCATAAACCTCCCATCGCCGTGCTCGTAATTATCACCATTGAAATCATCAATGCCTTGTGCTTGTTCTAGAAGGACATCCACGACACTTCCGACGGTGTGGCAGCTCTGGAGTCGCCTAGCGAGAGGATGTTCGACCAAATTGGTCCCTGTCCGCCTTTCGTAGTCCTGCAACGCCGACTCAAACTGTCCTCGAAAACGAGACGACGATCGCGGCTGTACGTAGATGATACAGGGGGGAGGGAAGTTGGTCCGCTGTGAAAGGCGTGGGGAAGGGGGTTGACCGAACCCGTTGGATCGTTCGAATGCTGCCCTCATCGGTTTTTCGGATTCGTGGACAGGCGTAAGTTAATTGCTTTGAATAGGTTTCGACCAAGTGCCTGGTTTGGTTGGTTTGTGGGTTGAGTGGGTTCGTTGAATGGTGCAATTAGTGGTTTGGTCCGCTATGGGGAAGTGACGGTTAGATGGGAGTAGAGGGTCGAGGACAAGGATAAAGGCAGGTACACCGCCACCGGCCTTGACGCCGAAAAGTGATTCGCCCCTGCTAGCCCAGAACAGAATATCGCTTCAGAATATATCATCGCATCTGTATGGTCGAGTTCGCCGACTCTTTTCTCGAACACCACGTTAACTGTATCACGACAGAAACACTACGAGAACAAATTTAACAACTGCTTCATTATTGTAATACCGAGACAGTGATGGTTGAGAGATGGGTTTTAATATCTTCTACGACTGATGAAGGACAACCGTGCCGACGGAAAAGAAAAGAAAGAGCGTTGTTGTTTGATTACTACTATTGAAAAACACCGAGAGCGCGCGCACCGGGGAGACCATAATTAAAGCTTATAATGGGATGGCACAATGAGGTAGGTCCAGGTGAGAGAGAGACAGGAGGAGCAAACAGGGGAGAAAAGGTAAAGGAAAAGTTGGTGAACGGAAATATGAACCGTCAGGGAAAAGCAAAAGGAACGTGCGTTGTCAGAGAATATAAATAGATACTGTATACCATGGGTGAGCGCGCGTTGCGCAGGCGAGAATAGATTCCTCGGTGAGTGAGTTCGCGTATGGTTTGGATATGTGAAATGTGAGTGTGCTTGTTTGTTTGTTCGATGCTTCTACAAGGATAAGTATGGACACTGCCGCCTCGTCACCGTGGTGACCCAAACAGCGAGAGCATCTTCTCGGCGCCTCTCTTCAGCTTCTTATTGTTCTTCGGATGCTTCTCACGTTCGTCCGCATGTACAGGTACCCGCACTGTCTCGATGACATCTGCATCTGACGCGGCCCGTGGGTCACCACTCGTCGACGCATCGCTGGATGAGCCAGGGCTATTCACCGAGACGGCGGACTCCTTTGACTTAAGTGAGGGTTGCCCAAGCGTCCTGCGCACGCTCTGAGGTGAGGACACCGTCGATACCGTTGCGCTCGTGGAGCGATCGCTCGTCGTGATCAGTTTGCCTGGCGACTTTGACGACCGTGTTGACGTGGACGGAGGTGACTTGGTGCGAAGGAGGGCTTTGGGTGTGCGACGGAAAGGCAGCGCACCGGCGCGCCCGCGGCGTTCCTTAACGGTGGGGCTTGGAGAGTTAGGACCAGCGGATAGTCCGGCTGCCTCGCCTGGGACACCAGCGCTGGCACGGTTCGGTGTGGAGCCCTTACGAAAGACTGCAAGCCTATACCGATCTACGACCCCACGTGCAAACAGGCTATTGCCCCGTGGCCCATAACGTTCTTCGCCACCACGATCATCAGCTTCGATAAAGTCCCAGCCTTCGTCTTCCTCGTCGCGTTCCGTCCGCACTTCGTCTTCGTCGTTTGCATCTGAGAGGTCGCGGTCGAGAGCGGGTACACCGGACTTCTCGCGGCGGGTGCGTTGGCGATTCGAACGTTGACCTTGCGATTTGGATGCTGGAACCTTTTTTAACTCCTTATGATGGATATCACGACCTGTGGACGCAGCAGCAGCAGCTTCTGCAACCGCCTTGACTGGGGTCGTGGGTGGTCTAGAAATAGGAGCCGTCGTTTCTTCACTAGCACGCGGAGTAGCATCGGTGAAGGAAGCAGTATTGAGGGTGGTATCGACTGGCGGGAGTTCAGGCTTGCGAACCAGAGGGCTCCGCCTAGCAGGGGGCGTAGACGGCGGCAGGGCCGCGGGTCGCGCTTCAGGAGTCTTTGGCTCAGGTGTGGGCTCCTCGTGCACGGTTGTGACGGCAGTCTCTGCGACGACTGTGCCGTTCAGCTCAGCCAGTATGCTGCGCCCTGTGATATCCTGGTCCTCATCGTCCACTTCCTCCGACTCATCTTCCCCTTCGGAGACATCTTCCTCGTTATCGATAATGACAGAATTTCGGCCTTTGAATGAGTATCCATCGAACACGTCCACCAGATCATTAGGAGGGTGAGCCGACGAGCTACGCGACTGAGATGGTGTCGTGACGGAATCCTCGCCGTCTGTCGGCTCCTGGTCAGTCTGCTCCCGTTCTTGATCAGTGTCCATGTCATTCTCATCATTGATCACAGGCTCCATGTCGAGGAAGGTGTCGTCAAAGTTCTGGGTATCACTTGCATTCGTGGGGTCGATGGGAGGGATATATGGGGCTGTGCAAAAGATCAGGACATCGTACCACAAGGAGGGAGGCAGTACGAACGTATATAACGCTTGTAATACACGTGTGACCAGTCTCTGCAACAGTCAACCACGGAATGTTAGCTAAATTCCGACGAGGGATTTGCGTACGTACATCATCGAAAAGTAAGGATGGCGTTTTATTCGTGGCTCGCTGATGCGTAGTGATGGGTTCCTTTGTAGGAGCTACCGCAAAACAATGTCAATATTCCAAGATTTTATACGAAAACGAAGACAGTGACTCACTCCGCGAATAAGACTCTTCGTGTCCTGGTCCATCGCCCGATCGTCTGGGAACACCAATTCATCTTGGAGAACTCTAACATACATATCAGAGTGGTTATCCGCCCAGAATGGTGTCTATGGCAGGAAATAACAAAACATCCATCAAATTCTGTCGCGATAGAAACAAGACGGAGTACTCACGATACCCGTCAGCATCTCATACAGCATGGTTCCGAAACTCCACCAATCAACCTCATAGCTATATGGAAGTCCCTGAATAACCTCCGGTGCAAGGTATTCGGCCGTTCCACAGAATGTGTTCGTTGCATCTGCATTGCGCGGTGGCCATGGTGTAGCGAGCTCTTTATCATCCTTCATCCAATATGGTGATCCTGCCATCGACGGGCTGGTTGGCGTGGGTTGCACCGAGCGACGTGGGAACTCCTTCGAGAGACCAAAATCAGTGAGTACGATGTGACCATCGGCCGCGATAAGGATATTCTCCGGCTTGAGGTCACGATAGACGACACCAGCAGCATGCAAGCCCTCGACACCCTCGACAATTTCGGCGGCATAGAATCGGGCACGATCGCGCCCAAGACGGCCCCAGCGTGCTAGCTGTGTGGCGAGATCACCACCAGGGTGGAAGTCCTATCACGACCCATGTCAGAACACTTGGACACAAGGCATACGCACCCATATCATACGTACCATGACCAGAAACAGGTTCTCTTTATCATGGAAACTCCACCAGAGTTTGACTACGAACGGATCTTTGCCCTCTGCCGCCATGCGGCGCAAGACGGCTTGCTCCGTAAGCGTGTGTTGGAGTTCCTGATGCGCGAGGACATGCCGCTTGGTGATTGCCTTGAGGGCATACAGATCCGAGTTGTTTTTATAGCGCACAAGAAGTACCTTTCCTGCACATCCTTTGCCGAGCACACGCATCATCTCAAAGTCGGACACTTGCACCTTGCGGGAGACGCGCTCCTTGATGGCGGACTTGGAGCGCTTCTTGCGGGCGCGACGCTCGCGTGATGTGTTGACTGAGGAATCATCTTCTGTTGCGGAGGCTGACGCTGATGCTGTCTCGGTGCCACTAACGCCGACAGAGTTGGCGGATTTTGTATACACACGAGAGAGGCGAGCAGCTTTGTCAGGGTCGGCGGACTGCGAACGGGGAATGCGAGAGGGGTGTTCCGGTGTTACCGGAGTGGAGAGAACATCGTCTTCGACTTGGTCTGCGGGGGGGAGAGGGTCGACGGCATCTGTGGCAGCGGGGGAAGGAGAAAGCGGAGATGCTGATGTCGGCTGCGCGATCGAGCCGTTGTCCGAGACGTCGATTTCGATCACGGAATTTGCCGAGGCCGAGGGAGACAATGTGTCGTCCAATGGCTGGGCAGGGATATCCTCGGAGTTGACAAGCGAAGGGGTTGGATCACTGTCTCGCATCGAGCTGACATCCTGTTGATGTGTCTCATCTGCTCCGGTACGTCTCGCATCATGCAACACGCTCGAGTTGTGCATCGTAACGTTGACGGTGCTCGGCGATGACATGTGAGCAGCGATATCAGATCGTACCCGTTTGATGGCTCGCTCGACCCGTACGCTCTCAAGGTCATCGGTGCGCACACGGACGAAGCGTTTCCACGGTCGCGCTTGGCGAAAGACTTGATCGTTCGAGAGTGTAGTGAGGTACGCAGCGAGACCCGTGATCGTCGGGTTCGCAGAGTTCGAGGCGCCAACGGCGACCCCACCCATGTCATCGAAGAATGGGTCGGCAATCTCTGCCTTGGGAGAGACAATAGGAGTTGGGAGGGTAGACGGGACGGGGCTGCCTGGGCTTGTCGTGACAGAGTGTGATGCATTGTTGCGGGCTCCTGTCGACTTGCTCGCAGGAGAAGCGAGGCGTGAGAGCGTGTTCAAGATGGCGGACTTGCGTTTTGTGGGCTGTGGTAGCACAGAAGCATCGATCGGGAGTGCGGGTCGAGTCACAGTGGGGTACGCATCATGAAGTTTGTGATCGAGCTCGATGATCTCGCGTGCGGTGCGGCTGAGCGTCAGGTTGTGCGTAGGGGCTGGGAAAGGAAAGGAAGTCTCGGAAGTCAGCTCAGTTCGCCATCAAAATCCGAGTTGGGCAGGTGGACGTAAAGTTGCGCCCGAACCAAATCGGAGCAACAAGACTCCCGAGAGAGTCTGTACCCAGAGTAAAATGAAAGGGGGAATGTGAAACCACGACATGACGGAGAAATGCAACAAATATCGGAAAGATGCTCAGTAAACGGACACTTACTCTTGACGTACAAGGTATAGGAGGATGGATGATGATTCTCCGCAACGCTCACTGTCCACGGACCGTCCTGAGCGTCTACGCGCAGCACCTGTCTGCGGGCAGGTCGGGGCTGCCGCTCCTGAGTGGCGGTCATGACTGGAGAGGAAGGAGAAGGGGTGTTCTCGACGTGAACGGTGGAATCAGATTCGAAAAAGGAGAGTGTGTTGATATTCTGAATTTCCGCTCTGGGCTTGCGACGTCGCCTGGGAGATAAACTTGCTCGGACGGAAACGGGTGGCTTTGGGAGGGTGGGGCGAGAGCGGACTTGGGAGTTGTCGGGACGGTGTAATAAGATGTTGCTAAGACCTAGGACGGTCCTAGGACTTCTCTTCTTTGAGGGGGAGGCGATTTGTGGGGATGGGAGCAACAAAGGGTTTTGGTCGATGCTTGGCATACAATGAGTGGTGTCGATCGGACCCTTCTACCAAGACGGAGGGCCGAAAGTGAGGGAAGAATGTTGGAAGAGGGAGAGAGCGAGAAAGGGAAAAGGGAAAAGGATTGGATTGGATATAACTAGGAGCTGATGAAAAAAAAAAGGGAGCGGGTGCGAGGCGTGCGGTTTGCGGCGTGGTGAGGCCACGAGTCTTGGACAGGCGGCACCTAATTGCCTTGAGGCTCGCGCTTCGGGTCGCGGGTATGGGGACAATTGATATATTGATTTGGGGTTTTTGTCCCTTTGACCCGAGGGTTGAAAAAGAAGAGCAAGGAGCGAAGGATATGTGGGTGAGGGAGAGAGTAAAAAGATAAAAAGATTAGAAGAGAGAAGACTATTATGGGGTACTTGCAAAGTTGGTGGTTCAGTTGCGCTCGTCTTGGCTGTGTCACCCCGTCAGGGACTGGCACCGCTCCTGTCCAGATCTCACGCCTCTCTCCACACTTTTGTATAATCCCCATACGTAAATATACAATTCCTGTTTGGCACACTTCAGATGAAAAACCGAACAATTGCCCACCTTTGTTTACCTTCTCTGCACGACGAGCGCTCCGCTGAGAACCGCTTATCGTTGTTCGCCGACTGCCCTGGTCGCATTCTCGACCCAAGCTCCAGCCTCCCGCTTCACATCATCAAAAGAGATGACTCCCCCCAAATAGAGTTTTGCCTCGTGGCAGGGTGCGTCACATCTTACTCCCAGGGCGGGGGACTCATCACCTTCGCTATCTGTGACGTCGAACGGGCGGAAGCTTCTGCATATCTATTTCTGCGGCTCGTGATAAGCTGTTTAGGCTCATCGCTAGAGGTATTGCTCTCCCCCGCTTGAGGCGGAAATTGGTATCGCAACGAACCCTGACTTCCGCGGCGTCCCTCGGCCTTCTGCACACTTATCACATGAAATGAGCGCACATATCCTGTGGGAACCCGGTACGTAGGTGTTCAGGACAATGGTTCGGGATGTTTCCTTAACGGTGAGGCCATATGAAAATGACCTGATTGCTAGCCACCGCCGCACACACCAAGGCCCGCTTCGTCGAGGGGTACACGTGTTTTGGTGAGAACCGAACGGCATGCAGGGAAACGCATGGTCAGAGACAACTTTTCAGGATACCTATTGCGGAACACATCATCCAACTTGGCCTTCTTGTCGCACGGAACACGGAGACAGAAGGCCGTACTGTATACTTGTCCTGGGATGGGCCAGGCTGCAACCG
>Ga0307510_10006193_pt1 | contig 14266 bp, 12 predicted proteins | sample 12_EM_MG_FD_207224 | JGI IMG/M metagenome (GOLD analysis project Ga0307510, IMG submission 207224) | Populus trichocarpa ectomycorrhiza microbial communities from riparian zone in the Pacific Northwest, United States - 12_EM | ecosystem: Host-associated > Plants > Roots > Unclassified | place...
GGCGCGGCTGCGGGCGCTCGAGTCCAAGCGTGGGCGACGTGGTGCTTCGTCCGTCGGCTAGTCGAAAAGAGGAATGTTGAAGGAGTGTTTTTGGCCATTTGAAAGGGGAACAGTGTGTTCGGCAATGTGGTGCGCGCATCGTTTGAGCCAGAAAGAGTGTGGCGTGTGATTGTGCTGACGTGTTGCGTTGGCGAGGAAGGATCGTCACATGGTCGCAAGATGGCGATTCCGAGGTTGGCGGCGCATTTCTTTTCACGTTGGCATCCATTCGAAGGTAGTCACCAAACGACGCTCGAGACCCTTTTCGCCGCTGCTTCCGCAGCTATCTTCGCATTTGTCTTAGCCGTTATCTGACTCTACTTCTAACCTCGTGACGCTTCCCCTCCTCGGTACTATCTTTTCACCTTTGCATCTACATTACTCCAACTTCCCGGGCCCGACGTTTCCCGACGCCCTCACTCATACTTTCCTGCCTCGATTCCGACCTCCTTTCCTAGGAACTCCGTGGAACCACCCCACCTGGCCAAAATATACACATTTCTCTGAGCCAGACTCCTCTGAACCCTTTGAATCGTCTCCCATGGGCCGTTCTGTTGCGCAATTTAGTCTCGATTCATGGACGAGAACTTCCAAGCTCCCACAGTTTCGAACATACAATGTGATCTCGGTGCTGCTCGGCGTGCAGCCCAGTTTTACGAGCAGCGTCGCGTCCTCCTGGTGCCGATATGGGGTTGACAGAGAGCAGCGACGATGCACATGAGGCGGACTCGCCGATCGACGAGCGACCCCAGACACATGAAAATCGGACCAGGAAGCACCAGATGGGTGACGTCGCACCGCGCCCTCCGCTACGTTAATTTGCGTCGTCTGAGAAGGTGCTCGTTACCCCTCATCTCCCTTTGCCATCTCATCACTCTGCGCCGTCCATTTTGCCAATCGAAGCTGCGTCCGTCCTGCCATTCTTCTTAGCTCATTCCGAGCCAGCTCGGGTCGTAGCGGCGACCGCCCCTGCCCTTGCTCCGGCCCCCGCTGTACCCGCTCCCCGCGTCGGCACCCCTCCTGCGTCCCGAACCCTCTTACCCTTCCATGAGGGCTCGTCCCTGGGGCCCTACCCGTGCGCACCACTTGATGACTGCGACGATATCGTCGAGCTCGACTTTGCCAACACCAGCGCGCTCGGTGATGTCAACCCATCCGAACGCCGTCGACCGTGCGGCAGGAAGGATGCGGAGCACTCGAAGAGGAATAGGGCGAGGGAGCGTGACGAGATTGACCTTTCGTTGGACGTGCCCGGAAACAGCATTACTCCCGATCTCGACCCGGGGTCGTCGCACGCCGCGCCAGCGATTGTGGGGCGACCGTCACGAACCCCCACCTTGCCGTTGGACTCGGAGGTGCCCGTGGGCTGGCAGCAGCTTCGTCTTCCCCGCACTCGCAATCCGGCGCTGGATCATCTGTCAATCCTAGTCAACCTAATAACTCTGCATCCGCGCTGGCGAAAACCCCCTCGGACAAACATCGTCCGCTGGAGGAACGGCAACGGTACCTCCCTCGTCCAGCAACAATAAATCCAAGTCCAAATCCAAGACCGTCCCCAATGGACCCGGTGGCAAAGGGTCAACTCCTGTCGCGACGCGGGAGCAGGCCAATGGAGCAAGCGGACTCTCGTCAAGTCTGCGGCGAGCGCTGCGATCGTCGAGGCTGCACATGCTCATCCGAATGGTAACGACTTGTTAGCGACGAGGGGCCGTAACGAATTTGTGAGAGAGGTACTCTGTCTGAACCACGTCCGTCCCTTTCCCTCTTCATCTGTAGCGTTTTCATTCATTTGCCGTGGTTTGATTCGATAGACTGATGCCTCATTCGTGGATCGGCTTTGGATGGAGCATCGTGCCCGGACGTTGCGTATCGTATCTAAGTCACTCTCGTGTTCCAATTGCTGTGGTGTCCTGTCTCTGCACTCCTCTCCCCTCCCTTCCCTCTCTCCGCTCCCGGTCCCCGTTCCCACGTATTGCACCGAGATATCAGTGTCCGTGGATTAATATCGTCATGCAATGTGCCCACACCTGCGTTGACGCTTATTTATATGCGATGCAGAGTCCCTGCGGGCGTGCGGGCGTGCCTTGGGAGAATGTTTGAATCGTGCGAACGAATAAGCGATTTGTGCATGGAATTCTTGGTACCTGCCTAAATATCCCTGAAAATTGTACGGTCCCGCCTCCAATTTAAAAGTTAACACCGCCCCTGGACACCTCGATCACTGTTCCCTCTTTGTTCAGTCACGGTCGTGTTCCATTTCGCGGAGGACTGCTTGAAGAAGGGTTGATATATCCGTCCACACACCTCTCGATACCGGTTATACACTTTGCTAATGTCCGATAGGACATTTTAATTTCATCCTTCACTGGGCGCTGCAGTAAAAGCTGGATCAGTGACGCGCCCGCAGCGCAACTAGGCTCGGATACGAAGGTCAAAGAAATCCGTCTGTATCGGATATGCAATCTGACAGTTTGGGCATCCGATTTGTTATCGCCTTTGGCGTCATATCACATAGAGCATACTATGTGCCATAAGGACTGCTGCCTAACGGCGAGGTAGACATGCCACTGGGGACACTGTCAAGTTCACGGCTGATCATTGATCATTTCCTGTACCTAATTCTAAGTCCCCGTTCGTAGCATCATGAAACTCGCCAGTCATAAATACACTCCCTGCAACGAATGCAAGATATTACGGAACGAGATCGATGACGATGACGGTAGCAAAGGGTACAGTTTAGCTAGTGTCTCGGTCTCGGGGGAATGGGCAGAAGTTAGTGGATGAGATCCAACCTTTATGGGAGGGAAAGCGGAAAGCGCCTATCAATAATCTAGATCCATTTCCTCATTTTCCTACCTAGCGAACCTTCCCCTCCCCTTCCAATGGTGAATAGACACAGGGTGACCGGAAAGCTGTCGCGCATCAACAAATTCAGAAATGATTTCCTTCACAGGATTAAACTTGTAAAGGTTGAGCCCTGATATGAAAACATTTTCCAGCGCTGGTAGCACTTCCGAGACCCGTTCCGCTGGAAGCCCTCTCAGGACTTGTGCGACACGGGGAGCGACAGTTATGGATAGGCGCAACTCCTTCACGGTATTAAAAAGGCGTAAAAGTTCCAGCCATTGGGAGTGGTTGTCTGTGACGTCGGGCCAAGAGTAGGGAGTGTAATGACGTGGAACAAGGATGTGGAGGGATTCAAAAAGGGAGAGAGTAGGCAAGCATGATGCACAAAACTGTGCAAGATATGAAAGCCGCAGATTCGACTCGGGGCATGGGGAACAGAGCCGGAGAGTTTTAGGATCAACGATCACGTCGAATATCTCTGAGAGCAAGACGGTAATGCGGTCAGACTCAAAGGTAACCTCTGCTCGATCACGCAATGACAGCTTGTCTGCGCGACGGACGAATTTTGACAGCTCTGAAACTTCTAGGACTTCCCGATGGAATAACGTAATCTTCGTACTCTCCAGCAAAGGAGCGTCAACTTGGGCCACGAGGTCCTCCACGTACTCAGGAACACCCCGGAGGCAAAGATAGGTGAGAGCAGGGAGGAGAGTGCGCGTGTGCGGAGGTGGAATCCGAATTGGCCTGTACGGGAACGATTCAGGTTGGAATGTAAGGGAAAGTCTTTGAAGCCGGGTCAGCGCGGAGAGGCCAGTGACCATTGCTTGAGGAGGAATGTACCCAGAAGATGGGATATCGATGTACGAAAGGCGGACAAGGTTGGTGGCTGCCAAAAGTAGGTTTGGTAATGCTGGAAATGAAATGGATTCCAAGTAGAGATCTTGTAGACATGGGGCGGATCCGCCCAAGAAAGAACGAGAAATTGGAACTACAGGATCGGGAGAATACGGCCGGAGGTAAAAATCTGTCAGCGCAGGAAATGGTTGTTCCATCAGTGGCCCAAATCGTTTCCATGTCCAATTTGGAAGCTCGTTGAAGCGGATCCTAGACACTCGATGGTTGAGCGTGAGTGCGGCAACGACATTGGTGATAGTCTCCATCGTTGGGTAGCTGAAGGCCCATATGTATATAGGTAATTCTGGCCAGATATCCAACATCTCCTTCACCGATCTTTCGGAAGGACTGTAGACGAGTTCCAGGTTCAGGTGACGTGGATATGTAAACGTCATATTTCTCCATCTTCGGCATACGTGTACCAGTGTGCGCCATTTCTCGTTTGAGCTGTAACTGTAATACATTTCACGGATAGCGTATTTGAAAATTTTGAGGAGAACATCATCAGGCAGGGATCCGATTGTGACCTGTTGGTGAAGGGGGCCTATACCGCCCTTAGCGATCTCTCTGTGAAGGGACCAGCAATTGGCCACTAACTGCAATCTCCGACAGATTGCCCATTTGGGCGATGCATAAGGCCCTCTCCCGAATTTGGATCCGCGATAATCGGCACAAGAGACTCGGAGGTGCAGTCGGAGTCGGATGAATAGTCGGTGAAATGGCCACTTGGTTGAGAGAAATGGTGGTTGACAGGATTTGGAGTATATGAAAACGGAGATTCATTAATCAGTATGTCTTTTCAAGGTAGCACATGGGGGGACTTGAAACGCACTTATCAGAGTCCATGATTGCAGCGCAGTGAATCAATCCACAGGTTTAGTTAACGTAATGTGATACCGTACGAAGAAGTAACTTCAGAAGTTGTGGAGCGAACACTTGAGGCACGTGATCTGTGACACTGACTGTGACAGCGCAAGGAATTTCGACAGTGACAGTGGCAAGTGACTGAGTAGGTCAAAGGTCAACGACTCGGAGGAAGCCACGGTGGACATAGACAAATAGGCAAGTTCAGAATTGGTCCGTGTACAGCCCATGTTCCGAGGTTAAGTGACTATCATAGGCCGCAAGGAAGTGGCCAAGCCTTTTCCCCTCTACCAACGCTCGTCACGCCTCTACCCTATCCAGCTCCATTCCAACTTGTGACCTCACGCGAGCGGCGATCGGCATGAGGCCAACTCACTGCTCAAAAATTCACCGCAAGAACACCAGCAAATCCTGTCAGGAAGTGCGACCTAGGCGACGTCACGACCCCACCCACATGGTGGCCCTGCATTGCCCGAGACGGTGTCCCTCTTTCCCTGCCATCCCCAATCCCTAGTACTTGTACTCTGCGCTGACAGCTCCCGTGTCTGTCCCGCCGTGTGTACCGGCGCCTCAGCGTTCGAAACGATCTGAACGGCCTATGTCACATAGGTCCGACCATGGTCCCCGTCATCCACCAGTTCGGCCACATTTGTCTATTCAGACTTGAGGAAGGAAAGTGGCAAAAGGACGGTTTTTGAGGCCGCATCTCTTTGAGCGGTGCGTACGAAACACCTATTATTCGAATCTTCCTCCCTCTGCTCACTGTTCTAACCTCTCAGAGCTGCATATCCCCCCCCTTGCGGCCTCTTCATTTTCGATCGTGCAGGGATACACAACTACATTCACCCCAACCATCCCGAAGACGAAGCTGAAGGGGAATACCTGATATCCTGAGTTCACCGCCAAGCGCCTCAAATCGGCCCCCAAATCGCTCACCGTGAGCTGGACGGACTTCCACAATCCCCCATCCCCTATCCGCCAACGATCCGCTTACCAACTGGCGCTATCTCCTCAATCAAAAGCAGGACAAGAGTCCGTATGAGACCGTCATGTTCTGGTTTTTGGGTTCCGACTCTGAACAACGCGAACCGTTGTAGGATACCATAGAGAAGCGAGAACTCCGCTGACTGTTTTCAACCTTCGAGCTGAATCGACTTTCTCCTGTTCCAGACTGAGGACCTTCATTCGTAAATGCAAGCTATATCCATACAATTTGGATCGGCCTCCTCCCCACGGACTATATCTCACTTCGACTGGCGTGGGATTCCAGGAGGCGAGCGCAATATCGCCTATAGATGCCTCTTCTGCAACTCTCCCACAAGGCAGCGCAAGTCAACCGCCGACTAATTCCAGCAATGGGACAGTATCAGACTTGGGCAAGTTATCGAAACTCCTCCCGTCCGCCTCTCCAGCCCCACCGCCCAATAACAGAAAAGTGACCATGGGGACCCTATTTACTCCTGCCCCCCCATCTGCCCGGTCCATCCCTACTTCCAACCTTGTTAACCCGTCGCCTATTACCACTAAGGGTCGTGCCCTCCTTGGTACTATCTTTGCCTCTGCCACACCACCTGGCTTCCTGGCGCCAACACCTCCCCGACATCACGTGAGCGGTGAACTCGGAACCGTTCCCTCCACCTCCGTCCTACCCCCATCCCCGCGTCTCGCGCTCACCCGAGCACATCAGCACAGCGATACATCCTCCTCTGAGTCCGAGGTCTCCGAACCGACATCGCCCACCGCAGCCCACAGCGTCACAACTCGCGCAGATTCTCACGCAAGACGTGATCTCTGCGCTGCTCGGTATGCCGCCCAATCGCACGAGCAGTGTCGCGTTTTCGCAACGCCGATACGAGGGTGACGTGGAGAGCAGCGACGATCCGCATGAGGTCGACTCGAAGAGCGACCGCAGCCATATGGAAACTGGGCTAGCTAGGAGATATGAGCTCGGCGACGTCACTCTGCGCCATCCGCTACGGGTATTTGCGTCGTCTGAGAAGGTGATTGCTACCCCTCCTCCCCCCTTCCCGTCCCATCGCTCCGCGCCGTCGGTTCTGCCAACTACGGCTGTGTCCGTCCCACCTTGTGTAACAGCTCTTTCCGAGCCCGCTCCAATCGTAGCGGCGCCTGATCCTGCCTCCGCGCCCCGCGTCCGCCCTCGCTGCCCGCTCCTCCTAACGGCGCCTCTTCTGCGCCCCGTACCCTTCGTGCCCTTCCATGCGGAATCGTCCCTGTGGCCGTACCCGCGCGCACTGCTCAACGACCGTGACAACATCATCAAGCTCGAATTTTGCCAACACCAGCACGTTCAGCAATGTCGATGCGTTCGAACGGCGCCAACTGAACGGCAGGAATGGTGCGAAACACTCGAAGAAACATAGCGCGATGGAGCGCGAGGAGATCGAATATTCTTGGGATGTGCTTGGAAAGAACATCACTCCTAATCTCGACCCCAGGTTGTCGCACGCGCCAGAGATTTTGGGGAGACCCTCGCAACCACAGGGGCATCTTGCTGTCGGAGGTTCCTGTGGGTCGGCAGCGGCTTCGCCTTCTCCACAAGCGCAATCAGGCGCTGGATCATCTGTAAAGTCTGCGGCGAGCCCTGCGATAGTCGAGGCCGCACATGCCCATCCGAATGGTAACGGCTCATTGGCGACAAGGGACAGGAACGAATTTGTAAAAGAGGTGCTCTGTCTGGTCAACGTACGTCCCTTTCTCTCATTTCATCTGTGGCATTTTCGTTCATTTCCCGCGGTTCGATTCGATAGACCGATGCTTCGTTCGTGGATCGACTTTGGACGGAGTATCATTCGCGGGTGTAGCATCGCAGCTAGTCGGCCTTGTGTTCAAATTGTTGTGTTGTTCTGTTCCCTCTCCCCGTCCCCGTTCCACCGTTTTGCACCGAGATATCAGTGTCGATGTATTGTCACGTGATGTACCCACACTTACACTGACATGTATTGATATTCGATGCAGAGTTTCTGGGCGTGTACGTGTGTGCCTCAAGAGAACCTTTGGCCTTTGTAAACGAATAGGGGGAACACGGTGGTTGGAACTCTCGATACCTGTCTACGCTTAAATATCCTTGAAAAGTATACAGCCCCGCCTCCAAAGAGCAGGTCCTATCGCTAGTTAGCGTAGCGATAGGACAGGATAATTTCATCCATAACCGGTATACTCCAGTAATAGCTTGGAATCAGTAACGCTCGCCCAGCGCAACCGGGCTCGATGCCAAGGTCAACGAAATTTGTATGTATCGGATATAATAATCTGAATGTGTAGGCATCCAATTTATCATCGTCTTCGACATCCTATCACAAGTCCTACTGTGTAGCCTACCAAATGGACTACCGCGTTAAGGTGGTGTGGACGGCCATTTGGGAGAACCGACAAGATTGCGACTGATCATCGATCATCGATCGCCTGCTGTATCTAATTCCAGGTTTCCGTTAGTGAGTGGCATCAAGAAAATTACCAGTCCTATATGCATGGCTCAAAACGAATGCAAAATATCACAGAACTTGAACGAGATCGATGACGACAATGGTAACAAAAAGGTACAGCTCAACTGGTGCCCCGGGAACCAAACAAAGTTTAGAGGAACGGTAACAGTTAAGGGTTGTGATCGAATATTTATGGAAGGGAAAGCAGAAATTTCCCACCAACCACCGACCCCTCGATCCATTTCCTGACTTTGTATAGTGAATCTCTCACTCCCAATCCTGGATAGAAACAGGGTGGCCGCAAAGCTGTCGCGCATCAGCAAATTCAGAAATCGCTTCCTGAACAGGTCCAGAAGGCTCCAGCCCAGATATGAAAACATTTTCCAGCGCTGGTAGCACTTCCGTGACCTGCCCCACCAGAAGCCCTCTCAGAGCCGATGCGACATGGAGACCGACAATTTTGGATAGGCGCAAATTCTTCACAGTGTTAAAAGGGCGTAAAAGGTCCAGCCATTGGGGGCCCGGGTCGTCTATGACGTCTTGCCACGTGTGTAATATTGAAACATCAATGTGGAGGGATTCAAAAGGGGAGGGGGTAGGCAAGCATGATGCACAGAACTGTGTAACATATGAAAGCCGCAAAACTGACTCGTCGCATGCGAGATTCAGCATGAGAGTTTTAGGATCAAATTTCGCCAATAGTGTTTTCGGTGAAAGCTTGACGGAAATGAAGTCAGACTCAAAAGTAACTTCTGCTTGCTGGGGTAATGAGAGCTTGTCTGCACGACGGACGAACTTTGCCAGCTCTGGAACTTCGAGGGCTTCCTGATCGAATAATATAATCTTCACACTCTCCAGTGAAGGGGCGTTAATTTGGGCCACGAGGTCCTCCACGTACTCAGGAGTACCCTGGAAGCAAAGGTAGGTGAGAGCAGGGAGAAGAGTGCGCGTGTGCGAAGGTGGAATTCGAATTGCCCTGTCTGGGAGATCTCCGGGTGATCGGAATGTAAGGGAAAGAGATTCAATCCGGGTCAGTGCGGAGAGGCCAGTGACCATTGCTTGAGGTGAAATGTACCCAGAACGTGGAATGCTGTCGTACCGAAGGCGGATAAGGTTGGTGGAGGGTAAAAGTAGTTCTGGTAATGGTGGAAATGGAATGCCAATCAAGACGAGCTCTCGTAGAGATGGAGCTGATCCGCCCAAGAAAGAGCGAGAAATTACACATTCTGGAAAATACTGCTGGACCCATAAATGTGTCAGCGCGGGAAATGAATGTTGCATCAGTGGCGCAAATGTTTCCCAGGCTAAATCTGAAACGTAATTGAGGCGGATCCCAGACACTCGATGATTGAGCCTGAGTACGGCAACAAGATCGTCTCTAGCCTCCTTCGATGAGTGGCCGAGGTCGTGTACGTATACAGGTAATTCCGGCCAGATATTCAGCATCTCCTTCGCCGATCTGTCGGGACATCTGAAAAGGAGTACCAGGTTGAGGTGACGTGGAGATGTAAACGTCAGATTCCTCCATCTTCGGCATGTATGTACCAGGGTATGCCACTCCTCGGATGGGAGGAAATGAGATTCTATTTTTTCTTCAACGAAGAATTTGAATATTTTGAGAAGAATGTCATCAGGGAAGGTTCCCATTGTCACGTGTTGGTGAAGTGGGCCTATACCACTCAGTCTCAGTATAATCACGCTGTACGGGACGCGAGTAGTCGCTCACCACTGCGGTGTATAACTCCCTCTTCTGGATTTGAACCCTCTATACTTGACACCAGGGAGATTGGGTAGGACGAGTTGTCAGTGAAGTCATTACTTGGTTGTGAGAAATTGACGGCCAACGGGATGAAAGACATGGCAAAACAAGATCAGTTAGACACGGGTTTTTTCATAGAAGCACATCGCAGGAACATGAGACATACTTCTCGGGGTCCATGGTTCATCAACTCACAACCCACGGTGTGGATGAGCAGGCGGACCGAGGCGGTGTTTGTATTACGTATTACTTACTTCCTGAAGCACTCACGTGTCGCTTTTTCGCCACGCCCACCCGAAGGACGAAACCGAGTCCGTCACAAGCCTGACGAGGAAGTTATACGGTAGAGGGACACGCAACATCGAAGTTGGCCCCTACGTGCAGTTTATCGAGCAACTTATGCTCTGCGCGCCACTTGAAGCCATTCCTTTCTACGTTGGCATCTCCATTCGAAGGTAGTCACAAAAGTGACCCTCGAGGTCCTTTTCGCCGCTGCTTCCGCATTTATCACCGCATTTGTCTTATCTGTCCCTCTATTTCCAACCTCGTGACGCCACCATAGATCACCGCCGTGTCGGTGCTATCTTTGCATCTGCCGCATTTCTCCTACTTGGCCTCTTCCCGGGCCCAACACCTCCCCTTCCCATCATTTGAGCTCGGAAGCCGCTCTCTCCACCGCAGTCTGGACACCGTCCACGCGTCTCGAGTTTGCATACTGTAGGCACATTGTCAGGTGAGCGTCCACGTTCTTCGTGAAACAGAGCTTACATGACCACATACCGATCCTCCTTGTAGTTACGCTCCTCAATTTTTTTTTTCGAATCTCCCTTCATTTCTGTGCCTCCCACTATCCCACTATCCTTTAATTTTGGATTAGTACCTCCTATCCGGATATAACTTTCTATTCCTCCTTGATACCCCCTTCGACGTTTCCCCGACGCCCTCTTGTGTCCCAAAGCCATCATTCATACTCTCCTGCCGAGATCCAAATCTCCTTTCCTAGGAACTCCATCGCTCAGCCTCACCTACGCTACAACATCGCCATATCTCTGGGCCAGACTCCTCTGAACCCTCCGGGTCGTCTCTCATATGTCGCGCAGCTACGGAATGTGTTTCTCCCCATCGACGAGAACTTCATAGCTCCCACAATTTTCAACATAGGATGTGATCTCTGCGCTGCTCGACATGCCGCTCAGTCGTACGAGCAGCATCGCGTCCTCGTAGTGCCGACATGAGAATGACGTGGAAGGCAGCGGCGATCCTTATGTGGTAGATTCGCCCATCTACGAGCGACCACATACACGCAAAGCGGGCCAGGGAGCAGGAGCATCACGCCGCGACCTCCTCTATTTGCGCCGTTTGGGAAGTTTCCACCGCCCTTCCCACCCCTTCTGAGCGCTCAAACCGGAGCGGCGGCCGCCCCTGTCTGCCCCTTCTCCTACTCCCGCCGTACTCCCCGCGTCGGCACCTCCCCTGCAACCCGTGCGCTCATGCCCTTCCATGTGGCCCTACCCGCGCACACCACTGGAAGACCGCGGTGATGTCGTCGAGCTCGGCTTTGGCGACATCAGTCCACCCCGCGATGTACACCTCCGACCCCGGCGACTGAACGATAGGAACGGTGCGAAAACCTCGCGAGATAGGTGAAGGAGAGCAAAGATATCAAACTTCTGTGGGGTGTGCAACGGAAAAGAGCATTGTGCCCAATCTAAACCTAGGGCTGTCGCACGCGCCAGATATTTTGGGGAGGCCCTCACAACCGCGGGCCCATCTCACCGTCGGAGGTGCCCGTGCCAGTGGGTCGGCAGCAGCTCCGCCTTCTCCACGATCGCAACCGGGCGCTGGATCATCTGCCAAGCCCAGTCAACCTAACAACTCTGCATCCGCGCTGGTGAAAACCCCGAGCCATCATCGTCCATTGGTTGACCGCCAACGGCACTTCCGTCCAACAACAACAAATCCAAGTCCAAGGTCAAGTCCGTCCCCAATGGACCCAATGTCAGAGCGTCAACCCCAATCACGACGCCGGTGCAGACCAATGGCGCAGCGACGCTCGTCAAGTCTGCGGCGAGCGCTGCGATCGTCGAGGCCGCACGTGCCCATCTGAACGGTAACGGCTTGTTGGCGACGAGGGACCGGAACGAATTTGTGAAAGAGGTGCTGGGTCTGATCCACGTACGTCCCTTCCCCTCTTCTTATTTATAGCGTTTTCATTGATTTCCCGTGGTTCGATTGGATGGACTGATGCCTCGTTCGTGGAGTGTCTTTGGACAGAGTATCGTTCGCGGACGTAGCATCGTATCTAGTCAGCCTTGTTTTCTAATTGCTGTGTTGTCCTGTCTCTACCCTCCTCTCCCTTATCCACCCACCCCCCTTCCCTCTCCCCGCTCCCCGTCCCCGTTCCCCCGTGTTGCACCGAGATATCAGTGTCGATGGTCGATGTATTGTCGCGCGATGTACCCACACTTGCGTTGACATGTATTGATGTTCGATGCAGAGTTCCTGTGCGTGTGCGTGCCTGCCTTGAGAGAACCTTTGAGCTTGTGAACAAATAGGGGAGACGCGGTAGTTGGGACTCTCGGCAACTATCTACTTTCTACGCTCACCGGTCGTTAAATACCCTTGAAAAGTATACGGTCCTGCCTCCAAAGTGCAGGTCCTATTGCTAACGTGCGATAGGACAGGTTAATTCCATCCGTCACCAGGAATACTACAGTAATAGCTTGGGATCAGTGACGCCCGCCCAACGCAACCAGCCTCAATACCAAGGCCAACGAAATCTGTCTGTATCGGACATACAATCTGACGGTGTGGGCATCCAAATTGTCATCGTCTTCGGCATCCCATCACAAACCGTACTATGTGCCGTATGGACTGCTGCCTAATGGTGGGGTAGACGGGCCATTCGAGAGCACCGCCAAGATTGCGACTGATCATCAATCGTCTACTGCATCTAATTCCAAGTTTCCATTCGTGGGATTATGAAATTTACCAGTCCTACACAATGCCCAAAACGAATGCGGGATATCACGACGACGATGGTAACAAAAAGGTACAGGTTAACTTGTGTCCCGGGAACCAAACAAAGTGTAGAGGAGAAACGGTAGCAGTTAGTGGATGTGATCAAATCTTTATGGAAGGGAAAGCAGAAAGCGCATATCAACCATCGACCCCTCGATCCAGATCCTTGTGCTCCCACGTGAACCTCTTCCAACCGTGGACAGACACAGGGTGGCCGGAAAGCTGTCGCGCGTCAGCAAATTCAGAAATCGCCTCCTGAACAGGTCCAGAAGGCTCCAGCCCAGATATGAAAACATTTTCCAGCGCAGGTAGCACTTCCGTGACCTGCCCCACCAGAAGCCCTCTCAGAGCCAATGCGACATGGAGACCGACAGCTTTGGCTAGGCGCAAATTCTTCACAGTGTTAAAAAGGCGTAAAAGGTCCAGCCATTGGGGGCCCAGATCGTCTATGACGTCTTGCCACGTGTGGAATATTGAAACATCAATGTGGAGGGATTCAAAAGGGGAGGGTGTAGGCAAGCATGATGCACAGAACTGTGTAACACATGAAAGCCGCAAAACTGACTCGTCGCATGCGAGATTCAGCATGAGAGTTTTAGGATCAAATTTCGCCAATAGTAGTTTCGGTGAAAGCCTGACGGAAATGAAGTCAGACTCAAAATTAACTTCTCCTTGCTGGGGTGATGAGAGCTTGTCTGCACGACGGATGAACTTTGCCAGCTCTGGAACTTCGAGGACTTCCTGATCGAATAATACAATCTTCACACTCTCCAGTGAAGGGGCGTCAATTTGGGCCACAAGGTCCTCCACGTACTCAGGAGTACCCTGGAAGCAAAGGTAGGTGAGAGCAGGGAGAAGAGTGCGCGTGTGCGGAGGTGGAATTCGAATTGCCCTGTCTGGGAGATCTCCGGGTGATCGGAATGTAAGGGAAAGAGATTCAAGCCGGGTCAGTGCGGAGAGGCCAGTGACCATTGCTTGAGGAGAAATGTACCCAGAACGTGGAATGCTGTCGTACCGAAGGCGGATAAGGTTGGTGGAGGGCAAAAGTAGTTCTGGTAATGGTGGAAATGGAATGCCAATCAAGGCGAGGTCTTGTAGAGATGGAGCTGATCCGCCTAAGAAAGAACGAGAAATTACACGTTCTGGAAAATACTGCTGGATCCATAAATATATCAGCGCGGGAAATGAATGTTGCATCAGTGGCGCAAATGTTTCCCAGGCTAAATCTGAAACGTAATTGAGGCAGATCCCAGACACTCGATGATTGAGCCCGAGTACGGCAACAAGATCGTCTCTAGCCTCCTTCGATGAGTGGTCAAGGTCGTGTACAAATATAGGTAATTCTGGCCAGATATCCAGCATCTCCCTCACCGATCTGTCGGGACATCGGAAATGGAGT
>Ga0307510_10006194_pt1 | contig 14266 bp, 14 predicted proteins | sample 12_EM_MG_FD_207224 | JGI IMG/M metagenome (GOLD analysis project Ga0307510, IMG submission 207224) | Populus trichocarpa ectomycorrhiza microbial communities from riparian zone in the Pacific Northwest, United States - 12_EM | ecosystem: Host-associated > Plants > Roots > Unclassified | place...
ACTGTGTACGTGCAGCCAAAATTTCTCTCGATCCGCCACAACAATAAAATGGCACCCCCCGGACACCACTTCAGGGACCACCACCACCAACCCTTTCCCGGGCGCTTGCATTCTGCCGGCCGCCTGGTTAGTACTTAGCCTAAGGAGCAGAAATGACAAAGATTCTGACATCATCATTTCAAATTGGCACCCCGGGTCCTCGCTCGGTTTCCTTTAATGGGTGGTCCCATGCGCGCTAAACTTGCGCAACTAGTTTCGTTTCATTTGCGAACTGCCGGCCGCCTGGCCAGAAGGTCGACATCGACTAATAAGCGCTTTCCGAAACCGGCCATCCTGGAGTCGTCCATCGGCTCGGGGTCATCCTCGTCTATACGTCCCGCTACGCCTTGTGCTGACAGGCCGAGATAGTTAACTTCTGGTTTCAGTCCCTTTGGCATGCACAAAAGGCGTACACCGTAGGGCAGTTAGCGAGCGAATCCCACCACTCACCGAGATTCTAGTTCGGACGTTCGTCGATCGTCTCCCTTCCCACTCCGGTCCCTCGCAACAAGCGGTTCATACGATAGCTCAGGGCCTCGGGCATTTCCGACGGAAACACTTGAAGCTTGGCCACGTTTAGGCCCCGGGCTCGCGCCTTTAGGTTCCATGGGTTTGTGGTCCAGGCCCTCCAAGATAATCAGCTTTTCTTCCGCTACCGCTCGTCTATCCCATAACGCCCGGAAAATCGATAGATATCGTCGAGTAACACATCTCCGCCTGTTTGGACCACTCTCGACCGACGAGCCGTCGGGGATCTGTACGCGATCACGGCAAGACACCTCGTAGGCGATCGCTGAGAGCAAAACAGCAGAGACAAACGAGCACGGGTGGGGGCGCTCCGACCACAGTGGTTGGTTTGCGGGGTATAAACGCTGAAGCAAAAAAAAACAGTGGTTGTGTCAAGATTGACAGGAGGATACAAGCGAAATCTGTGGTGGCTCCCATGTCCGCCAGCCGCTGGCTACTCATGCTGACATGAGACACGAGGACAAGGTTCCGAACATTCCTCCTTCAAAACCCGCTAGTTGCCAGCTACGCGTTCTCGCGTCGTCACATCATATAGATTCCCTCCCTTGAAGCTTCCGTTTCTTTCCGCTTTGCCCCTCTCAAGACTACACGCGGACGGCTCGGCGTCGCGCGTTCCTCCATCTCTCCCCCCGCGACATCATCACGGTGGTGGGACCGACTTTCTGATTCTTTGTGGTGTCGGCAACAAGTACTACCGACTTAGATGGATGGAATGGATCTAGCGGTGGTGGTCAAGATCGGAGAGCGACTGTGCGTGTTCCTTTTTTTCCCTTTACTTGCAAAATGCTCAGCCCGATGGATTCCTCTAGATTGTCAACCAAGGTGATTTTTCAGATCCCAGATCCGTGCGGTGACGAAAAAAGGGTTAATTTGTGTACAAACTCACGCAGTCGTTTTCGAATTCCATGTATTGGTTATGGATTTATGACTACTTCTTGACCCTTGGAGACGAGGTCCGGTACCCCTGTGTTCTGCAACCGAGGTGTCAGGTTCTGACCGTTTGTACAGGTGGACTACGCTTGGTCCGGGGGGAGATCATGGAGTGAGCTCATCTTCGCCTCGTCTAAATATCCGATAGTTTATGGTCACACGGCAGTATTCGCGTTGTTCATCGCTGTACGGCATCCCAAAAAAGACCTCGAGCTGTGACGGTCTTGACAGCATCGCAGAACAGGTACACCCCCATGTTGCACATTATCTACAAGGGCATCATCATGTTTCATTTCACGAAGCCAGTAAGTCCCGGCCCTCGGTGCTACTGCGATACCATGCTCACGAAGCCTTCCGCAGTTGTGCGTTTCCACTCACTCTGCGCTGCCCCCACAGTCAATTCTCACTCTTCTCCATAACCCAACAGCTGTCGGAACACTATATGGGAAATCATCTTTTATACGACCGTTGTTCTCGTTCTCGCTCAAATCACCGTTGCGTCAAGCTCTAGCTACTCTCCCCGAATCGAAACGAACTCAGTTTGAGGTTAGATGTGCCTCAGGGTATACGCTGTGACCGGGAGGAACAAGTTACTCGGTGGCACGCTTTCAGTTCTGATTGCTGCGCAGCTCTGTTTTGGAATTTATTTTACCGTCATGTATTCGATGGCTCCATGTGAGTTCCTCAACCGTTTGTCCGTTTGCGCGTGGTCTCACGCCGGCCATTAGTGCAACCGTTGCCGGAGATAGACTTGGAAGTATACAAGGTTTGCCTACCCCCAAAGTTGCGAGCTGGGGAACTTACCTTCGCCAACATCTCCGTCACTTTCGGTACGCCCTCACCATCCGACTTCCGACAAAACGTCACCTGGGAAGTTCTAATACATTTCGTGTCCCGCACCTCTCTGCACCGCGGCATTATAGATCTCCTCGCATTTTCAATCATCTTCGCCACAGCCAGAGGATCGCCGACGAGTAGAATTCGGGGCATTCCGAGCATCCTGGACGCTATCCTACGGGATGCGACAATATACTTCCTGCTAATAGTCGCCTCTCAGTCGGTGCTCTTTTTTTCTTGTTTTTTGCCCCGGTGGGTGACCCATATTACATCTGAGGTCGGTTTATCCTGTTGTACTCATCGCCCGTGCGTGTTCAGACGCAATTTCGGCTCCTACCTGGGATGTAAGTTTTCTCTCCCCTTGAATCAGAAGTGACCTTTGAGTGATTGATATCGATTTGGGTCTCAGATCGCATTCGATGTTTCTCCCAATCATGACATCACGCCTCATGCTCTCGTTGAAGAAAGTTGCCACTGAGCCGACGGGGATGTGGTCTCTCTCGACCATGGCCCGGGAGCGGGGAACTATTCACTTTGCATCGTATGGTTTCGGTGTGTCGCACGAAATCTCAGAAACTCTTCCTCCGCCGAACGAAGAGGGTGTAGAACTTGATTCAGTGTCTCATTTGCCTCGGGATAGCGGGTCACAGCAACTATGCTAGTTTCAGCCATCTACTCCGGATCTCTTGTGTACGGTAGTATATAGAACTTCTTGGGTACGTGTTTTCGTGATGCTTCGGATTTGAATGTGTACATGTAGTTAATCATCAGAGGTCCCCCGCACCAAATCGCATTTAATGCACAGGTTCTATCGCATCCTGGTGTCATAAACGCTAATATCTGCCGGTCCCGACGGACGGACACCTGCCATCACTTGGCAGTTTCAGTAAGGTGGTTCCCGATCGCAGGGTTTCAATGTCCCGGCGGCCGTTTTGCCCTTTGGGCCTTGTCCCTTACAGCGCCTTGCACATTTCCATGAACACGCAAGCTCGAAAGGTAGTTGGGAGTACGCTGGAGTTTAAGAAAATGGACGTGAAACACCGCTGTCCGCCTCGATTGATGCTGGAGATGTGTCCAGGATTATGGCGACCCGCTTGTCGGTGGAAAGATAGTATACGGAGTTGAAGGTAGTGAAGATGGTCCGTGGCTGCGTGAGAATTGTCGCGGTCGTCATCATTGTCCGAGTTGTCCTCGGAAGCGCTTACTATAGGTAGTGGGCCTCGACCGAGTGGGCTTGTGGTCTCACCTGGAGTCCCGCCAATTCCGAGGGGTTTAAGTACTGTGCTTAAAGCCGCATGATCTGGGGCATTCCGTCGTTTTTTTTTCCATCGCGGGCTGTCTGGTCAGATTGACGGTGAAGTTCCGCCCCCGCGTCACCGGAATCTACCAGCGACCACGATCTAGAGGCACACTCCGAGCCCACCATGGTTCGAGAGAACGTTGTGGTGTGTCGTGCCCTGTCGCTTGCCGGGGGAACCCATGAATCACAGTGCCAGAGACTCAGTGCTCATCCGCGCTTGGCGCAAGTCAAGTCGAATATCGGTCTTCGCAGACAACTTACAAGTTCTGACTGACGGTTTCACAGCCAGACCCTCCTTTCGCGACCTTGATTTGACGCGGGATGAGTTGTTTTGGAAACTCGAGATCCCGGCGCCGTCCGTCTATCGATGGCATGCATTGTGAACGATGGCTCACCCTGAAACAGTCTCGAGTCTCCTCAGACATGTATTCTCCCCAGTAGTACCACACAGTTCGAGAAGTACAGATGGCACGGGTGGGGGTATTTCATCAGTTGGACCTTTGCACATGAGTGTGGGGGGATACCTGGTGCGAGAGGCCGCAGCCGAGGAATCGGTTTCCCTCCGACGCGTTTGCGATATGAGATCCCGTCCCTGCTGTTATAAAGGGCGTGATACCGTAGAGGGGATCGTATTGGTACTTCACATAGTGAGATGTGAAGAGGCCCGACCGTGAGAAGGCCGGGTTCGGAGATCGGTGCGAGCATGGCAAGGATCGAACCTGAGTCGGGCAGTACAGTGACCAACACTCCCGTTCATTCCCTCGAGCTCATCAGAGTTACAACCAGCTTAGTGCCCCGCCAAAAACTCCTCTACACCTCCCCCATGGACTCCTGGACAAGATATCCAGTCGACCACAGCGGTCCCTACCTCCGGTTCTCCCCCACCCCCAGCGAGTCGTAGACATGGGAACACTTGTCCGCTCAGCAGTTCGACGACGCGTCAGTTGGGAAACCCCAGAAAGAAAAGTTTAATGATGGATTCCCATGACCTCTAGTTATCGAGGGAGCACGACTGTAGATTTTCCGGTGGGAACCGACCTCTGTATGTCACTACTTTGTTCATCTCCGTCAACACCGTAGGCCTGACCCTATTGCGCGTATCGTTGGTGGACTCGAACTCGTATCCAGAGGATAACCGGGTCACCCACCGCCAACAGTTCGTTCGTCGGTGTTCGTAGGATGGTTCCCACTACCCCGCCTCAAGACCAAGTTAGTCCAATCCCTTTCCTCAAACCCGTTTTCCACAGCCATCTTATCCAACCTTTGGCTCACTCGTTATTACAGCATTGGGCCACTATTCAACCAGAACGGCTGGACTATCTGCCGTTCAGAGGCAGGCAATGAAGTCCAGCGCACCATCTCTGCCCTCCCCCCCTCCCGACGGAAGCCCCGCGTTAAGTCTCGACATTCAACTAACACACATTGGTTTCGCGGGCACTCGTGCCCGTGTCAACGGTGGGAGTGACGTGGCAAGGGATAAAAAAATTCGACCCCGACGTTTTTTTACATCACTCCACGACCCCCTTTCATCGCTTCAGTGTCTTGCTAATGCATTACAACAGCTGTAACCTCGCTGTAGTTCCACCTCCCAGCATAATTCATGCCATGGAATGTAATAACCCTACTCTTCGCTCTCCCGGTACCAACCGGCCTTCTTGACCCGTCCCCCTGCGTACAACACTTTTAACACTTGAAGCTTGAGTCGCGGGATTAACCCAAGCTTCTATATCTATGCCGCCGGACGCCATGGAAAGAATAACACGTTATGGAATATTTTCAACGAGCTGGTGAGGGGTACAGTTGAGCGTGAAGGTGACACCGTTTTCGCGTTATCGATGCCCATCTCGACGACAGAATACCCTCCCCCCACCCACTTGAGCTTTTACAGTCCTTTGGGGCAAATACCTTTCTTCATGAATCGGTTAAAGTCGCAGGTGAAGGTGGTCCTCCGAAGCGAGGAGAAATCGTTAATAAAGATTTAGGTGAGGCTTTGCATCGAACAAGCATCCTGGGCGTGAGACACAGGCTCACATGCGACGAAGAATAGGTTTGGGACTCCAGCTGGAATCACGATGTCGGACACAGCCAATATTCACATTGTGCGAGATGCAAAGACACTCGTGGGCTGTATTTAGGAAGCTTAAAACCCGCAACGCGGGCGGGTCCAGGCTCTGAGGATGTCGGGACGACAGAATCGAATCGACCGTGAGCGTTCCGACGCCATGTGATGGTCAGTTCTGGTAAAAGTGTCCCCAACCTCATTCGATGACCCAAGGACTAATTCGCGATTGGTCTCTTCGTTGGTGTTTTCCCAGCACGGATGCACTCAGGCTGCTATAAAATGCGCATGTTCTCGCTGTTTGTTCGACCATCGACCGCCAACCATCCGCGGTTCGACCGGAAACCATACGACGGTGCAGTTAGCGACCATCGGGACCACGACAGAATGTGCTGGTTGTGCGACACCCGATCACGTTCGTTCATGCTACCCCGCCGCAGAAGCACCGAGGGTATCTTCTAGAATCACGACCACTTGTTCGGACTCAGCATGAAATCGAAAGAACCTCGATGCGAGGCTCTTTCGCCCCAGCGGATTGTTACGATCGGACGCTAAAGTGGAGCTCCTCTAGGCTAGAAGTTCGAGTGACGGAAACATTTGCTAGCGATTTTACCCTGCCTGCACCTTATTACCCCGAAGATATCTTTGGTTTACGATTCGGGGGAGGCACGTAGCGTCGGGTTGAACGGAAAAGAAAGGTGTCGTCGGTAGCCGAAATTGTGGTGAGTTCTAACTGTACCTGTCGATTGTTCACTCGCTGAGTAAATCCACGTTGGCAGGTTCATCAGTCCCAACTCGTCCACCCATTCAAGGAAACTTCATTCGGAATGCTGGACATTCGCGTTTTTTGGAACGTGAATATTCGCCCCCGGCGTGGGGTGCTCGTGAGTAGTAGGGGTTGGAGCTATTCACTGCCAACAGAACACTTTCATCGTTTACATCTTTTCCGCGCTGGGTTCGGAATTTCCTGTCTTTTCTCGGTAAAGTGTCCTATCCCCCGGTACTACCGGTTCAGCCCAACTAACACGGGCTCAATTCCAAACTCTACACCATCGTCATTGATCAAATTTCACCCAGGAATGGCGTCGGTATCGCCGGGTACGAGTAAGTACTCGCACAAATCCACCGTTGGACGTGAATGGTCTATTCCAGACTTGGACCAGAGCCCACGGATTGTAGATCTGTTTCGTCCACCTCCTATGACACTGGCACTTGTTCGGTTACATTTTGCATCAACCACCGCGACCCCCCGTAACCCTCATTTGATCCTGGAACGATCGGGGCACGAGTGGCTCGAAGGCCAACTCGAATTCGAACTCGATCGATTGTTCGGTCGGTCAAGGGGATAGGGCGGACATGGAAATGGTAGTGACGATGGGGATGTCCCAGGCTTGAAGAAAGAAAGGGATTCCAGGAGTTCCTGATGCGATGTATCCGTTGTTCTCTAGCACCATCGCCAGTCGGGCGTTCCACATTTGGAGGGAGTGTTACCGACAGAGCCTGTCCCTGGGTTCGGATGCCCATGCGAGCTAGACGAGTGTGCTTGACTTGGCGGATGAGCGTGCGAGCAGTGACGAGGATGTGGGCGGGGTGTTTGGACGATCGCATTGAACACTGTCATAGTGTTTCCCATCCCATCCAAAGAATTCTGCGCTAGGAACAGCTCTGGTGATCCTCTTGGCCGCGTTCCTTCACTCGTCGCTTCTTCTTCGGAACACTTTCGTGTTCGATAGTTTGATCACAGTTAACTGTGTGGACGTCCACCACATTAGAACGCAGGGTCGAGAGGTGGTAGCTCATGCCATGTGATTCGGACGAACTCGATGTCAGTCTGACGGCAGGACAGCTCGAAACGAGATGGAGGCGAACCCGCATTCTGAGTTGAAGGGAATTCTCGATTTGTTGACCAGGAGAATCGAGCCCGGATAGGGCCTGGAGGTCTGCCCAGGAGGGTGGTTTTAGGATACCGGTGCCCAACTGAACGAGTCGGCCAGGCTCTCCGCGGTCGAGCGCTGATCTCTGCACGTTGAGCACGGATCCCGCTCCGAGTGAACCACCTCGGCGATTGGAGTCGGATTGTGGGTTTGGTACGCATTTAGGAATCTTCACCGTGCGAAGGTCGAACTGCGTCAACCCTCAAGCTCATTCAGGACCAAACCAGCTCAATGTCCCATTTAACACTCTCTCCCACTCGGGATCCCTCTCCAGCAAAATACCCCGCCGACCATGGCACTCCTCACCTCTAGCTTCGGTCCTCCCTCGCCCCTACATCCGTCGGGTTCTCCTTACCCCTCAGGTCCCACAAAGTGTTCCGTCGACCATGGAAAGAGCGGAGAGCTGAATCCGCTCAATCAAGTGCCTAGCCTTGTTCAAAAACCCGCTCCCGGACAGACGACAGAGCTCCCACTGGCCCAGAACGTGAAGTGACTTCTATCCCACGCGCGGGCGATTCGTCGAATGGAAATGCCCGGCGGTTCTACAACGCGCTGGTGAGAAAGGGTTGGGAGGCCCCGAAGAAGACGTTCAAACTATGGTGAACATTCACAACAGCTTGAATGAGGAGGCGTGGCAGGATATTCTGAAGTGGGAACCTTCGTACGTCCCCTCTATCTTTTCGTAGCTTCGTCGGTCTAACGGTATCGATCATCAGGAGCTCGGACCCCTACCTTGTCAAGTTTCGAGGAAAACCCGGCCAGTTGTCACCAAAAGCTCGATTTTTGATGTTCGCAGGATGGCTCTTACCATCTTGCTTCAAGTGCGTCCCAACCCCTTTCCTCATCCATTTCTGATACCCAAATTCGCTTCAAACAGCGCCGAGCCCCCATTTCGACAGACACGGCTGGATCGTCCACCGTCCAGAGACAGGCGAAGAAGTCCAACACATCGACTACTATTCTGCTCCTCCCCTCCCAGACGGCAGCTGCGTGTTCAGTCTCGACGTTCGGCCGGCCCTCGATAGCGTCGCGGGTGTTCAGGCCCATGTCAATGGTTGGAAGTTGATCTGGAGTGACGCTGCGACGAGGGAAAATCAGGCTTGATTCCAATGTTGCCGGAACTGGCTCGTCACTCGACGTTTACTCGTTCGCCGTTTCCAATATATTTACCACATCCATTACTATACCTCATAGTGTAATACATCCTACTTCTCGATGTTCCACCTGGCACAATACTTCAGCAAGGTGAGGACGCATGAGTGAGCGGGACAAACCTGGTCCATGATGTATGACACAATGCCGTACATATGGCCTATATCTCAGTGAAGGTGGGAATAGGTACGCCTTCTGACATGCATGAGTAGAAACTCAATAGTGAATGTGGTTCTGGTGTCAGTGGGGGAGGAAAGTATTTTCTGGAACTCTTGATACAAAGAATAGGTAGGTTAGCGAAGCGAGCGGGGTGCTGATTGCATGTGGGCGTGTTGGGTCGTATGTCGGCACTTTACCTTCTCGCTAAGCTCATGTGATCAGTTCATGCACGCTTTCTAAGTTCCCAATTTCAAGTTTGCATATGGAGACTAGTCCTGGGGAATGCCAGGACACAATTCAAGGGATACATAGCCTGCAGCTCTGGGGTCTTACCTGTTGCATAGATTTAGCTTATATCTGGCAGTATGGTGAATGCATGTATAGTATATTGGGGTAATATAAGCTGCAGGGACATTGATGGCTGGTAGTATACATCAAGGAGAACACATAGTTGACATGGTGCATAGAGGAGGGTGGAAAGGGCAGCATTAGTAACAGGTCACACCTCTAGTAGCTCTAGAATGACAGCCTCTGGTAATCCACTATGGGATAGTGCAAGAAAATTTCCACTCCACTTCATCTCAAACTTCACTGACCGCCACTGATAGGGTAACCACAAGAGCAGCTTTCCACCAGGGCTGAGCACCCATCCATCATTTGTAACCTGATAGCCACAAGAGGGGTGCCATGGGAGACTTCTCAGGGGTATCACACTTCCAGTCTTTTTCAGCTCAAAGATACCAGATTCATCATCCCTAAAGATTTCCCACTGGTCTACAAAGGTTCCTGTTGACCAACGGTGAGATCCAGCACACCAGACTCCAGTCCCATCTATAGTAAACCCAGGTAACCACCCCTGTGATCTAACATCTACAAGTTGCTCCCCAGTATCCATGCTGTAGATGTAAAGATTGCGTAAATCTACAAAGGCAGCATGGTTAAGGTCAGGTGATATAGATGCATATGGCCAACTACTGTATGGGAATTTGAAGGTGGTTATCTGAATGCTGTTGTCAATGTTCACCTGAGCATTTGGAACACAATTTCCTGTGGGTAACTCCCAGGCAATAGCCTTTCCATGATCAACAACATTGACCCTACTCTCTGTGATCCTTATACCACAAATCTCCATATCTGTATCAATGACCAGCTGTGGATTGCCAGACTTGACATCAAGAATAGTGACCATATTGCCTGATCGCTCTGTGATTGCTGCCAATGATCCATCAGGGGAAAACTCAATCAGGGGATGTTTTTTATCCTGGGAATGTTGAGGTGAAATGGTGGGAGCATAGGTGTGGGGATTTGTGTGCCATAGCTGGAGTTCTGAACTATTATATGTGATAATTGCCTCCCCATTTGGGGAGACAGCTGCTGTAGTTCCATGTTGACTGAGTGGAGAATTTTGATGAGGGAGATAGCCATCAGAAGACTCCTTCCAGAAATGATGTTCTGAGGGCCAATTTGCACATATGAGAAGGCGGCCATCAGTGGAGAAGGATATGTTGTAGGAATTACCAATATCTGTGGACTCCAGGAGAATCTTCTGATGTAGGGCATCCCACACAATAATCTTCCCCTGGTGGATAAAGCTCAGCCGGGAGAGGGTAGGGAGGAATGCAATTCCATCTGAGAGGTTGAATGTGAATGGGACAGGGAGAGAGGCAACCTGTATCGGTGCATTGGTTGAAGTGAAGCCAACTTCCCATATGATGATGGATCCTAGGTCTATAGTAGCAAACTGGAGACATTGGCCATGAGTCCAAATTGTAATAACATCTAATCCTGGGAGTGAATGGGAAGATGTCTGTGTGCCAGAAATAATATCATAAATGACAATCTCATGACTACCAGATAGACTGAAAAAACATCCAAGCATTGCTCCACACTCAGAAAATGACATTGGCCTGAGAACTTTATTTCCCCTGATTTTACTGACTAGACCACCTGTCTGAAGGTCCCAGCTGAAAACCTTGCAATCATGTGAACAGGCTGTTAACAAATGACCATCTGGAGAGAATATGAGCCTATACCACTCAGGTTCATACTCAGTGTATAGAGTACAAAGCTGCTCAAGAGTTACTGCATCCAGAACTGCTATTTCATTATTACCCCAGATAATTCCAATGTACTTGCTACAAGGTGACCATACAACATTTTCAGGTCCAACAAGGAGTCTTTTGGTTGCAATACTTTGATCCCATGAAGTTGGTGCTCCATAGACAACTCTTGCGAGAGGGTTGACCTGTGGTCCATACAGTTTCTGCACAATTGATGTCTTGGGGGATAAAAGTAGGGCAGAGTGGTAGATATGTGGAGCAGATAGACTGATGGCATCAAAGAATCCAGTGACAAATCGAAAGCAGTCATTGGTGAGGTCAAGGGTTGGTGATTCCTGGCTCAAGTCAGTAAATTTAGAAAACATATGAAGTACAGAACTTAACCCACCTCTAACCACTTTGCAGTCACTCCTAATGCTTCAACTGCATCCCTCACAGCATCAAGGACACTCAGTACTTCCAGCCAGCACAGGAACTTCTTCTCTAGGAAATGATGTAGAGCAGATGTGATCCTGGGAGTGTGGGCTGTGTACTGATAGATGAGGTGCTTGTGCCATGACTTACATGCATATTGCAATGCATGGCTGATGTACTGCTCCTTCCTCTCCTCCAAGTCAACTACCTCAGAGTTTTTGACAGCCTCTGGGAGATTGCACATATTTTTCTCCAGGGTCTGGTCCATCAGCTCAAGGCAGCCAAGCAGAATTTCCAAATGGCAGTCAGGGGGAGAGATCTGGAACCTCTGGTTGATGCACCGGGATGGATCAGTGATGAAGTCAGGGAAGGATTTGTGGAAGGGTCGAACAGGGCAATTGATATCCCCTGGGAGGATGAGCAGTGAATGAACAGAGGACAATCGGAGGAATACATCTGTGACATTGAAGCCAAAGAGTGAACCAATAGAGGAGGGAGAAAGGGGATCTGTGGCAAGGATGACAGCACCAAGGATGGAGCGAACCTTGGGGTCATCCCTGGGATGATCACTGCCAAAAGCCCCCTCAAGAATTGATGTGTAGAGTGAATCTAGGCTTGTTCCTGCCTTGAGTTTGATATCCCCCACAAGATTGCCACACCCCGGTGACCGCAGAAGGAGATCCAGCTGACCCTTGGGATCATTGTTCCTGTGATCTAGGAACTTTATGGTTGCTGCAGCATAGACAAACAGTCCTGCTGCTCGTTCACAGAGGAGATCTAGCTGTTCCTTCGCTGGCCAATTGTCCAACCCAGGTCGACGGCGAGCGAGTTCCAGGAAACTCTGTTTGAAGAATAGTCGAATGTCGTTGTTGACGAAGCTCGGATCGACATCATGGAGGATGAACACATCGGCTGCTGCTGCTAACAAAGGGAGACGGAAGCCTTCTCGAATGCGTGGCTCTGGACGACCGGTAAGGAAGAATTTGACCTTCGGCACCTCGGATACAAACCGCCCAAGGACAGACAGGATCGCAGAGGCGGGCTCCTCGTCCTTGCATTCGTCCAAGGCGTCGATGACAATCACGGTCGAAATGGCAGATTCTCTGAGTGGCTGCACGATCAACTCGTCCATCTGGTCGTATAGGGAGTTGTCGGCGATTTCTGGGTCGGATTGGACCAACGAGACGAAGGTTGATCGAAAATCGGGGTAGTTGCGGGCAAGCTGGACCGCTAGGGTGGGGAATATGAGCTTGAGGTTGCTCCGATCCTCGAAGTCTCGGGAGCAGAAGAACGAGGCCCCGAGCCGTCCGTCTGCGAACATCCTCTCCGCGAATGTCTGTGCGATGGTGGTCTTCCCCGTCCCAGCTAATCCATTCAACCAGTAGACCGGTGACTCGTCGAAGTCCCTTGCCCAGTGTCCGATCTTGTCCAGAACAGCTCCGCGAGTCCCCTTCAGACAACCGTTGCGGTCCCCGTGTCGATATTGAGCCCCCTTTGCAAAACGAAACTGGTTGAGGACACCCGCCTCGGCTGTCGGAGGATTGTGTTAGGCGTTCGTCATCAAAAATAGAAGGTGTTCCGACCTGTGCTCTGCTGAGATGTTATTTCGTTTGTTCGGACACAAAAGGGAAACACTTACTATCAGTTTGCGCTGTTGACTGTGGATCTCCTTTTGTCGTACAATCTGTTTTCATTGTCAGCGCCGATGAAGATCCGGGGTCATGAACAAACCTGGTAATCGAAGACGGCCTCCCGCAGATCTTCAAGGAGCCTGGAAATCTCTTCGCTGTCTTGAATATTGTCAGCCTGTTGCCGTGACTGAGGCTTCTCAGTCAGAGAACGTAATCGATTTTCGATGCTTTCGAGCGTGCTGGAAGGAACTCAGTGGAGAGTCTAAAGGATGGATGATAACGCACCGTCTCAACTCATCCCGGCGCCTTTGCTCTGCCACGTCGCCTGGACGTGAATCGAAACGCTCTTCCAAAGCAACTATACGTGAGAGGAGGTCTTCAATCTTATCCCCGATGGTAATGGCTCCCTACAGATGCATTCATCAGGAAAGAATTTTGAGCGAAGGGTCATAAGCGAACTTGGAAATTGGCATAAGCGGCGGGGATGGACCCTAAGACCACCTTAAGAGCACCGAATCCTTCTGTGACCTTTTTTGCGGAATCAAAGTGAACGGTGAAACCTCCGAGAACTGTGCCCTTCCGGGCCCTTTTCGAAACTGATAGATATTACAGGAGAGTCAACGTCATCATGATAGTGGCACATACCCCTCGATGCCTCTGCTGACTCGATGATTTTCCCTCCAGCGTCACCAATATCCTCATCTGATGAGGAAAAAATGAACATCGGACCCAATCACAGGGATCAGAAATGCTCACTCGTACGATTTCTTCTGCTTTCTGTCCCACCGATCGCGACACCAGATGTCCAAGCTACCGACGTAGGGAGCTTTTGGTCTTCGCCCATACTGTCTTGAAACTTAATTCGTGAACTCCCGCTGCTCCCTTGGTCTAGTGCCACAGTCAGATCAGGTCGATCTGCCTCGAGATCTTGATAGGAACGAGTCTGCCCACCTTGGAGGCCGATGTTCGGCCGTGGCTGATAGCTAACCGGCCCAGCAGCGGTGTCGATAGGAACCCCCGGAGAGGTATCTTGAGGGGGAGGTTCCGGCGATTGCTTGTGCTTGTTTTTGAAAAGGCGATCCATCGTCGTTGTTGAAGAAGAGGAAACCAACGATGGACCCACAAAGCCAAAGGCGTAGTAACGTGTCGCGAGTCGAACAGCATCTTGAACGCCCTCGCCCGCTCCCTCGAGCTCATTGAAGCCAAAACCAGCTTTCCTTCAC
>Ga0307510_10006195_pt1 | contig 14266 bp, 10 predicted proteins | sample 12_EM_MG_FD_207224 | JGI IMG/M metagenome (GOLD analysis project Ga0307510, IMG submission 207224) | Populus trichocarpa ectomycorrhiza microbial communities from riparian zone in the Pacific Northwest, United States - 12_EM | ecosystem: Host-associated > Plants > Roots > Unclassified | place...
GTGCAGCGACGGTTCGATCCGGAGCGCGACCTCGCCCATTCGATCTACCTCGATTCCAGTTGCGAGCATTGCCGGCTCTGGCTGCATCGCACGACGGCCGACACCTCGGGCTATTATGTGCCACCCCATTATCATTCCGAGGACGAGATCATCGTCATCACCGACGGCCAGATGCAGGTCGGTGCGCGGTTCCTCGGGGTCGGCGGCGCGATCGCGATCGCCGAACGGGCCGCCTACAGTTTCAGGGCCGGACCCGAGGGCCTGTCGTTCATCAATTTCCGCAATGCCGATCCCTATTATGCCCTGGCCGGCGCTGGCGACCAGGGGTTCTTCAGCGAACGCGCATTGCTGCAGTCGCTGGCGGTCACGGCCTAGGCTTTTTCCGGGTTCGAGGCCGGCCGCTCAACGCGGCTTCTGGATCGCCCCGACATTGACCGCCACCATGCGGCATTCCTCGTCGAAAGGATTGCTCCAGGCATGGGTGGTGCCCGATTGCACCAACGTGTCGCCGGCGTTCAGCGTCACCTGCGTGCCCTTGTCGAGCTCGAGCACGCAGCGGCCCGCGATGACATAGATCATGTCGACGCTTTCCGAGCGGTGCATGCCGTCGGACCCCATGATGTCGGCCGGCGGCGCATTGTCGAGCGCGCCATGTTCGGGCTCCTCGAAATTGGGCACGGTATGCGGCGCCATCGCGACATGACGGCAGCGAAAGCCGCCCACGGGACTGAAGAAGCCGCTGAATGCGGGCATCGCCCCGGAGTCAGGAAAGGCGAGGGTCTCGTCGGCCCCCCATACTTCCACGATCGACCAGCCGGCGACGCCGGATTGCGGCAGGAGTTCGATCTGCTCGTCGCTGGCAATGATCGCCTTTCCCTGGCCGTCGTGCCCGGTCGCGATGCGCCTGATCCTGGTCAATTGCTTTCTCCATGGGTGGAGGCCGGCCGGCGGCCCGTTGATCTTCAACAACAACGGGGCGCGCCGCGGCGCGCCCCGAAAAGGACAGGATGGCGGCCGTTCAGGCCTCGCGATTGAACCTCTCGCGCAGTTCTGCCTCGTCGACATAGGCTGTGCCGAATTGCGCCGGATGGACGATCTCGAAGGTTTCCAGCCCGACCTGGCGCTGGACCTCGGCGTGCGGCATGCCGTTCGGCAGCACCATGAAGACGCCCTTCTTGAACGGGTTCACCCCGACATCGCCGAAATCGAACTCGGCCCAGCCGCCAAAGATATAGAAGAGCTGCGCGGTCCAGTCGTGCTGGTGCCAGCGTTGTACCGGCTCCTTGCTGTTGTCCTTCGGCGCTTCCTTGATGATCTTGCCATGATGGCCGCCGATCACGCCGCCGGTGGCTTTTTCGATATGGGCGAAATCGCGGTACAGCACATGGGTGCGCAGACCGTCGCCCCAATCGGCATCGGCATAGCTCTGGACCGTCGCGCATTTCGGCTGGTCGATCACGATCGAGGTGCTGACGATATTGAGCGACTGCATATCCTCGCTGCACGCGACCATGCGGTGGCGTTCGCCATTCTGGGTATGGACGAGATGCCCCTTGATCAGCCGGTGATGGCCGAGGCTTTCGATCTCGATATCGACCCAGCCTTCTTCGATGAAGGTGAGGAAGAAGGTCTGGTCCGCGCCCTCCCATTCGCCGTCCGGTCTGGCGCCGGGGCGTGACTTCAGCACATAGGCGCTGAACAGGTCGTCGTTCGTGCCGCGCAGCTCGATGGTCCGCACCAGCAGGCCGGTGTCCGCATCGGGCGCGAAGGTCGCATCCTCTTCATAATCCAGAAATGTTCCGTGCATGTCGCTTCTCCGATGCTGCAGCGTTGACAAGGTCAGTAGCGGAATCCGACCGTGACACCGTAGGTTGCGGGCATCCCCGTGTAGCGCACCGTCGTGTCGGAAATCTTCACCGCATTGTCCCAGTAATATTTGTTGAGGATGTTCTTGCCCCAGACCGACAGGCGCCAGCGTCCGTCGTTCGTGCGGATGCCGATGCTGCCGTTCACGATGGCATAGCCGTCGATATTGAACGGGAAGTCGCCGGTCCCGAGCGGCCGCTGGTTAGGCAATTTGCTGCCATCGTTGATCGTGGCGATGGCATTGGTGCGCATGTCGACCTGCGAATTGAACGTCATGAGCAGCGTATCGGACACCGGCGTCTCGTAGCTCACGCCGACCGAACCCTGCCACTTCGAAGTGAAGGGCAGCCGCTGCCCGGCAAACTGTATATTCTGCACGCCGGCGACGTTGATTCCGACAAAGTCGAGGATCTTGCCGTCGAGATAAGTGCCGTTGGCGAACAGGGTGAGCCCATGGACCGGGCGGATGGTCAGTTCGGCTTCGGCGCCGACGATCCGCGACCGCGGTACGTTCTGCAACAGGCTGATGCTCTTGAAGAGCGGATCTGCCTTGGGGGCGAGCAGCTGCTTGTCGCGATAGTCGAGATAGAAGCCGGCGGCGTTGAGCTGGACATGGCGGTTGAAGAAGGAGCCCTTGAACCCGGCTTCATAGGAGGTCACGCTTTCCTGGCTGACCGGCTGGTCCTGCGAGAAATTGGACGCGACGAGGGTCGGAAAACTGCCCGCCTTGTAGCCGCGTGCGATGTTTGTGTAGAGCAACAGGCCGGGGCGGACCTTCCAGTCCAGGCCTGCGCGCCATGAGAAATTGCCCTGGTCGAGCTTGCCGGCATATTCGCCGGGATTGCCGGGCAAGACGCCGTTGTTGGTGACGCCGAGATCGTTGATCGAATAGCAGGCGTCGCGGGGGTATTTCCCCAGCCTGCCGCCCAGCAGCACGTCGTAGAAGAAGTCGCCGCCGGTATAGACGTCGCTGGCGATCGAGCCCGTGCATTCGGAGCTCTTGTTGATCGACCGCGTATAGCGACCGCCCGCCCGCAGCGTCACATTGCTCGAGGCGTCATATTCGAAATTGGCGAAACCGGCATAATTGTTGATGCTGGCTTCGGTCGTGTAGCGCGTGTGGATGAACTGGCGGCCCGCCGCGATGTTGGCGCGGATGTTCGAGATGTCGGGATAATAGTTGATGATCTGCTGGTCGACCGAGGAATGCTCGTAATTCAGGCCGACGATCCAGCGCAGCCGGTTCGAGGGGTTGTTGGCGAGGCGCAGTTCCTGCGAGAATTCCTTCACCACCGGGGCATTTTGCAACCAGTCGAACGTCGATGCGGGCAGCCCGTCTTCATCGACCCCCATGTCCTGCGAATAGCGCATGAACGCCGTCAGCGCGGTCACGGTCAGGTCGCTGCTCAGCTTGTACTCGGAGCGCAGCGAGGTCAGGAAGAAGGAGTTGTTCTCATAAGGGATGCCCGGGGTCCAGTCGGCGGCGGTGTCGCGCGGCGGCGCCGGGTTCGCGTTGAGTACATAGGGCGGCGAGAAGGCGGGCGACACGACGTTGATCGCCGCGACCTGACCGGCAATGGTGTCGCCATTCTCCTTCCATCCGCTCACGCTGAGCAGGAAGTGAAGCGACGAGGAGGGCTGATAGTCCAGCTGCCCCCGGCCGATCCAGTTACGGACCTTGCCATTATGGTCGCCCGGCCGGCTCAGGCTTTCCTGCCAGCCGCTCGCATGCTCCATGCGCCCCGATACGCGAAACCTGAGCGTGTCGCTGATCGGGCCGCTCACAAAGCCTTCGGCGTTGATCGTATTGTAATTGCCATAGTCGATGTCGAGTCCGGCGCGTAACTGGCTGGTCGGTTTGGCGACCACATAGTTGATGGCGCCGCCGGTCGAATTTTCGCCGAATAGCGTGCCCTGCGGACCCTTGAGGACTTCGACGCGATCAAGATCAAAGGCAGCGTGGCGCGTCATGACCGGAAAGGAGAGCGGTATTTGATCGACGTAAGAGCTAACGGCTGAAAATGATGCCACAGTAAATGAGTAAAAACCGACGCCGCGCAAGGTCAGGACCGGCGTACCTTCCTGTGAATTGGAATAGGAAAGGCCGGGAACTGCGTTGGCCAGATCGCCAAGTGATACAATGTGCTTCTCTTTCAGCTGATCACCAGCAATAGCGGTGACGGAAAGGGCGACGTCGTTGAGGTTTTGCTCACGCTTGTTGGCGGTTACGACGATGTCATTGCCGGTATCGGCGGAAGTATCTTGGCTTGCGACTGGGGCTGGTGGCGCCTTGCTTTGGGCTGTCGCCGCGCTTGCCCACAATATCGCTCCCACGCTGGCCGAAGCCTGCAGGAATACGGATAAGCTCTTTCTCATGTCTCTCTCCCCATACTTTCTATTTGCGTGGGTAATGCGCAATCCCCGCTGGCCTGTATATATAGGCGCCGGGAAAACACCGTTGATCTCCCGGCAACAATCTCTGCAAAGCGCATGATGCATCGGCGGCCGCCGCGGCCATGGGCGTCACGTCCAGGGTGACAGCATTGCGATGGTCGTGTCGCCGCCACAACGGGCGTTTACCGTCAACGGAACAGCGGCGCGATCGGTAGGGCAAATATCCCGTTGGTTGCGGCATGGCATCGCTGGGCGGGCTCAGCGCAGCAGCCTTCGGTAGTCGCCGGCGACCATGCGGCGCTGTTGCGCGACCAGGCGGCGGAGTTTCGAGCGCAGGAAATCGCTGGCGCCGTTCCAGCCGGTGGCCACCTGGTTCTGGCCGAACAGAACCGCGGCGATGTCGCGCTGGGGGGCGCCGGCGGCGAGCCCGTCATGGACGCGCAGTACGTCGATCCAGTGCGCGCTTTTCCGATCGCGGTCGGCAAGGCTGGGCGGCAGGGTTCCCGCGCGCGTCAGCGCCGCGACCTGGCGCAGCGTCAGCATCTGTCGCTCGAGATGGCTGAGGCCATATAGCGCGAAGCGCAGCCGAACGGGCCCCTCGGCCGCCGTGCCGCGGCGGATGGCCAGGCGCACATGGCATCCGCCATCGCGCAGCAGCAGCTGTTCGGGACGCCCGGCATGGCGCAGCACCGTCGTGCTGATGGGCAGGGTGTCGAAAGCGAGGTCGCTGGTCGTTGCCCGCGCGGCCGGCAACGCGTCGGCAACGAGGACGCCGTTATGGGCGTGTCTGCTCCAGAAAGGCCGCGCGTCGCCAGCGGGCAGGGCGGGGTCTTCGGCGAAAGAGCAGCCCCCATTTCAATGCCGGGCGCGCGAACGTCAGCAGTTCGATCGCGCCGCGGCGCTCGGATGCGGGCGCCGGCCGTGCCGCCGCCAGCGCGCAATAGTCGGCGTTGCGGCGCAGGAACTCCCATGCGAATCCGGCACGGTCGACGCCTTTCAGATATCGATAATGATCCCCGTTTCTCCAGTTCGATGGCGACATTCATGCCCTCCTTTCAAGGAGGCACGAGAGCAAAGCGTCTGGCGCCCGGCGCGCTTGTCGGGCGATCGGGGATCCCTCGGCCGGCTTTCCGCAATGGTGCGGCCGGTTCGCGCCAAATCGATTCGCGGAGTCGGCGGGATTTGCCGAAAGCCCGCAGCTTTTTGCGCGATTCGCGGCAGATTGTGAGTGGGTCGCGCCGCAGGAGCGCTGACGCCGTCTCCCTGGCGCGGCCGTGCAAGAAAAATTTGCGCCGAATCCCTTCCCGTCATTCGCCGCATTGCCGCCGCCGTCCGGGCTTTCTACGAGGGGTTCGTCGGGTGCCGCGAAATAGTGGTCGAACCTAGAGCCGGGGGGCATCGATGCGTCGATGCCGGCAGCGGTTCGTCTCGCAAATAACGGACCTCTGCACAGGGGATTCCAACACCCGACCCCTTTCTCTTGCCGTTTGCGGCCCGCGAGCGCATCCTTGTCCTGCCCTTTCCGAGGGGAAGGGCAGGGGTGTGGAATCCCCTGTGCAGGCGGTTGGCGCGGTTTTACCGCGCGCCGCATCCGGTCGCCGTCGCTGGGCTCGCGCCCCGCGGCGCGCCTTCGCGTCAGGATTTCCGCCGATGACGTGTCCGTCATGCCCCTTGTCCCCAGGGAGGCTGGCATGCCCGACGGAGTACCGGACCCCAAGACCAGGCAGATTGCGACGGAGGCGGCCGAGGGTGTCGACCGGCTCTATCGCCGCTACGGCACATGGCTGCTGCGCACGCTTGCCATGCGGTTTCGCGCCACCGCGATCGAGGTCGACGATCTCGTCCAGGAAACCTTCCTGCGCGTCGCGCGCTACCCGGCCGAGGACGCCGCACGCCATCCCCAGGCGCTGCTGGCCCGCATCGCCGTCAACCTCGCGCGCGACCAGCTGCGCCGCAACGTCGTGCATGGCGGCCTTGGCGAGGCCGAGCTCAGGCCCTTCAGCGACGCCGTCGTCGAGGATGATCGCCACGAGCAGCTCGTCCTCAAGCAGATCGTGTTGGGCTTGCCTCGGCCGCTGCGTGATGTTTTCCTGCTGAGCCGGTACACGGGGCTGACCTATGACGAGATCGCGCGCCACCTCGGTATATCCGTTAAGACCGTCGAATGGCGGATGAGCAAGGCGCTTGCGCTCTGCGCGCTCGGATTGCGCGACTGAGCGCGCCATGATCCGCAAGAGCCCTTCCGATCTCGCTGGCAGCGAGGCAGCCGACTGGTGCGCGCGCCTCAACAGCCGCACCGTCTCGACCGGCGAGCTCGAGGAATTCTATCGCTGGCGCCGCGCGCCGGCCAACGCGGCGGCCTATGCCGAAACCGAGCGAACCTGGCGCGCGGCGCGCGCGCTGGGCGCGGACGGCGATATCGCCGACGCGCTGGGCGAGGTGCTTGTGCGACAGGTCGCGCCGCACAGCTGGTGGCGCGGCTGGCGCTTCCAGCTCAGCGCGGCCTGTGTCGCGCTGCTCGCCGTCATCGCGGTCGGCTGGGGCATGACACGGCCCCAGATAATCGCGACGGCGACCGGCGAACAGCGGCTGGTCCAGCTGGCGGACGGCAGCAGGGTGCGGCTGGATACCCATAGCCGGGTGGAGGTGCGGCTGCACCGGTCGCAGCGGGATATCACGCTGACGGCAGGGCAGGCATTCTTCGAGGTCGCCAAGGATTCCAGCCGTCCCTTCCTCGTCACGGCGAATGGCTCGACGGTCCGTGCGGTCGGTACCCGGTTTGGCGTTCGCATGGATGGCGACGCTGTCGCCGTCGTCCTCGCCGATGGCCGCGTGCGGGTGGCGGGCGCGACCGCCGGCAGCGCCATGCTGCGTCCCGGTGAGGCGGTCACGCTGGTCGGCGGCAAGGTCGGGGCGCCCGGGCCGGCCGATATCGAGGCCTTGACCAGCTGGACCACCGGACGGCTGATTTTTCGCGACACGCCGCTCGTCGCGGCGGTCGCCGAGATGAACCGCTATGGCAGGGTGCCGATCGTCCTCGCTACCGCCCGCGCGGATGCGCTGCGCGTCAACGGCGTGTTCGACAGCGGCAATACCGAAGCGTTCGTCGCCGCGGCGAGCGCGGTGTCCGGCCTGCGCGTCGAACGGTCGCCGGACGGCCATGTCCGGCTTGCCGACTGATCGCCCGCCGCGTCGATTTTTGGAAAAGTCCGATTATTTTTCACACGCCATTAGGGTCAGCAGCCGCTCGTTCCGTTGATCGGATGACGGGGTTTCGGAATCGGCCGCCCCGCGCCTGTCGGTGAATGCCGGCAGCGACAGGGGAATGGTTGAATGAAGTCAGTATTTCGTGTTCGCGCCCGCCGCATGATTCTCGTCAGGGTCTGCGCGGCGTCGCTCGTTCTTGGCGCTGCCGTGACGACGGCTGTGTCGCCGGCAGGCGCCACCGACCGGGCCTTCTCGATCGAGGCGATGCCGCTCCGCGCGGCGCTCGAGCATTATGCGCAAACGACCGGGCGCCAGTTGCTCTATTCCAGCGATCTGGTTGCCGGGCTGAACATTATGGGCATGCAGGGCCGTCTCTCGGAAGACGAGGCGCTGCGCCGCCTGCTCGCGAGGACCGGCCTTCGCGCGCGGGCGATCGGGTCCAATACCTGGGTGATCGAACGGGATCCGCACGCGTCGATCTCCGGCGTGCGGCCGGCATCGCCGCGCCCGGCGCCGAAGCGCCGCGCGCCGGCGGTCGCCGCCATGCCGCCCGCCGAGGGCGCGGCGAGTGATGTCGTGGTCACCGGCACCAATATCCGCGGGCGCGATGCCGGGCCATCGCTGGTCACCGTGATCGATCGGCAGGACATCGACCGGTCGGGCAAGGGGACGATCGCCGAGGTGCTCGCCGCCCTGCCGCAGAATTTCGGCGGGACCGGCACCGAGGATACGAGTCTCGTCAGCAGCGATCACAGCGTGCTCAACACCGGGCTCGGCTCGGGTGCCAATCTGCGCGGGCTGGGCAGCGATGCGACCCTGACGCTGGTCAATGGCCGGCGCGTGGCCGGCTCGGGCGGCAAGGGCGATTTCACCGACCTCTCGACCATCCCGACCGGCGCGGTCGAGCGTATCGAGGTGATGGCTGACGGTGCCTCCGCGCTCTATGGTTCCGACGCGGTCGGCGGGGTGATCAACGTTATCCTGCGCCGCGACTTCAACGGGGCCGAGACACGGTTGCGCGTCGGCAGCGTGACGAGCGGTTCGACCCGCGACTATCTGGCAAGCCAGCTGTTCGGCCGCACCTGGAGCAGCGGCCATATCCTGCTCGCCTATGAATATCAGCACCGCGACCCGCTACCGAGCAGCGAACGGCCTTATGCCGCCTCGGCCGACCTGCGCCCGCTCGGCGGCAGCGATTTCCGGCCCTTTTATTCGGACCCCGGCACGATCCTCGCCTTCAATCCGGCGACCGGTGCCTTCACCCCGCGCTATGCGATACCGGCCGGCCAGGACGGCTCCCATGTCACGCTCGCCGACCTCAAACCCGGCGCCAATCTCGAGGATCCGCGGCCCGGCACCGACCTGTTGCCCGACCAGGTCCGCCACAGCGCCTATGCAGCGGTCGAGCAGCGGCTCGCGCCCTGGATCACGCTCTACGCCGAGGGGCGCTATGCCAGCCGGCGCTTCACCTTCACCTCGCCATCGCCCCAGACCCTGCTGGTCGTGACCCCGGGCAATCCCTTCTACATCGACACCGACGGCAGTGGGGTCAGCTATATCGGCTATTCGTTCGGCGACGAGCTCGGGCCGGTCAGGACGAAGGGCCAGGTCAATGCCTATAGCGGTACCGGTGGCGCAACGATCGCGCCGGGCGGCGACTGGCAGATCGACACCTATGGCTCCTATGCCGAGGAGATCACCCACAACCGCAATACCGGCCTTGTCAACAGTACCGCGCTTGCGGAAGCGCTGGGCAGCAGCCCGGACAATCCCGCGACGAGCTACAGCGCGGTGCGCGACGGCTATTTCAATCCTTATGGCGACAAGACGAACAGCCGCGCGGTGCTCGATTTCGTCGGCGAGGGCTTCCAGCAGGAGCGCGACCGCAGCCGGCTGGTGACGGGGAGCGTCAAGGCCGACGGTACGCTGCTGCAGCTGCCGGGCGGTCGCCTCAAGCTGGCGATCGGCGGCCAGGTCATGCGCGAGACGCTGGCGATCGATCACCAGGCCTTTACCTCGGGCACGGCCGCCGCGACCGGCAAGCCGGCGCGCGATGCGCGCACCGTGATTGCCGGTTTCGCCGAGCTCGCGGTGCCGATCTTCGGACCCGGTAATGCGCTCCCCGGCTTTCACCGTCTCGACCTGTCGGCCGCGATCCGGCACGAGCATTATTCGGACTTCGGCTCGACCACCAATCCCAAGGTCGGCCTGGTCTGGGAGCCCGTCGCCGGTCTGCGGCTGCGCGGCAGCTACGGCACCTCGTTCCGCGCGCCGGGCCTTGTCGATCTCAGTGCGCCCTATCAGATCGTCAACACCCAGTTGCCCAACGGGAGTGGCGGTTATGCGCCGGTCATCTATCTTGTCGGCGGCAATCCCGGGCTCAAGCCCGAACGGGCCAGGTCATGGAGCTTCGGCCTGACGCTGGCGCCCACCGCGGTGAAGGGCCTGCGCTTCGAAGCGACCTGGTTCCGTACCCTGTTCAACCAGCGGATCGGCACGCCGGTCTCCGAGCAGATCCTCAAAACGCTGGTCGATCCGAGCTTCAGCCCGTTCGTGCGCCGTGTCGATCCGGCCAACAATGCCGACGACCTCACCGCGGTCCAGGCGCTGATCAACGATCCCGCCTCGTTCGTGTCGCACAGCCTGCCGCCGCAATTCTTCCAGGCAATCGTCGACGGCCGGGTGGTCAACACCTCAAGCATCGACGTGCAGGGGATCGATGTGACCCTGAGCCAGCATCTGGCCGTCGGCGCGAGCGCGGTCACGCTGGCGGTCAACGGCTCCTGGCTGATCGCCTACAAGACCAGGATCACGCCGAAGGCACCGGCGATCGATCAGGTCAACAAGCTGGGGTTCCCCAACGACTTCCGGATGCGCGGCACGCTCGACTGGTCGCACGGCCATTGGGGGGCGACGCTCATCGCCAATTATCTCGACGGCTTCACCGACAATGTCAGCGTACCGGCCCGGCCGGTCGGGTCCTGGACGACCTTCGATCTCCAGATCCGCTACGAGACCGGGGCCGATAGCGGCTGGCGCCACGGTCTCAGCGTCTCGCTCAGCGCGCAGAACGTGTTCGATACCGATCCGCCCTTCGTCAACCAGTCGAGCGGCATTGGCTACGATGCGAGCAGCGCCGACCCGCTTGGCCGGTTTGTGTCGTTGCAGCTGATCAAGCGCTGGTGACCGCCCTCTAACCCGTTTCCTCTTGCCGGAGATTTCGACATGCGTTTCGCATGGCTGGCCGCGCTATGCCTGCTCGCATCCACTACCGCCATGGCCCGGCCCTATGGGGTCGAGGACATGCTGTCGGTCGAGGATTATGGCCGGGTGCTGTTCTCGCCCGATGCGCGCGCGCTGGTCGTCGAGCGGCTCGGCGGACAGAAGGCGGCGGCACGCTTCACCTATGACTGGTTCGTGCGGCGCGCGCGCAGCCATGTGCTGGTGGCGGCCGTCGCCGGATCAGGGGGGCTGGTACCGCTCTTCGCCCAGGACCCTCGCGCCGGTTACTGGATCGCCGGCTTCTCGCCATCGGGACGGCGGCTGGCGGTCTACCGCCTGCAGCACGACCGGATCACGCTCGGGGTGGTCGACATGGCGACGCGCCGCGTGCGCTGGCTCCCCGTCGCGCCGGACCAGCCGGCCGGCAACGCCAACCCCGTTTGGGTCGACGACGGCCATTTGCTGGCCGTGGCGCTGCCGGAGGGCAAGCTGCCGCTGCCGCTCGATTTCGGCGGGCGGGCGCAAAAGGCATTGCCGACCTTGTGGGAACGAACGGCGCTTGGGCGCTCGTCCGCCATGTCGGTGATCGGCAGCGGCACGGACCTGCAAGCCGGTATCGGGTCGGTGCGCCGCCGGCTGGTCCTGGTCGACCTGACCCATGGGTCGGTCCGTTCGCTGGCGGCCGGGGATTTCATCGACCTGTCCCTGTCGCCCGACCGGCGCCACGTCGCGCTGCTCGAGCGTGGTGCGGCAGTGCCCGCTCCCGCCACCGACACGCCCTTTTCGCTCGACTTTCAGAGCAGGCGGTTGCGGCTGCGCATCGTTTCGCTGGAGGGGGCGTCCGCGTCGCCATGCGTGGATTGCGACCTCGCACCCGATCTGCTCGCCTGGGCCCCTGACGGTTCACGCGTGCTGTTCTTCGCGCGCGGTGATGCGGAGGCCTGGCAACAGGGGCAGTTGTATCTCCATGACATAAGGAGCGGACGGACCGCGCCGCTCGACACCGGCGGTGTCCAACCCGCGCTCGCCAGCACCACGCCGGGCCGCTTCACGGCGAGCGCGGGCTGGTTCGGCGACCGGCCGCTGCTGTTCGGTACATCGGGCGGGAGCCGTGCCGACTGGTTCCTGCTCGGCGGCCCGGCACCGGTCCGCCTCACCGGTGCGATCCCGGACGCGCCGGCTGGTCCCTTGCGTGGCGGGGATGGCGGGCTGTGCCTGCTCACCAGGGCCGGCTTGTGGTCGCTCGGTGCCGATGGCGCGGCGCATCTGTCGACCATGGCCGCCGGCGCGGCGATCATGGGCGAGCCGGTCAATGCCTATGACGTCGGGACCCGCCTGCTGTTCACAGCCGTGCGCGACGCGCCGTCCCTCTGGTTGCGCCAGGGACAAGGAGCGGCATCGGCACTGGTCGAGGCGCGCTGCCGCGATGGCGCCGCCGGGAAGATCGCCGCACTGCCGCCCGGTACAACCGTCCCTGCCGCATCCCGGATTGCCGGCGCGGCGGTCACCATCACCCTGTCGCCACAGGGCATCGCCACCCTGGCGCTGGTTGGCCGACATGCCCGTCCGCTCGATCGCATCAACCTGGCTCTTGTCGATATCGACCGGCCCGAGACGGTCGCATTGCACCGCGCCGGGCCGAACGGGCCGCTCACCGACTGGCTGCTTTTGCCGCCGCATGGCGACCGCCGTGGCCAGCTGCCGCTGATCGTCATTCCCTATCCCGGCACGGTCCAGGGCGAGACGCCGCCCGCGGGCTTCAGCCTTGCGGCATTCGAGCCCGAGTTCGGTGCCGCGCTGCTCGCGGCGCACGGCTATGCGGTGCTCGAGCCAAGCCTGCCGGTCGGCGCGGGAGAGCCCGTCGACGACATTCCCGCGGGCCTGCGTCCCGCGCTTGCCGAAGCGCTTGGCACCGGCCGGATCGACCCCGGCCGGATCGGCGTGCTCGGTCACAGCTATGGCGGCTATACGGCGCTTTTGCTGGCCACCGAACTGCCCTGCTTGCGCTCGGTCGTCGCCTCGGGGTCGATCTCCGACCTGTCGGCCTTCTACGGTGCGCTCGATCCGCGCCTGAAGCTCGATTTCGCGGAAGGCCTGCAGACCACCTATCCCTTTGCCTGGGCCGAGGCGGGACAGGGCCGCATGGGCGTGCCACCCTGGCAGGATCCGGCGCGCTATGTGCGCAACAGCCCCTTCTACCGGCTGGACCGGGTCACCGCACCGATCCTCCTCCTGCACGGCGAGTTCGATCCGCTTCCGGTCCAGCAGTCCGAGCGGACCTATGCCGCACTCTACCGGCTCGGCAAGGACGTGCGGCTGGTCCGTTCCTATGGCGAGGGCCATGTGCCGGCGAGCCCGGGCACGATCCGGGAACTCTGGCGCGAGACCCTGGCCTGGCTCGACCGGACGATGGCGGTTCGATCGCAGGGCGCACCGGGCGCCGTCTTCGATTCCGATGGCCGCTGCGTCGCGGCGTCACGACCATGACCGCAGCCACGCCTCCAAGCTCGCATAGGCGACGATCACGCGGTGATCCGGGCGATGGACGAGTGACGTTTCGCTGAGCGCGGTGTCGAGCATGTCGGCGTCGAGCAGCCCGCGCTGGGCAAGCAGGCCATCGACCAGCAGGCCGCGCAGGAAGGGCAGGTTGGCGAGGATCGCATGGCTGTAATAGGTCGACACCTCACCCTTGCCGCGCCGCCTGGCGATGCACGCCGGCAGGTCGGCCGCGAAGGAATCGCGCGCCAGGCGGCGGTCGAGGCGTCCATAGGAAAGCCGCCAGGAAGGGATGGCCAGGCAAAGCTCGGCGACCGGTTGCGCCAGCAGGGGGTGGATCTGGGTGAAACGGTCGGCCCGCGCGGTCGGCCCGCGGAAGAACTGGCAGGCGGCGAGCAGCTGGAGTTGCACCCGCTTGCCCGGCGGCAGGGCCTCGACATCCGCAAGCCATGGGTGGCGCGGGGCGGGGCCGGCGTTTTTCGCGGCGGGTCCCATCAGCAGATTGTCATGAACGATCAGGGTGAGGAAGCTGTGCCGGCGGGCCGCAGCGCGTGTCGCCGCGAGCACCGACCAGACGCTGCAGCGCGCGCGGTCGGCGCTGTCGAGCACGGTCTGCCAGCTCTCGCGTCCGAGGCCTCGCGCCTGGATATGGTCTGCGGCAACGAGCGGGGTCGGCTCCTGATAGAAGACGGCGTCACCGCCCTGGCCGGTGACGATCGCCGACGCGTCGAGCGCCTCAGCCATGGCGATCGTCAGCCGCTCATGGGTGAAGTCCGCGCCGTAGAGCCGCGGCTCGGAAAGATCGGCCTGGTCGGCCAGTCGGCTATAATCCATCTCGCAAGGAGCGACGATCGCTTCGGTCAGCATCGCACCGTGCCGATCGGCGGCAGCGCGCGCATAGACGCGCTCGTCGCCGCTTGCCTGGTTGGTCGCCGTGTTCAGGCATGGCGGCGGGCCGCCAGCATGGGTCGCGCTGAGGCGGCCGAGCAGGATGGCGGAGTCGAGCCCGCCAGAAAGCTCGAGCAGCAATCTCCCATGGTCTCCGGTCAGCGCGGCGACGCTGTCGCCGACCGTGAAGCGC
>Ga0307510_10006198_pt1 | contig 14263 bp, 13 predicted proteins | sample 12_EM_MG_FD_207224 | JGI IMG/M metagenome (GOLD analysis project Ga0307510, IMG submission 207224) | Populus trichocarpa ectomycorrhiza microbial communities from riparian zone in the Pacific Northwest, United States - 12_EM | ecosystem: Host-associated > Plants > Roots > Unclassified | place...
TTTTGCAGGACGCGTGGCTGAGCCCATGAAGTTCAAGACGCCGGGCCTGTATCGCCTGATCCGGCATCCGATCTATCTCGGCTTCATCATTGCCTTCTGGTGCACGCCGACGATGACGCTTGGCCATCTGCTGTTCGCTGCGGTGACGACGGCCTACATCTTCGTCGGCATCTATCTCGAAGAGCGCGATCTGGTGGCGATGTTCGGCAATGAATACCGGCACTATCGCGAAAAGGTGGCGATGCTGGTGCCCCGTCTGTTCTGAAGAACACGATCGAACCCGCGAAAAAGCGCTCGTCAGGATGCCCTCAAGGCGCCTGACGAGCGCAACCGGTTCCGGAATGCGACAATAAGCCGGCTGCAATCAGGCTGTTAACCAGCCAGTAACCGCGTGCCGCCCCATAGGCTTTGCCTATGTGCGATTTCTCCGCCATCGATAGCATTTTGAAATCGCAACATGAGACAGCTTTATTGATATTCCTCGCGTTTTCCCTACTCATCGGAATCCACAACCTCTGATGAGAAACGCGAATGACATCGGCTTACGAACCCTGGAATGAGGCGCGCGGCGCCGAGATCATCGCCGAACACGACAAGCTGGAAGGCGCCACCCTGGTAATCCTGCACGCGATGCAGGAGGCATTCGGTTACGTGCCGGAGCCCGCCATTCCGATGATCGCATCAGCGCTCAGCCTGTCGCGGGCCGAAGTCCACGGCGTGCTCACGTTCTATCATGACTTCCGCCACGCACCCGCCGGCCGCCATGTGCTGAAACTGTGCCGTGCCGAAGCGTGCCAGGCCGCAGGCGGCGATGCGCTGGCGGCGCGCGCGGAAGCGAAGCTCGGCATATCGATCGGAAACACCACGGCCGATGCGCGCGTCACGCTGGAGCCGATCTATTGCCTCGGACTCTGCGCCACCGCGCCGTCGGCGATGCTGGATGGCCGCGTCGTCGGACGGCTCGATGAAGCGCGCCTCGATGCGCTGGTGGCGGAGGCACAGCGATGACGATGCGCATCTTCGTTCCCCGCGATGCCGGTGCGGTCGCCGTGGGCGCCGATGAAGTGGCCACGGCACTCGAGCGGGCCGCTGTCAAAGCCGGTATCGCCGTCGAGATCGTCAGGACGGGATCGCGCGGGCTCTATTGGCTGGAGCCGATGGTCGAGGTCACGACGTCGCAGGGCCGCGTCGCGTTCGGTCCGGTGACTGCGGCCGATGTGCCATCGGTATTCGATGCCATGGCCGTCGGCGGTTCACACCCATTGCAACTTGGCCTCACCGACGAAATTCCGTGGCTGAAGCGGCAGACCCGTTTGACCTTCGCACGCTGCGGCGTGATCGATCCCCGCTCGGTCGGGGACTATCGCAGACACGACGGCTACGAGGGCCTGGAGCGCGCGCTGACGCTGACCACAGACGAGATCCTCGCTGACGTCACGGCGTCCGGCCTGCGCGGGCGCGGCGGCGCCGGCTTCCCGACCGGCATCAAGTGGAAGACGGTGGCGTTAGCCAGCGCCGATCGCAAATACATCGTCTGCAACGCCGACGAAGGCGACAGCGGTACCTTCGCCGATCGCATGATCATGGAGGGCGACCCCTTCGTCGTGATCGAAGGCATGACGATCGCGGGCGTCGCCGTCGGCGCGACCAAGGGCTACATCTACATCCGCTCGGAATATCCGCATGCGGTGGCGGCGATGAACGCCGCGATCACGGCGGCCCGGCGTACCGGCTATCTCGGTGAGGGCATCGTCGGATCGATGCCACACTTTCGATCTCGAAGTCCGGGTCGGCGCCGGCGCCTATGTCTGCGGCGAGGAAACCTCGCTCCTGGAAAGCCTCGAAGGCCGCCGCGGCATCGTTCGCGCCAAGCCGCCGCTGCCCGCGCACAAAGGCCTGTTTGGCCGGCCGACCGTCATCAACAACGTGCTCTCGTTCGCGGCAATCCCCTTCATCCTAGCCGGTGGCGCCAAGGCTTACGCCGATTTCGGAATGGGCCGCTCGCGCGGCACCATGCCGATCCAGCTTGCCGGCAATATCAAGTACGGCGGCCTGTTCGAAACCGCCTTCGGCGTCACGCTCGGCGAACTGATCGACGATATCGGCGGCGGCACCGCGAGTGGCCGCCCAGTGCGCGCCGTGCAGGTCGGCGGGCCGCTCGGCGCCTACTTCCCCCGCGCGCTGTTCGATACGCCGTTCGACTATGAGGCCTTCGCGGCGCGCGACGGGCTGATCGGCCATGGTGGCATTGTCGTATTCGACGACAGTGTCGATATGGCCAAGCAGGCCCGCTTCGCCATGGAGTTCTGCGCGGTCGAATCCTGCGGCAAGTGCACGCCGTGCCGGATCGGCTCGACGCGCGGCGTGGAGACCATCGACAAGATCATTCGCGGCGAGCGCACCTCCGAAAATCTCGCCGTGGTCGAAGACCTCTGCAACACCATGAAATTCGGCTCGCTGTGCGCGCTCGGCGGCTTCACACCCTACCCTGTCATGAGCGCACTGAAACACTTCCGGGAAGATTTCGGCCCGGCACCGGCCACCCTGCAGGCCGCGGAATAAAGGATCACGCCATGTCACTCATTCAAGAAACCGACTTCGGCACACCCCGCTCGAAATCCGAGGCGATGGTAACGCTCACCATCGACGGCAACAGTATCACCGTGCCCGAGGGCACCTCGATCATGCGCGCGGCGATGGAAGCCGGCACGCAGATTCCGAGATTGTGCGCGACCGACATGGTCGACGCGTTCGGCTCCTGCCGGCTCTGCCTGATCGAGATCGAGGGCCGCGCCGGAACGCCGGCCTCCTGCACCACGCCCGCGATAAACGGCCTTGTCGTCCACACCCAGACCGAGCGCCTGAAGAAGCTGCGCAAGGGCGTGATGGAGCTGTACATCTCCGACCATCCGCTGGACTGCCTGACCTGCGCCGCCAACGGCGATTGCGAATTGCAGGACATGGCGGGTGCGGTCGGCCTGCGCGACGTGCGCTACGGCTATGAGGGCGAGAATCATGTTTTCGCCAAGGCGGATGGCTGCAGCAACGACAACTGGATGCCGAAGGACGAGTCCAACCCGTACTTCACCTACGACCCCTCGAAATGCATCGTCTGCTCGCGCTGCGTCCGCGCCTGCGAGGAAGTTCAGGGCACCTTCGCGCTGACCATCTCCGGCCGCGGCTTTGACAGCCGGGTGTCGCCCGGCATGAGCGAAAATTTTCTCGGCTCCGAATGCGTATCCTGCGGCGCCTGCGTGCAGGCCTGCCCGACCGCGACACTGACTGAAAAATCTGTCATCGAGATCGGCCAGCCCGAACATTCCCTCGTCACCACCTGCGCCTATTGCGGCGTCGGCTGCACCTTCAAGGCGGAGATGCGCGGCGAGGAAGTCGTGCGCATGGTTCCCTGCAAGGACGGCAAGGCCAATCGCGGCCATTCCTGCGTTAAGGGCCGTTTCGCCTGGGGTTACACCACCCACAAGGAGCGCATCCTCAAGCCGATGATCCGCGAGGACATCGCCGATCCCTGGCGTGAGGTGTCCTGGGACGAGGCGTTCAATTTTGCCGCCGCGAAATTCAAAGGCATTCAGCAAAAGTATGGCCGCGACGCCGTCGGCGGCATCACCTCTTCCCGCTGCACCAATGAAGAAACCTATCTGGTGCAAAAACTGATCCGCGGCGGTTTTGGCAACAACAATGTCGACACCTGCGCCCGCGTCTGCCATTCGCCGACCGGCTATGGCCTGTCGACGACGTTCGGCACTTCGGCCGGCACACAGGATTTCGACTCGGTCGAACATACCGACGTCGTCATGGTGATCGGCGCCAATCCGGCATCCGCCCATCCGGTGTTCGCCTCGCGGCTGAAGAAGCGGCTGCGCCAGGGCGCCAAGCTGATCGTGCTCGATCCGCGCCGTACCGAAATGGTGGAAGGCCCGCACATGAAGGCGCTGCATCTGCCACTGATGCCCGGCACCAACGTCGCCGTGCTCACGGCGCTGGCGCACGTCATCGTCACCGAAGGCTTGGTCGATGAAGCCTTCGTGCGCGAGCGCTGCGACTGGAGCGAGTTTGAGGAATGGGCCGCCTTCGTGGCGCTGTCGAAGAATAGCCCGGAAGCTACCGCCATCATGACCGGCGTCGACCCGAAAGATCTACGCGAAGCCGCACGCCAGTTCGCTACCGGCGGCAATGGCGCGATCTATTACGGCCTCGGCGTCACCGAGCACAGCCAAGGCTCGACCACGGTGATTGCGATCGCCAACCTCGCAATGGCGACCGGCAATATCGGCCGCCCTGGCGTCGGCGTGAACCCGCTGCGCGGCCAGAACAACGTTCAAGGCTCCTGCGACATGGGCTCGTTCCCGCACGAACTTCCCGGCTACCGCCATATCTCGGGCGACGCGGTGCGCGACCAGTTCGAGGCGATGTGGAACGTCAAGCTCAATCCCGAACCGGGCTTGCGCATCCCCAACATGTTCGACGCCGCGATCGAAGGCACCTTCATGGGCCTCTACGTGCAGGGCGAGGACATCCTGCAATCCGACCCCAACACCAAACATGTGGTGGCAGCGTTGTCGTCGATGGAATGCGTCATCGTGCATGACCTCTTCCTCAATGAAACCGCCAACTACGCCCATGTCTTCCTGCCGGGATCGACCTTCCTGGAAAAGGACGGCACTTTCACCAACGCCGAACGCCGCATCCAGCGCGTCCGCAAGGTCATGACGCCGCGCAACGGGCTCGCCGACTGGGAAGTTACCATCGGCCTTGCCAAGGCGATGGGCTTTGAGATGCGCTACAACCACCCTTCCGAGATCATGGACGAAATCGCGGCGTTGACGCCGACCTTCGCCGGCGTCTCCTATGCCAAGCTCGAAGAGCTCGGCTCGGTGCAGTGGCCCTGCAACGAGAAGGCGCCGGAGGGCACGCCTGTCATGCATATCGGCGGCTTCGTCCGCGGCAAGGGCAAGTTCGTGGTCACCGAATATATCCCGACCGACGAACGCACCGGCCACGATTCCCGCTGCTGCTGACGACGGGGCGCATCCTCAGCCAGTACAATGTCGGCGCGCAGACCCGCCGCACCGAAAATGTCGTCTGGCATGCCGAGGACCGGCTCGAGATCCATCCGCATGATGCCGAGCAGCGCGGCGTGCGCGACGGCGACTGGGTGCGGCTCGCGAGCCGCGCCGGTGAAACCACGCTTCGCGCGGAGATCACCGACCGCGTGGCGCCGGGCGTGGTCTACACCACCTTCCACCATCCGGACACGCAGGCCAACGTCATCACGACGGAGTATTCGGACTGGGCCACCAACTGTCCGGAATACAAGGTCACGGCCGTGCAGATTTCACCGTCCAATGGTCCAAGTGACTGGCAGAAGGCCTATGACGAGCAGGCCCGCCACTCCCGCCGCATCGCGCCGGCGGAAGCCGCGGAGTAAGGCATGCCGCGCCCGGTCTATTCAGCGAAACGGCAGGTTTGGCGCGACGGCGGCGCCAGCACCGGCACGCGCCAGATTCCGGAAGAGACCGCCCTGGCGTTGACCTACAACGGGGGCACCTACGCCGTGATGATGGGTACTCCACATGATCTGGCGGACTTCGCCGTCGGCTTCAGCCTCAGCGAAGGCATCGTGCAATCGCCGGACGAGATCGAGACATTCGACATCGTCGAAGTCGACGACGGTATCGAACTGCGGATGTGGCTGACGCCTTCCAGCGCCGAGCTTGTCAACGAGCGGCGGCGGCATATCGCGGGCCCGACCGGATGCGGCATCTGCGGCGTCGAGTCGATTGCGGAGGCGATCCGCCCCGCCGCGATCGTTCCGAAGGGACGCACGTTCGCGCCGTCTGACATCATGGAAGCGATGGCCGCCATTGTTCCGCTGCAGGCGATCAACCACGTGACGCGCGCGGTGCATGCCGCAGCGTTTTGGACGCCGGCGCGCGGCATCGTATGCCTGCGGGAGGATGTCGGTCGCCACAACGCACTGGACAAGCTCGCCGGCGCGCTGGCGCTCGCCGAAATACCCGCCGCCGACGGCATCGTGCTGCTGACCAGCCGCGTTTCGGTGGAAATGGTGCAAAAGACCGCGGCGATGGGCACGCCTGTCATGGTCGCGGTATCGGCGCCGACCGCACTGGCCGTGCGCACGGCAGATGCAGCCGGCATAACGCTGGCCGCCATTGCACGATCCGACGGTTTCGAAGTTTTCACACATCCGGAACGGGTTGCGGCCTTACGGAATACTGGCGTTGCGGAGGCTACCCATGTCGCCTGACCGGCTGATCTACATGGCCAATCAAATCGGAAAATTCTTTCAGAGCCAGGGCCACGACAGGGCCGTGCCGGGGATCGCCGAGCACATCAAGAAGTTCTGGGACCCGCGGATGCGCAAGGCGATTTTTGCGCATCTGGATGCCGGCGGCAGCGGGCTCGACCCCAATGTCCGCGATGCGCTGGAGACGCTGAAGCAGGCGTAAGGCCCCCTGGGCCCGCAGTCCCGTAGGATAGGTAGAGCGAAGCGAAACCCATCATCCCTCACTGGACGCGCTTGATGGGTATCGCGTCGCTCCACCACCTACGAACTGCAAGGTTCTGCCGGTCGCGCAAGCAACTGGCAGAACCAAGCCGTCGAGATTGCAGCGGCCAGCTACATTCCCATGATGGCGATGTCCTTGACCGTGCCGCTGACGCCGCTGATCTTTGCAGCCTCGGTCGCCTTTCCGGTAGCGAGATCGATGCTGTAGAGCGTGCCGTCCGCCATCAGCCAGGCTTCGTTCTTGCCGGCGCCGTCGGACCAGATGTCGAACGCGATGCTGTCCGCCTTGATCCCGAGTTTGCCGATCGCAGCGAGCACGCCGTCGTTCGGCGGCGCCTGCTTGATCAATCCGCCGATGGTGCCGTCGATATTGAACAGCGCCGTCTCCTTGGCGCCCTTCACCGAATTGATATAGGCGCCGGCGACGATGTTCGGCTTCTCTCCCTTGTGCATGTCGCCGTCGGCATACTTGTGGTCACCGTCCTTGGTCACCTTGCCGTCATCGACATTGGCCCGCAGGTTCATCCCGTCCGCGCCCATCACGCGCAGGCGGTCCGCCACCGGATTGAAATCGACAGTCGCGGCGACGCCCTTGGCCAGCATGGTGTCGAGCTTCGACTTCGTCGTGGCCTTGCCGTCCGCAGCGATGGTCACAATGGTGCCATCGTCGACCAGTCCATAGAGCAAGCCGTCGGCCGGACGCACGTCGATGCCGACCAGCGCACCGGAAATGCCGGTCACCTTGACCGACCCGGTCGCCTTCTTCTGCGCGGTATCGACCATCGCAATAGTGTCGCCACCGATCAGGGCGGCGACCTGCGCGGCGTTGGCGGCTGCGGATGACAGCAACAATGCGGCCGAAGCGGCGAAAATTGAGCGAAAATTCATCGTAAAGCTCCCTGTGTTCCATGATCCTCTCGGGACCAACACAGCGGATACCGGGCGGCACGGCGAAACGGATGCAGCACACCAAGAATAATTTTCGGCACATGCATCCAAATGCCGCATCTCAAGGTAGAACAACTATGCAAGGGCATGGACATGACCGGAAATGGCACCATCACCGCCCGCCCGCAGGCTCCCGACCTGCTGGATCGGGAGCGCGAGGCGCAGCTTGCCGCGGCGCTGGCGCGTTGCGCCGCCGGCGACCGTACGGCTTTGCGCTTGATCTACGACAGCGAGGCCCCGCGCATGGTCGGCATCGCGCGCCGCATCCTGTTCCGGCAGGACCTGGCGGAAGAGGCCGTGCACGACGCCTTTATCCGGATCTGGCGTGGCGCGGCCGGGTTCGATCCGCGCCGCGGCAGCGCCCGTGGCTGGCTCTATGCGGTGGTGCGCAACCGCGCTCTCAGCATTCATCGCGATGAGCACCGCTATGAAGCATCGGATGAAAGCGTCCAGGATGTCGACTGCGAGGCCACCCTGTCGCGGATGCCGGAGACCAGCGCGCTGCGCCGGTGTCTCGAGCAGATCGACCGCCCCCGCCGCGACGTCGTGGTGCTGGCCTATGTGCACGGCATGAGCCATGGCGAATTGGCGGGACGGCTCAAGGTGCCGCTCGGCACTGTCAAGAGCTGGGTACGGCGCAGCCTCTTTGCGTTGCAGGAGTGCATGGGATGAACCAGCACGACCTCGATAACGCCATGGCCGGCGATTACGTGATGGGCCTCCTGGACGGCGCGGAGCACACCGCCGCCGAACAGCGGCTCGCAACCGACCCATCGTTCGCTCACGCCGTCGGCGCGTGGCGGGCGCGGCTTGCCGACCTCGATCTCACGGCCGAGGAAACCCCACCGAGCCCGGCGCTCTGGCCGCGCATCGCGGACGCAACCAAAACCGCGCCGATCGACGCCCTGCCCTCCGCGCGCGCCGCGCTGCGTGGCGCCACGCTTTGGCACGACATCAAGTTCTGGCGTGTCGCCGGCATCGGCGGCAGTCTCGCCGCGCTATTGTTTGCGGTGATCATGATCGGCGCGTTGACAACGTCGCGTCACCTTCGCCACGACCTGATTGCGCTGGCGCAGAGCAAACCCGTCTACGTCGCCGTGCTGGTGAACGACGCGACCAAAGAGGCCGGAGCCATCGTCAACGCATTTTCCAATGGCCGCGTCGAGCTCATTCCGCTGCGCCCGATCGAGGTTCCTGCCGGCCGTACGCTGCAGGTCTGGACGCTGTGGGACCGCGCGGTTGGCCCGAAATCGATCGGCGTCACCGGCCAGTCGCGCACGCTGCAGCTGAATTTGGAGTCGTTACCGGAAACCGTGCAAAACCAGCTGTTCGAGATCACGCTGGAACCGGAAGGCGGCTCACCCATCGGACGGCCGACCGGCCCGATCCTGTTCAAGGGCAACGCGGCACGGGCCTTGTAGTCGACCCAGGTAAATCGACCCAGGTCAACCGCCATCTTCCAGGTGCGTGGATCAGGTCTGCTGCCTTTTTGGTTGCGGCAGAGGTGGTGCGCGCTTGATGAGTGCGCGGCCAGGGAAGTCGCGCCGGCAACGGGTCACAAGCTCCGTCACGAAATGCTCCGCGTAAGGTGCCAGAAACCGCTGCGGGTCCCATGCGATATGGGTCCACCTGCCAATCGACGCGCCGCGATGAACCAGCGGAATCGCGCGGACATTGTCACTTGGCATACGGACATTCGAAGGCAGGATTGCAATCGCGTAATCGGTCGCCGCCAGCGCGACAAGTGTGTGCGGCGCCGCGCTCTCCAGCAGCACACGCGGTCGGATATGCGCGATATCGCAGGCGATGTCGAACCACTCGCGCGAACCGAATCCGCGTTGCGGCAACATCAAGGGTACCTCTTCAAGTTCAGCGATATCGAGTAACGGTCGTCGGGCCAACCGGTGCGTGGACGGCAGCACGGCGATCACATGAATGGGGTACAGCAACCGGCCTTCAAAGCGCGTCATGCCCGCCGGCGTAACGCTGAGATGAGCTTCCCCACGTTCGAGGCGGCCTAGCAGGCGGGCACCACCATCCTCGACGAGGTGCACCTCCACACCGGGATGGCGGCGCCGATAGCGAACCAGAAAATCTGCGAGCAGGTTCTCTATCACCTGTGGTGTCGCGGCGACCCGGAGGATTCCAGTTTCGCCGCGCTTGAGCTCACGAGCCCGCTCGCCGAGCGACTCTGCTTCGGCGAGCAGTCTGCGGCTGCGCAGCAGCAAGTCCTCCCCTTGTGACGTCAGCTGCACGCGACGACCGATACGGTCGAACAGCGCAACGCCAAGATCGGTTTCCAGCGCCTGGATCTGGCGCGTCAACGCAGGCTGACTCAAATTCAAGCGCGTCGCGGCGCGGGCAAGACCGCCGACATCGATGATGGTCGCGAAGGCGTGCAAATGACGCAGGTTCATGCCGTCGCTTATAACAATTCTGCATCAATCATGGAACAATAAATGCATTGGACGCAATCTACGCCGTGGGTCTAGCGTCGAAGCGAAAACTGCTTCGGAGGAACACCCATGTCTCCCACCGGCATCATGCGAACGCTCGCCGTTTCTGCTCTAACAACGGCCTGCCTGCTTCCCATCGCGCGTGCGCACGCGGATGCGGTGACCGACTGGAATGTGATCGCGCTGAACGCAACGGCGGTCCCACCGAATTCGATCCTGCAATCGCGCGCGCTCGCGATTGTCCACAGCGCAATTTACGACGCGGTGCACGCCGTCGAGCGGAAGGGTGGCGCCTACGCGATCGATGTCGAGGCGCCCGCCGGGACCTCGGTCGAGGCCGCGGTTGTCGCAGCTGCCTACGGGAGCCTGATACGGCTCGCACCAGCGGAGCGGCCCACGCTGGACACTGCTCTGAATGTCAGCCTGTCCAAGATCCCCGACGGGAAAGGCAAGACCGACGGCACCGCGCTCGGCCAACAAATTGCTGAAAAACTTTTGGAGCTACGTAGCGCCGATGGCGCCGCCATGAAGGTCGCGTTCACCGCGAAGCCTGGCATCGGCCTCTATCAGCTCACCCCGCCCCAATCCCTGCCCGCGATCCTGGCGCAATGGGGTTCGGTCACGCCGTTCGTGCTGCGCAGCAGGACGGCTCTCGAGTTGAACGGCCCGCCGGCCGTTGCCAGCGCGCAGTTCGCGCGTGACTTCGAAGAGGTCAAGAATGTGGGCGCACGCTACAGCACGACGCGAACTGCAGATCAGACCGCCGCAGCGATTTTCTGGACCGTGCAGACGGCCGTTCCCTGGCATGCGGCCGCTCGCGCCGCATCCGCCGCCAAGGGACTGTCGTTGTCGGAAAACGCCCGGCTATTCGCGCTGCTATCGGTGGCCAGCGCCGACTCTCAGATCATCGCCTTCGAGGAAAAATACAAACGGCCGCACTGGCGGCCGATTACCGCCATTCGCGCGGCAACGGACCTGAACATTGCTGCGCTCAAGGGCGATAGCGGCTGGGAGCCTCTCCTGGTGACGCCACCGCATCCCGACTACCCTTCCGCCCATGCGACGTTTTCGGGCGCCGCGGAAGCTGTCCTGCGGGGCTTCTTTGGCAATGACGAGGTCGACGTCAGCGTGACCGCTCCAGGTCCTTTCGGAATTACGCGCACATATCACAAATTCTCCGAGTTGACGGAGGAAGTCGACAATGCGCGCGTGTGGGGCGGCATTCATTTCCGCAGCGCGGATGCGGATGGATCCGAGATCGGCCGCAAGATCGGCGCGGTCGTCCTCCGCGAATTCGCCAGTTCACCGCGCAAGTCCACGCAATTGGGAGAGCGACCATGATCACGCGGCGCCACGTCGCGGTGATCGCGGCCGCATCTGCTTTTGCACCCGTGCTCGTCGGCCGCGCCGCGTTCGCGCAACCATGGCCGACGCGTTTTGTACGTTTCGTCGTGCCCTTCCCGGCAGGTGTGGCCCCAGACGTCGGTTGCCGCGTGCTCACCGCCCGGCTCTCGGAGATGTGGGGGCAGCAGGCGGTGGTCGAAAACAAGCCGGGCGCCGGCGGCAACGTCGGTACCGAATCCGTCGCGCGGGCCGCCCCTGACGGGTACACAGTGTTGATGGCGGCATTCACGCACGCCGTGAATGTGTCGCTCTACCGGTCGATCGGCTATGACCCCGTCACCGACTTCCAGCCTGTGACGTTGCTGAGTTACCAGCCGTGCGTCATGATCGTCCCGAACTCTTCGTCGGTAGATTCCGTGGCGGATTTTATCCGCTACGCCAAAGCCAATCACGGCAAGATCAGCTATGCTTCAGCCGGCCACGGGACTTCACCGCATCTTTGCGGCGAGCTGTTCAAACGCATGGCCGGCATTGAAATGACGCACGTGCCCTACCGCACGGGGGCTCAGCAAGATCTCGTTGCCGGACACATCGATGTCATGTTTGCCGTAGCCCCCTTCGAGCTGCTGCGAGCCAGCCAAGCGCGCGGACTTGCCGTGACAACGGCCAAGCGGGTGCCGGCAGCACCGGAAATGCCGACGCTGGCGGAATCCGGCCTGCCTGGCTTCGACGTCGCGCCATGGTGGGGCTTCTTCCTGCCCGCCAAAACTCCGCCTGCCATCGTCGCAAGACTTCATTCCGATACGATTGCCATCCTCGCCGAGCCCGAAATCCAGAAAAGGATGCAGGATCTCGGTTCGATACTCGTCGGTTCCACGCCTGAGGAACTCGCCCGCCATCTTCAGGCCGAGATGGCGAAGTGGGGACCGATCATTCGCGATGCAAACATCCGCCTCGACGGCTGAGACGCATTTGATATGCTCGAAAGAGGAGCCAGACCATGTTCGATCTGTTCCAGTTCGTGGCCGATTGCCGCGAGGCAGTGGCCTCAGACAAATCGCAAAGATATTTGCGAGAAGTCGTGGCGCGTGCCGTCTCCGAACCGGCAGCCGTGCTCGCAGCGCTTGGCGAACCGCAGCGCGCCGGACTTAACAAGCTGTATCAATCCCCCGAATTGACGGTGCTCAACGTCGTCTGGGCTCCGATGATGACGGTAATGCCACACAACCATCAGATGACGGCGGTGATCGGCATTTATACCGGACGCGAAGACAACATCTTCTGGCGTCGTATCCCCGACATTCCCGGAAAGGTGGAGGCTGCCGGCGCCAAGGCGTTGTCTGTTGGCGACGCCGAGCCGCTCGGTCACAACATCATTCATTCAGTGACCAATCCGATTCCGCGCCTGACCGGGGCGCTTCACATCTACTGCGGCGACTTCTTCAATCCCGCCCGGCGCAGCGAGTGGGATCCGGAAACTCTGACCGAACGGCCGTTCGACCCCGAGCGCGCCGCGAGCCGGTTCGAAGACGCCAACAAGCTCTTCGAGCGCTAGTCTCGACTCTCAAGGGATTTTGCCTGTCGCACGCCAACATCAACCCTCGGCGTTGCTAGCGGACCAATTCAGCCGCCGCCCACCAGCGCCAGGAACACCCGCCTCACCTCGCCTTGCGTCTCGCGTACCCGAGCCTCCAGCGTCGAGAAATCCGGCGTATCGCCGGCGCGCGCCATCACGTGCAGGAGATTATCGCCGGAGGTTTCCGGGTTGAACTTGCCGGTGACGCACAGCCTGATGATCTGCGTCAGGTCGTGATAGAGCCGCGCCGCGGAGCGCAAGATCTCGGCGTCGGACTGCGGCAGCACGCCGAGGCGCGCGGCGTTGTCGAGCACCTGCAGCGTGGAAACGCTGAGGATCTCGGGCTTTTCCGAGGCGTGCACGAGCTGCAGATACTGCGCGATGAAATCGATATCGACCAGCCCGCCGGCGGCGAGCTTGAGGTTCCAGATATCGTCCTCGCCCTTTTCCTGCGCGATCGCCCGGCGCATGTCGGCGACGTCGCCGGCGGTGGAGGCAGCATCTCGTGGCCGTGTCAGCACGCTGCGAATAATGCTCTCGATCTTCTCACGAAACACCGGTGAAGCCGAAATCACCCGCGCCCGCGTCAGCGCCATGTGCTCCCAGGTCCAGGCCTCGCGTTCCTGGTAGTCGGCAAAGGAATCGATCCGCGACGCCAGCGGGCCCGCCCGGCCCGAGGGACGCAACCGCATGTCGACGTCATAGAGCACGCCGTAATTGGTCCGCGTCGTGAACGCCGAGATCAGCCGCTGGGTCAGCCGTGCGAAATATTGCGCGCCGTGCAGCGATCGCTCGCCGTCCGAATCGGGATTGTCACCGTCGAAATCGTACAGCAGGATCAGGTCGAGATCGGAGGATGCCGTCATCTCGCGGCTACCGAGCCGCCCCATCGCGAGGATCGCCGTCTCCTGCTCCTTGATGCGGCCGTACTGGGTGGCGAACTGATCCCTGACCAGACCGTGCACGGTGTGCACGATGCCCTCGGCGACGTCGGCAAAGGCGACGCTGGCCTGCTGGGCGGAAACCGTACCGGAGAGAATGCGCGTGCCGATCAGAAACAGGCTTTCCTGGCCGAACAGCCGCAGCCGATCGAGGAAATCTTCGTAAGAAGCCGCGTCCTTCAGCGTCGCCGCCAGCCGCGCGGACAATTCCTTCTGGTCCGGCATCGCGCCGAAAAAACGCGGATCGATCAGGCCGTCCATGATCTGCGGCTGGCGCGCCAGCATGTCGCCGAGCCGCGGCGCCACACCCAGGATCAGCGCCACCAGCGCGACCAGATCGCGGTTCTCTCGCAAGAGTGAAATCAGCCGGCCGCCGCGCTGCAAGGCGCCGAGAAAACGGTCGAACGCTGTGACGGCGTCATCAGGGTCTTCGGCATGCGCCAGCCCGTGG
>Ga0307510_10006199_pt1 | contig 14261 bp, 12 predicted proteins | sample 12_EM_MG_FD_207224 | JGI IMG/M metagenome (GOLD analysis project Ga0307510, IMG submission 207224) | Populus trichocarpa ectomycorrhiza microbial communities from riparian zone in the Pacific Northwest, United States - 12_EM | ecosystem: Host-associated > Plants > Roots > Unclassified | place...
CGACTTCCCTCCCCCTTTCATAAATCCCTCTCAGGTCTTTGACGTTGTCAAAGACACTCTAGTCATCGTTACTCGTCACCACCACTTCGTGCAAGTCGCACCCTAAAAGGTCCTTGGGCCTTAACACCCATGCCATTGGGCAGTTGTTCTGGCGCATCTGGCATGTCCAGTGACTCATCAATAGTGGGCTGATCAAGGGTTGTCATTGGAAAAAAACGGCCATGTGGTGCTAGTTCCTCAAAGGCATCAGTGTCAGCGATGTCAGCGGGGTCTGGGGATTCAACTGGGGTCCCATTGTGGTCTAGTTTGTCAACTAGAAATTTTTTGTAAGGCGGCAACATGGGCGGCATGTGTCATGGCGAACTCACCTTGTGTTGGTTCATTGTATTCATCACCCAGTGTGCCTTCACCCACAGCCTGAGATACCCATGTTGAGGATAGTGTCAGCAATGGTCCCATACAAGGAAAGGTTGTTGAGAACAAGTAGCTTTGGGACATCACAACAACACAGCAACATCGCAAATCTTGAGTTCTGCTGATGTGTTGAGAGAGACCACAAGGGGTAAAATCCCTCTCACAACCAGGGCACCACACTTGGGTGGGTAGCATGGCATCCATGGTTGGGGTGAGGGTAACAAGAAAGGGGACGCTGAAATGGTGGTTAGAGTTAGAAGGGGGAAAAATCGTCTACGAACGAAATTGGTTAGCCAGTAGCGACGCAAAGATAAAAAGGAACATGCCTCTTGTACAAACCCCATCCCCATTCCTGTCTTTTCTTGCCATAAATCACACTTGTTTTACTCACTCACTTTGCTTCAACAATGCCACCTCACGCACGCTGTGTACAGCCAAGGGCTGCCACCAATTTAGCCAGGTGAGAATGATCTCCATTTTGTAGTGACAGTCATCGGCTCAGAGGTACTGAACCGAGGCAGTGCCGGCAGGGCAAATAACAATATGTCTACGACGAGCAATGGTCCTGAAAGTAAGTTGATCTGCCATCTGGGATGTCATTAGACATGTCTGACACACCATAAAGCTCACAGTAAACATACCTTTGCCTCTACTCAAGCCAGTACCCCCCAAAATTCCACCATATCATCAACCTGCAATGGCCAATCCCAAGCGAAGAGAACGCGGAATAATGGTGTGTGCATTGAGGCCATAGGGAATCAAGCTGACGATACAAGGTCCAGTACAAGGTCCTCCTGTTCAGCCAGATGTGATGGATCAGAATTCACCAGCTCAGGCTCAGCAAGGGCAGCCTACCATCAGCAAGCATGTTGGCGTGATGGGCAATGATATTGACTTGTTGAATCGGAGTTGTGTTGCCACCTTACCAATCACGTTTGTTTACTGTCACCTGACTTCTTGTCGTGAAATTTTTCAGCGTCGTCTTTCTACCCTGGCTGTGACAGCACCCTCCCCTCTGCAACTGTTCTTGACAATCGTGCCCATACCCACTTTGACATTGCCAGAGAAGCTGGCCAACTTTGTGGATATGATGGCAATGATAGTGACCTAGAGACTGTAGATGATTGGTTTGACAAGCCATCTAATAATGCCCCTCAGAATCCCCCCAAAATGTCCAACGCAATGGCCCTCAAGGTATGTTCCCTTCTCTTTCAGTGACACTACACTCAAGAATGTTTTAGATACCATCATGGCACAGGTCTACTGGATCAATCGCAAGCCTCCCTTGTGCGACACAGGCTAGCAATGATGCCATGTCATCTGTGTCTGGCACCTCTGCACCCGACGCTACCCCAAGGCACCAGGCCAACTATCAATGGTCATCGGATACTGACATCGTCTTCTTTCCAGGGACCAACAAAATCATGCTCACTACTCAGTTGCTGTTGATGCAGTCTATCTTTCAAGATGCCTTTGAGCATCTTCAAGCGTCTCTACTCTTCATTCATGCTTTCCCGGACCTGGCTCTAACTCGTTCTATGATATCTGAAGCGCTTGGTGTTGCAACCCAGGCCCACTTGCCAAGGGCAGCAAATATTAGGCATCGTCTTGAGTTGGATCCGGAATACCTGGCCAAGATGTGTCGTCTGGTGGGTCCCGCTCTTATTACTCACTTTGAATATCCATTGACTGATGCGTTGTAGCTGTGTGGGCAGATTCCCCTTTTTCAAGGGGAGGTGAAGGAGCGTTGTGCTAATATGATACACCCTAGCCTCATCTCACTCGGATTGGAGACCACCATCGCAGCAGTGGTCAAGAGGCAGTTGGCTGACTATCGTTACACCTTCCCACTGACACAGGTAAGTTTTCACTTCTCAGCACTACACAACTCAAAGTTCTGTCAGGGCGACCCACTCAAAGCTGTTCTGTGGCGCATGTGTCCCTACTGCAATCCCTGGATCATTTTGGTTATCAAGGAGTTATATTTTGGTCCAGGAACTTCATCCTATGCCTATCGATTTGAAGAGTACATTGGTTCTTCCTCTCTCTTTGATGTGACAGGCCTGCACTGAAATATTCATATAGTCACTTCCCAACGTTCATGGGTGTCGATGGGGTATTGAAGCAGGAGGTCCCAATACCAATGGTGGCCTTAGTGGCCACAGCGGTGAGTGCTGTCATATCAATGTAACCCTATTTTGACTGGCCTTTGTAGCTCTATGCTGCCATTCACAAATGGCATTTGGGATGGCATCACCCATCAGATTTCTCAGCAAATTCATACCTCGATGTCTATCAGGGTTACATTGACACTTTCCACTATATTCAAGAGCATCGTACGGGTGCATTTCACCTCATGATGTTGGACATATATGCTCAGGCAAGGTGTGTGTCGAGTTTCATCAATTTGCCATCATCACTAATATATTATTACATTTTTAGTGTGGGGGAGGAGGCTACTGCAGTTCCGATTGCGGTCATTGACCTTGAGGAATTGGAGGAGTAGAAGGGTCCCGATTGCAGTTCCAACATACTGCTTTTCTTCAAGTCCTATTGTATGCTGTCCATCTAGTCTTGCTTCACACATCTACTGACTTAAATCAGTCAACAATAGGTCTCTATACCAGTTGTCTCTTTCATCACTTGTTGTGTTGTTCTAGTCATCTCTTATCTCTCTATGTGACTTGGGGTTGATACTACCCATGGACATATAATGGCCCACGTTTGCGTACCGTTGTGGTATTGTGGCCGACAAGTTAGTTACATACAAATATATTATTTATTGTCGCGAAAATTTGTGTGAAATTGGTGTGAACACACTTTTAAGAATTATTCAACAATGTCGCGCGGAAAGTACAATAATTTAGCGATAATTTATCAATAACCAAGACTTGGTTACTGGCGGCAAGCTAGCGAGTGATAATATAATTTACTGCTAAACTAGTCTTGATTACCGCTAACCAATCCAAATTATCACGGGATGGGTTTCCTGATGCCGATGGGATGTAGGGCATTTATTCCGTTCTTCTTCACGTCCCTCACCCACCCCCTGCTGCAGGTTTCGCTGGGTGCATTGCCAGCTGGAGTATCTCGGCGACTGCCTCCCAGGGCGGATCCAGCAAGCTCTGGACGAATTACCCGACACGCTCGACGTAACATATGAACGCACGCTGCGAGAGATCAAGGACACAAATTGGGAATTTGCCCGAAGACTTCTTCAATGTGTCACCGTTGTCTCTCGCCCGCTCCGAGTGGAGGAATTGGCAGATGTTCTCGCATTTGATTTCAAGGCAGGACCGATTCCGAAATTTCGGGAGGATTGGCGCCTGGAAGATCCCTTAGAAGCGGTGCTATCTACGTGCTCCACATTGCTTACCCTCGTCAAAGTCAACGATTACAAGGTTTTCCATGATTCCGAATTCTTGGTCATACAATTTTCACACTTCTCGGTACAAGAGTTCTTGACTTCTGTCCGCTTTGTGGAAAGATGTGACAGTATTTCCCGCCATTATCATATTGCTATGACACCCGCTCACACCCTCATCGCGCAAGTATGTCTGGGTATTTTATTGCACTTGGATGAAGGTGTCACCCGAGACAGCCTGAAGGGATTCCCTCTCGTCAAATATGCTGCCGAGCACTGGTTTAAGCATGCCCGTTTGGAGGGTGTCGCACAAAATTTAGACGAAGGAATGAAACAACTCTTTGACCCGTGCAAAGTACATCTTGCTGTCTGGGTATGGATACGCGACCCAGTTCACCCCGGGTGGCGAGACCAAACAACCGAAAGACCATTAAGACCTAACGGAACCCCCTTACATTATGCTACTTTTTGTGGCTTACACGCCATCGTCAAGCTTTTGGCCACTGATCACCCTCACGACATGCATTCTCGGGATGCTTATGACAAGTCGACTCCGTTGCATCTGGCATCAATCAAGGGATACGTGGAAGATGCACGTGTCCTCATAGATCATGGCGCCGACCCGACAGCCCAGAACGAGGACGGCTTGACTCCACTACACGAGGCGTCAAAATGGGGAAGGATGAAGGTCGTACGCTTCCTCCTCGAGCACGGCGCTGAAGTGACCGCCCAGGATAACGGCAGGTCGACTCCGCTACATGAGGCATCGAAATGGGGAAGAACGGCAGTCGCACGCGTCCTCGTTGAGCATGGTGCGGATGTGACAGCCCAGGACGAGAATGGGTCGTCACCGTTGCATCGGGCATCGGGAGAATTTTGGGGAGGTGGGGGCAGTATACCCTGCCTCCCCAGCTATGACGTGGACCCGACAGTTCAGGACGGGGGCGGGTCAGAAGCCCATCTGGGAAGTGTGGACGTCGCACGATTCCTGATCGAGCACGGTGCAGACGTGACAGCCCAGGACAAGCACGGTTCGGGCCCATTGCATCTGGCCTCGGAATGTGGTCATGTAGATCTCGCCCGCTTCCTCGTCGTGCAAGGTGCGGATGCGACGGCCCAGGACAAGTTCAAGTCGACTCCGTTGCATGGGGCATCGGCGTCGGAAAAAGTAGATCTTGCACGCTTCTTTGTGGAACATGGCGCAGACACGACAGCAAAGAATGAAAATGGGTGGACTCCGTTGCATTTGGGATCATTTCGGGGAAGCCTTGATCTCGTACGCTTCCTCGTTGGGCACGGCGCCGACACGACAGCCCGGGACAAGGACGGATCGACTCCGTTGCACAGCGTGTCGTTTTGTGGAAGTGTGGATATTGCTCACTTCCTTGTCGAGCACGGTGCGGAAGTGACGGCCCGGGACGAGTCTGGTTCGACTCCGTTGCATGAGGCATCAAAGTGGGGAAGAGCAAATCTTGCGCGCTTCCTCGTGGAGCACGGAGCGGACGCGACGGCCCAGGACAACGACAGGTCGACCCCGTTACATCTGGCGTCGGAGTGTCATATTTTGTTTCTACATTCGAAGTCAGAAAAAATAGATCTCGTACACTTCCTCGTGGAGCATGGAGCAGACCCGATAGCCCAGGGCAAGGAGGGGTCGACACCGTTGCGTGGTGCATCGGAATCGAGTAGTGTGGATGTCGCACGCTTCCTCGTCGAACATGGTGCTGATGTGATGGCCCGGGACGATTTCGGGTCGACTCCTTTGCATAGTGCATTAACGTCGCAAACAATGGATATCGTACGCTTTCTCGTAGAACATGGCGCCGACACGACAGCCCAGGATAAGAAAGGGTCAACTCCATTGCATGTGGCATCGGGGTCTCTATGGGGAATTAATTACATCTGCTTCCTCGTGGAGCATGGTGCGGACATGACAGCCCGGGACGAGGACGGGTCCACTCTCCTACACTGTGCGTCGGCCTCGGGAAATGTAGCGGTCGCACACTTTCTCATCTTGTGCGGCGCGGACGTGACAGCCCGGGACAAGGACGGGTGGACTCCGCTGCATAAGGCATCCGCGTCACCTTTTGAGAACAGCACGGAACTCGCACGCTTACTCCTGGAGAACGGTGCGGACGTGACAGTCCAGGACAAGGATGGGTTTACTCCGTTGCATACAGTGTCGGAGTTTTGGGGGGACATTGGTGTTGCATACTTGCTGGTGAAACATGGCGCAGACCTGACAGCCCAGGATAAGGATGGGTTGACTCCATTGCAGAGGGCCTCTGCAAAAGGAAGACGGGATCTCGCACGCTTCTTCATTGAGCAGAGCGCGGATACAACAGCCCTCGCTACGATGTAGATACGGAATCTCACACGAGAATGAACCAGAATTCGATACCGTGGTGTTGTGTCAGCCCAGTAGAAGGGCAGCACTCCATTTTACAGTTACGACATTATCTTTGTATTCGACCTCAAGTTGATGTTGCAAACGATAAGAGAAAGCCGAGATTGAAGAGCTGGAGGGCAAAAAAAACAAAAGTAAAGGTTTTTCGCAAACAATGCAGAAGCCCTACGGATGTGTCTGATCTAGACGGAGATGATTTCACAAGTAATGGAGGAATCAGAAGACTAAAAATTTGAGATGAAGCACAGTCGCACCGAGAACATATCAGCAGAACTGTTGCAAGCTCAGGCTGAAGTATCGCAATCGTGGCCCACTGGAAAAGCCAGATCAATGTTGTTTATTAGGTTAGGGTCAGGTTGACCAAATCGATACAAATACATCGCTCCGGCGCCAGAGTGGTGCCAGGCAATGAGGCAAGTACTCTCCCCTTTTTTTACTCTTTTTTTATCTGCCACCACTTGCGAAGATCCTCTACCACTCCATCGCCTCCTCTCAGCCGCAACTCGACCTAACCCAATGCGCGGACATCTGCATGTATCCCCATGCCTCCTTTCATTTGACTGTCGTGTATACACGCCCCTCCTTCTTAGCGCATACACAGGCCTTTCTGTACTAAGATTGTGTACCTCGTCTCCTGTGTCCTTTCCCTGCTTTTATTCATCTTTCTCTTCACAGACATTTCTAGTTCGTCCATGTCTGCCGCCTCTTATTTCCTTGCGCCTCTTGTCCCTTTAATACCAGCCGTGGCACCTGTACGGTGCCCTGTGCTATTAAAAGCAAGGCGTCACGCCTACTTATATTTTCCCGTTCCTTTTCCGAATCAAAGTCTGACCATGCCATATCAGAACGTGCTCTTGTCATTTGTTTAGTTGTTACAACGCCCCGATCGTCATTTCGGTAGGATTGGCTACGTAGCTAGAATATACGGGTTGTGTCGTAGGAGACCAGACGGTCCAGTGGAGTATTGTCGCTCTGGGCGATGGCCGAGGAAAGCGTCAGCCAGGGCATGTGTCCAGGCGGGGGTCGCGACGAGGACATGCGAGAACTAGGATTGTGCCCAGTGGTCGGATGAGATAATGAACAAGCGTCGATATCGCAGTCAAACCTTGGCAAGTGCCAAAGCTCGAACAGCGGCCAGTGATTCAGGTTCGGATTCTAGTGGCGGAGTGTTGAAGGCGACTCTGGGGTGTAGTTCACCATCGCCGGGGGTGATAATCGTTGAAAGATGGCCGGGCTGGCATATCCGCGTCTAACCACATCGACTGCGAGCCAATTCCAGAGTCCTCCGCCCAGATACGGGGATTTGCCACCTGCAGCTGGGATGAAGGCGAACCATGACGGGACCGTGCAACTGAGGTGTGGACAAGGAAGGAAAATCAGATCGGAGGGGCTACTGAGATATAAGGATAGAATTATGGATGGAACGAGTAGTAGGATGATGTCACACGGCGTTTTTTTGGCTCCGTTGATACCCGTCTCAATCGGGCACGGTGCAGAAAGGGTGCACCGACGACTTTCTGGCTTTCTGGAGATCAGAGGTGGTATGGTGAGCTTGGCTAGACAAGATACTTGCTAGATGGCGACATTGGACAGGTACACTCCGAGTCGTCCCAAGTTTCAGGCAGGAAATACTTTAAGGTCAGTACGTGCTGTAGCCTCGGAATCGGGCACTGCAAGCCGCGCACCGCAGACCTCTGCCGGTTTGTACTGAGTCTACTGACCACGTGACGTCCTCCGTGCGCCCCCTGGCCCCACCACGCATAGCCTTTCTTCCCCTTCATTCCGCATGCCCCGCCTCCAACCCATCCTCGTCCTCATCCACCCTTATGACAGTACTTCACAATCGTCCCTCCTCTCGTCGCGCCCCAAATCCTCCGGCCGCCGAAGACATGCAGATCGCCCAAGCATCGTCGGCCGACGCCACAGGCGCGCGCCACCGCGAAATGCCCGTCGTTCCACGTCGGTCGCACGTGCCGTACACGTAACACGGCCCCTTGCAACTCAGCCTAGACCATGTCTTTGTTGGGAAGGACGCTTACTATACGTAAACCCTCTTTTTGTACGTTCCCTTGTTTTCTTTTCGTCATAGACCTCCCGTTTCCTTTCCAGTTCTTCCTCTTTTTACCTTAGCCCATCGACCATCGAACGTCGCCGCTTCTCCCGAACCCTCGTCGCCTACGCGCTCGCCATCGCGTACTTGGATACGATTTTCTTCATTTTGAATACCGCTTTCCTTCGTCATCGTCACGGGTCTGTCACCTGCAGGACCGCATTTGCCTTCGCTTCCTCATTTCCCTCTCCCCCTGGGCCCCCTCTCATCGACTTGCACGTAGAGTACTTGTCTCTACTATTTCGGACTTGCATATACAAACCCCTTGCGTGGCCTCGTCAAAGGCAGACAATTGTAGCCTCCCATGAGCAAAAACACGAAGACGATCAAACGAGTTTATCCCCAGAAAGACCTTAAAATCCACCATGGGGTTGACTTTGGGGGCGTGTATATATTGGAATCAAAGTTCATCCATTGGCTTCACCACCGGTAATCGCAGATCTGAGATTGCTCGGACTAACTACTATAGTAATCCCTAGTCTCGGAAACGATGGTCCGGACACCTGAGTGTCACAGTTAACCCGGTGGTGTCACGGGGCCATCTAGTTGAGATCCCCCCCTTATCCCAGAAGGGTTCCTGAGCGTCCCAGTCCCCAGCAATTTCTCTTGTTTCCAGCGGTCACTCACGTGTTCCCGTCCCATCCGGCAACCTCCGCCCGACAACACGTCGCCTCCCACGCCGAGCTCGTCGTCTCCGACAGCGAGCACATTTTAGCACTTTAACCACATGTTTTATATAACATATTATATATCATTCAGTTTGTTTTTACGAGTAGAACATGAATATAAACGAAATAAAATAAAAATAATGAAGTTCCTAGGCACGCGCGGCCCCAGCAATCGCCAGGGCCTCTTGGAAACCCGGAGCCGGCTAGCCGGGACCCCTCCCGCGCTTGCCCCTGCCTTAGCAGCCGCAGCCGATGACGACGCGAGCTCATCGTCTTGCACGTTGAGCTCGCTCGCCCTCGCTCTCCCTCATTTAAACACAATATATATATATCATAGGAACTGTATTAAGTAGTAGAACATGAATATGACAGTAAAAAAATACTATGGAGGTGTGATTGCCCCTGCTGCCCAGGAGGGGTGAATACACCCTTTCCGCCCCTTGCTGCGATGCCGGACATCAACAGAACCCTTCTGCATGGCGCTGCGACGCATTCCCGCGCCCCTAAACCCTCCGGCGGCGCGTTTTTACGGCCCCGCGGGCTGGATTGGTTGCCGGGTGGTGTCCCGGTGCCAGTGGTGGCAGCGGCGACGTTGATGACATGGCGATGGCAATGAAGGTAGGGGCGGGCGTGGCGGTGTGAATGGGCGCATTGCCGAGGGAGCACGAGGGGAGTGCAGGCGGAGCGAAGGGGTGCAAGGGTGTGGGCAGTCGAATGCGCATGCGGCAGCGCAAGGGCGGAACAGGCCGGACATCTCGAGGGGGCCTAGGGGGGGTAGCAAAGAGCAGTTTGTATTGCACTACATGGGAATTTGGGGGGGAGAAGAGCCGGAAACATTTACGGTGTTGTCAGGCCCCGGGCATTCACTGGCAATTCAACTCTGTTGGGGTTTCTCACCAGTCTCCCCTCACCAGTTCCCCCATACAGTCCCCTCGCCCGTCTGCCCCTATCCACAAATACTATGGCAGGCTAGAACTATCGGCCTGAGACAGCCTGAAGCACAAGCGAAGCAAATCCGGGCACTGCGCTGCCGCCTGTGTCCTCAACCGCACGCCCCAATGCACCCCCTCGCTCCACCCACGTTCCCCTTGTGCTCCCTCAGCAATGTGCCCATTCACACCGCCGTGCCCGCCCCTACCTTCATTGCCATCACCATGTCGTCAACGTCGCCGCCGCCGCCACTGGCACCGGGACACCACCCGGCAACCAATCCAGCCTGCGGGGCCGTAAAAACGCGCCGCCGGAGGGTTTAGGGGCACGGGAATGCGTCGCGGCGCCATGCAGAAGGGTTCTGTCGATGTCCGGCATCGCAGCGAGGGGCGGAAAGGGTGTATTCACCCCTCCTGGGCAGCAGGGGCAATCACACCTCCATAGTATTTTTTTACTGTCATATTCATGTTCTACTACTTAATACAGTTCCTATGATATATATATATTGTGTTTAAATGAGGGAGAGCGAGGGCGAGCGAGCTCAACGTGCAAGACGATGAGCTCGCGTCGTCATCGGCTGCGGCTGCTAAGGCAGGGGCAAGCGCGGGAGGGGTCCCGGCTAGCCGGCTCCGGGTTTCCAAGAGGCCCTGGCGATTGCTGGGGCCGCGCGTGCCTAGGAACTTCATTATTTTTATTTTATTTCGTTTATATTCATGTTCTACTCGTAAAAACAAACTGAATGATATATAATATGTTATATAAAACATGTGGTTAAAGTGCTAAAATGTGCTCGCTGTCGGAGACGACGAGCTCGGCGTGGGAGGCGACGTGTTGTCGGGCGGAGGTTGCCGGATGGGACGGGAACACGTGAGTGACCGCTGGAAACGAGAGAAATTGCTGGGGACTGGGACGCTCAGGAACCCTTCTGGGATAAGGGGGGGATCTCAACTAGATGGCCCCGTGACACCACCGGGTTAGCTGTGACACTCAGGTGGGTCCGGAAACCCCTCTGTTCCCCATCAGACATCGTCGTCGCCTGCAGGTCACCAGTGTGAGTTGTGCCTTCATGCCGCGAGCTCGTGGGGCACCGCACGCTCACCCTGGAAACTTGGGTGTGAACGTGAAATTCGGCACGCCGGACGAAGAGCTCGACTCGCTGCTCGAGTCACCCGTCCAATTTCTGTGTCGGGTCTCTGCGCTCTCTGTCAGAATGATGGAAGTCAAGGTGGCATTCCTATGTGTGGGTCAGTAATAATTATGTGATCTGATTTGTAAAACCAAATCCTGACCATAGCATTGGTATTATATTGCCCGTCCAGAAATACAACGATGTGAGCCCATCGCTGGGTTCATTTTCCAGGCACACCAGGGGCGAGCGCTATAATGTGGGACTGGTCATAGAAAAATGTGAACGTAGCTGATAGAAAACCCGTTTGTACCATGATGTCACAGCTTTCGAGGAGATATTAGAGCCCGGGAACCCGCAAGTCAATTGCGAGGCGGAGCCACGAGACTCGTGGCAAGATATAAGGAAAGGGCAGATCAGGGGGACCGAAGACGAGGCAAAAGGAGATCGTTGTTATCACGCTGGTAGGCTCGACCACTCAATACCCAGGCACAGTGTCAAGGATTGATTGGTGAAGAGAGTGAGGCCTAGTGAGGAGGCAAAGGAAGGAATAGGAGGCACGCGATGACTTCAAGAACTTACAAGAGCGGGGCGGGGAGAAACTTACAATACATACGAATCGTCTGTAGTTACGAAGGGCAGTCAGAGAACAACCCATCTGAAAATAGTGGTTTGCACGGCCCGGCTCAAAGCCCGCGAGCCCGGGTAGCCCGGCCCTAAAAGCCTGAGCCCAGCGAGCCCTGGTGACGGCTTTGGCGGGCTCACGGCCCGGCTCAAGGATCTTGCAAGCCCGAGCCCAGCCCGCAAGCCCGGGCTTTCAGTGTCTGTGGGGCATGGTCGATATATGATCGATATGATCCTCCAACAACTATACAGTTTGTGATTTACTTCAGTTCTACTTCTATAATATTAATCATGTAAGGTATGCATGCACTGTAGACTCGGGAATTGCACTTTCAGCCACGTGACGCTCTCTCCTTGCCGCTTTCTCTCACTCTTGTCCAATCTTATCCGCCTCTGTCGCCCCTCGACCAATCTTCTTCCCCTCATATTCCTCCTCCTCATCACACTACAAACCCTACCACAGAAGACACGTGGATCGCTCAAGACTCACCGGCCCACACCGCAAATGTGTGCCGCAACGCTAGCTGTCATTCCATGTCACGTACAATATGTGCAACACCCCGTTGCCTGACACCCGTACGATCCTGTTCTTCACTATCTTGTTTAGTCTGACGCCTCTTAGCTCACATTGCCTTACCATCCATGATCCAACTGTGCATACTCGCTGTCTCCCCACAAGCTCGTCGACTCAATGGTCTCACCTGCAGTGTTCACTGCCAGTCTGCCACCGCCTCCTGCCTCTCAACGATGCCGGCACCACCACCTTACTCTTCCTCGACTTTGCATTTTTAGCCCCTCCACAACGCTCTCACTGTTTTACGCCCACATGGTGAACCCCACAAAGAAGTCCTGCAACTGCCATGTACCATGACACCGGTATTCATGGTGCAGGGTGGTGTTCCAAAAACTATGGATGTACAGGTGCGTGGTCAACAGATGTAATAAAGAACACAAGTTTGTTCTTTTTTTTTCGTCAGGGAAATGGGCTGACTTGGGTGATCCTGTCGCAGTGCGCAAGTGTCCTGTCGAAGGACGCGGGAAGGACTTCCGTCATCATAAAAACCTTGGGCAGCACATGCGCAGACACAAGGTTCAAGTCATGGCCGATGTGAGAGGTGCTTGCACAAATAATCATCACGGAAACTTCGTATGTGGCCTTCTCGTGGGCACCAGTCACAAATACACTCTCCTGGACAACTCCGGCAGACGCCCAGCTGCGCCAGCTCAAGCCCCGCAGCTCCCGTAGACATTGTACCAAGCTCTAAACATACCATATGCGTTCTTCGGTCTTGGCCAGTCGAATAATTACATCAAGAACCTGTTTGCAGGTGCAATGTGCGGACGCGTCGCCGCGCTCAAGATGGTCATGCCGAATTCGAAGCTCGTAGTCAACCCCGGTGTGGAGCCTGACGAGCTGTACCTGCACCCTGGACAGTGGATCCCTTGGATGGGCGTGGCAGTCTTGGGCACCATGGTTGCGCTTTCTGACGTCGTGCTTGTGCTGCATCTGAAGGAGAAGGTACGCCTTCTGCACTCTCTGACTTCGCGCCCCTTGTGGATGAATTCGTGTGTTGCTCACTATCTCTTTTTTTCCCGTGCTCTTGGGACCTAGCGGGAGGATGGGCTGGAGCGGCGGCGGGCATCGCATCATATCAACTTCGACACGCTACATTAACATATCTAATTTCTTCTATCCCGTGTATCCATGGCATGCTATGACATTCATGGACTTGATCTGCACTGCACTGGCCGACCCAGCATTCGACCACGGCTCGCCCACGGCCTCTCCCTCTACACTGGGGGAGCTGCGATGGACGCTCAATTCTAGGCTCGAGCAAAGCATCACCCGTGCAGAGAAAGATGTGGCAGAGCTTATCACATCATGGGCAATGAGGGTAGTCAAGACTGGGCACGACAAACAAGTGGTCAAGGCGGCGCACGTATCGCCCGATCCCAAGGTGCACACTAAAGGAACCCCCTCCCCCCCGAAAAAAAAACACATTGCCTGATTCATGGGGACAGCCGCTGGCGCAGCTTGTGTACGCAAGGCTCCTGCGCTCGTGGGGCTGGCAGCGACAGGGACGTACATGTGAAAGCACAATGACATGGCAGTTCTTCAAGCTTCAAGGGTCGAACGGAGGTCGTCTGCATCGTGGCCAGTGAGAGCAACGCATTCGTTCAGGTTGGCAGAAGAAAGCACGGATCAAGTCTCACCACTCCGAAGCCCGGGCTTAAGCCCGAGCCCAGCCCAGCCCAGCCCGAGCCGTCGACCAGGGCCCGGCTCCACGTTTTCGTGAGCCCGAGCCCTACCAAGCCCAGCCCAAGCCGGGGCATTTGGGCCCAGCCCGGCCCTGCAAACCACTATCTGAAAATAATCATAACAGTACAAACATATCGAGCTGACTAGGAGTAGAAACGAAAGATATCCAACCTGAAGTGGATGAAAGGTCAGCGAAGTGAACTGGTATTTGTGAGGCACAGGATGAAAGACAGAGAAATACAAGAGAGTGGTGTTGCTGAAGTATCCGAGACGAAACCTAGAGTAGTATAGTAACGAGAGGAGAGGCAGTAGACAGGGACGGATACAACGACAGCGGGATCGTGCAAGCGGACATCGC
>Ga0307510_10006200_pt1 | contig 14261 bp, 9 predicted proteins | sample 12_EM_MG_FD_207224 | JGI IMG/M metagenome (GOLD analysis project Ga0307510, IMG submission 207224) | Populus trichocarpa ectomycorrhiza microbial communities from riparian zone in the Pacific Northwest, United States - 12_EM | ecosystem: Host-associated > Plants > Roots > Unclassified | place...
AGTGGGTAAAAGTTGAATAATACCTGGCTTAAAATTAAAATGAGATGCATCAGGAGGAAAAACTATACATGATGGTGCACTTGTTCTTGTTGGATTCATGTGATCTTTAAGTGTTCTCACATGATTATTCTCATTATGAATTGACTGGTTATCTTCTTCGGCCATGTTTTCTAAAGAAAATGAGGATTTCCTAGAAAGTCTACCACTTAATATACGTGTCCAAACTTTCATGCAAGTGCAAAAGAAAAGAAAAAGAAAAGGAACAAAAATGAGAAAAACGAATAAAAGTGAAAAGAAAATAAAATAAATGAAAATATATAATTTATACAATACTTACCTCCCCGGCAACGACGCCAAAAACTTGACACGATCAAAGAGTTGATGTCTTATCCCAAGTGCAGGAGTGTCAAAGTAATAAATAACTCGGCAAGACTGGGGTCGAACCATAGGGAGGTCAACTATATAAATTACAAATAAAGAGAAAGATTTGAAGAGAATAATAACAGAAAAGGAGTTGAAGAGAGTTTTGGGATGTGATATTGGTGTAAGGATTAAACAATGATAAAACAGATGTCAAGGTTAAAGGATTCAGTAATGGTTCCGACTTCTCCGTTGTTGGTAATATTTGAACTTGAAAACGGCAGAATTGAGTCTTGGACTCTTCATGAAAGTTTTAGGTCTATGTCTTAGCTTTCCATCCATATAAAGTAGACCTAAATCCGAGTTCTACAACTCCAGTTATGATCCAATAACCGAATGGTGTTCTAGTTTGGAATTGAACCAGCATCTCTTCTCTTAGCCTAGCCCTCTTTTTGTCTCTTCACTTTTATTAGTTAATCACATCAATCAATCATTTGAATTGTGAGATATACCTGCATTCAAAATAAGCATTTACCATAAATTAAAGATATATTATATTATCAGACTTGTTATTATAAAACATGTTTTAGTTAGGGAATTTAATGATACTTTAGTGTAATATGATGATATAAAGCCTTAATAAAAATGCACTTTTAAGTACTAATCACTTGTTAAAATAATATTACGGTAATAATAAAATATATAAAAAAGCATGTTCATGCCAATAGATAGAAATCATGTGAATAAAGAAAACCTACACTCATCATTCTATTTATCCCAGCTATACAAAGAATCTATTTATGAATATTTACTAGTGTTTGTTAAATCTGATTCAATCCAGTGGGTCAACTCTTAGATCTATTGACCTGCAACTTGGCCCAAACTAGATTTCAAATTAAATTAGATAGGAGTTTAACTTAATATGATTTGATTAACCTTATAGGTCAACCAGCAATCCAGTTAACCTTGTCAAAATACAATTTGACTTAATGGCTTTTTTAAAAATGAAACCATTTTAACTTTTTGTTCATTTTTTTGAAAAACAAATATTGATGGATTGATTTGAGTCAATCCAATCAATAACTCGGATCTTGGATCGAGTCATGTGTTTATCAGGTTAGGTTTAATATATTTGATATTTACCATTTATAATGATGTCCAACATAACCTACTGTCATTATTTCACATATCAACAAAATTAAAATAAATCTTTATTTGTGTAACAAAACACTTATAACCATAAATAAAAAATATTAATTTATTCGGACACATCTACAAATTTATATTTCTTGTATAATAAAAACCTTTTTTTTAGGGACCAACTCCTCCACTATTTATATGAAAAACAAACATTACCACATTTAACAGTTTTACCAATAGAATTTTATGTCGGTATTTACACTACCATTCCGTCGGCAAGAATTTTACCGACAGATTCACAGACAGACCATCCGTTGGTAAATCTTTCATCGGTAATTTCATTTTTGTCGGTAAAAAAAACCCTGATAGTTTTATAGATAGAAAATGCGCACCAAAAAAAAAATTTCCCGCTTTAATACACTAACAGAATAATTTCATTGGTGATTTGTAGTGGCATTTATTGTAATTTTATTCCAAACGTCTGTAAAATACCGACAGACTTATTTCGTCGGTGATGTAACAGTGTTGTAATGGCATATGAAGTAAATTGTTTCAAACTCTCTGGGATATACCGATGAATTGTGTCTGTCGGTATATCCGTTTGTAATTAAACAATATATATTTTTTAAAATCTTTTGAACAAAAAAAGAAAATAATTAGAAAAAATTAAATTTTATAAATTAAATTTGAATAATATAAATCCAAATATTCATTACAAATTTATATGTTCAAATAAAATTAAACTAGAACAATGGCAGTGCCGGAGGAGGAGGAGGAGGCTAGTCGTTCCCAGGACCATATGGCCAAAAAAGGGATGCACACGTACCACCCATCTGTGATTTGATGTCCATGACCATTTGGTGGAGTTGTTCATAATCCGCCGAGAGTCGTTTAGTTTTTGGTGAGATGGGCTGTATGTTGTTTCAAAGTCGTGAATTCCAGAGAGTGGGTGCTCGAAACCGATTACGAGTTCCCAACGGTTGAGAAACTACAGGCCGTCCGCAAGTTCTCGACCGTAGTGTTGGAGAGTTCGTGCACCTGATTTCTATCGGATCCACCAGACAAGCTTGCCTCTATCTACAAATCCAAATAGAAATCCGGGTAGGTCAAATGATTGTCCTCATATCTCTCCCTCAACCGGTTGTTATATGTCTCTTGGAAATAAAAATTAAAAGCATCAAATTCAATTCAAGAAAATAATAACTTATGAAAGAAAATGGTTGAATGAACATACCAAAAAGTATTGAGTGCGGTTGTTGACGAACTGTTGCACCCCCTTTTGGCGATCATCACTCCGCACGTGTGTCTCCACAAAAAGCTCCATGAGGCTCGACTCACGTCCAAGAGTTGTAGTCTGTAAGAAAAAAATGTTGCAAGTTAAATATATTTATAAATAAAAACAAATCAATTAAAGATTGATGTGATTAAAATTAATCTTACCATCCGCTTCGCATGCGAAACGAAAGGAACAAAGCCACCGATGTACGTGCTAATCGAGCCATGAATTTTCGGCTCCGGTTCCCCGTACCGGATCGCAAATGTCGTGTGAAACGCTCAGACATCACGTGTTGGCCTGAAATTCTTCCGAACCACCACGTGATTCTAGTCTGGTAAAGTGTTTTCTCTAGCATATTTTTTAGCTTTTTTTTGTGCCTCATACCAAAAATTACGCAACCTACATCATACAAATGTATTCTATATGAGTTAATGACAAATGAAATTTTAATATTTAAAATAAAAAATAATTATCGTATTGTTTTCTTTGTTACCTAGTTGCAGCATGATTCTCCCAAACCCTTCTCGCACCATTGTTATTTTTTCTATCCCATTCAAATTTACCCTTACGTTAACAATTTATGAAAAATAAATCAATAATCTAAATAAAGAAAATGAATTTATATAAAAATATTTAAAATTTTAAGTTAACACTAACCTTAAATTTTGTAAACCTTGCATCAACATGAGGTTTTCAATCAGGATGTTTGGAAACCTGACTCCATTGAAACAATAGAATCTCAATCGACGATTTAAACGCCAATGTTATTATTCGAGCGGCCTCAATGTTTGTAAACCTGAAAATCAATAAAATTAATGAAATATTAGTTGTTTATAAGTTGTAAAACACAAACCAACTCAAAGTATAACAAACTTACATTTAAAGGTCGTCCTTCCAATGCGCCTCGTAGTTGCAGGTGAATGGATCCCACTATGAAGGGACACTACCTCTACGTTGTGGAACAACACTAGAAGAGGCAGCGTCGTGAGTCGACATAGATGCCTCTTATTGGTCGGCACCCAATGACACATTATTGTCATCATTGTTGATAGAAGAACTAGTTGCGATTATGTGCTCACAATGTGTAGTTGATTTTCTTCTATGCATTTACATAAATTTGATGAATATTTACATAATTAATTTTGATGTTTTTATTTGATGTGCAGTTGATTTTCTTCTATGCATTTACATAAATTTGATGAATATTTACATAATTAATATACTAGAAACTATCCAGAATTTTCAATCCTGCAAATATACAAAATATATATATGCCACAAACCAGTTGATTTTAATTTATTTCTACTAACAATTTTGGATTATTCAATATCATCTCATTTTCAACATGATAATGTTTTTAATCCTAAATTGACAAGAATTAAAAAAATAAAATTACAATCAAAATTCAACAAAACAATAAAACATTAATGTAAACCTCGGGAAAAAAATAAAGGTTGCTTAAATTGCAAACTAACTACATGGGAAATAAAAGTGAAGAAATTCATGCATAGCGTTAAATGAAAACAAAAATTCAAAAAAATTTGGATTTAAATTTTCAGGCGAAATAATTCGAGACAGTATAAATTAACCCGGTAATGTTGAGGGTTGGATTTAAATGAACAAAATAAACTTCTAGGGTGGAGTTATACGAAATGATAAGAATACAACTTGATTTTAAGAAGAAAAAAAAATGTGGGGGTTAAAATAATACACTTAAAGGAAATGGGGCCTAAGTACAAATAAGAGAAATTATAGAGTATAAATACTCCTCTCCTCACCAAAAATCTGCAGCAACCATAAGGAAAGAAAAGAGGGAGTTTTGTATCCATTCTTGCAAAAATCAAGAGAGAAACACCAAAAATTTAAGAACCCATCAAAGATTAAGGGTTTATAATTGGAATAAACACTTATGGGCAAGGGATTAACAAGAAAATTGAATGAGAAGAGAAGAAGGAGGGCCGACTGTCATTAGAAAAGAAAGGAGGGAGTTGAAAATCTTCAATTGGTTGAAGTTCAAAACCTTAATTCGTACCGGGTAAGATGTTCTAAACATGATCTTATAATTCATTTTGAATTCGATAATGAATTGATGCCTTGATGTTGAATTATAGATTAGGGTTCTTAAACTTGAATTAGGGAAAAAAGTATTTGTTGTTAAAATTAAGATAATTCATGTGTATATGTGATTGGGGACTTGAAACCATGATAATTTACCCAGAAAATATAGTTTGTAAAAGTTATCTGTGAAGGGAAGGGGGTGATGAATCTGGACAGACTCGTCTAGTGACTTTTGGTAAGATTTCAGATAGGAGGATGAGGGAATTAAGACCAGGTTCCTTTATAGAAATTGTAGTTTTGGGTGTTAGCTAACTAAGGAAATTGGTCTTTCTCAATTTGGAGCTTTAGAACTCCAGTTATGGGTTATCAACCGAGACTGGGTCATGATAGACCCTATAGGGCAGTAATTCGGATTTGTTGATGAGCAATTTTGATTGTCTTAGGGGCAGAACTAGGTTCTCCTTCCTTCAGAGGACTTGTAGCCCCATGTCTTAGCTTTCCAATGCGACCAACCTCGCTTGAAACGGAATCCTAGAACTCCAGATAGAGTTAAAACTCTACGAGGAGGTTGAAATGCGACCTCTGCAAATAGTAATGATTCAAGACAATAACAGTTTAATGTCTACATAGTAACAGTTGGATAGTAATAGTTCAATGTCTAGACGATAACGGTTCAAGACAGCAACAGTTCAATGTCTAGATAGTAATGGTTCAAGACAATAACAGTTCAATGTCAAGACAATAACGATTGGACAGTAACAATCCAAGGTTTAAACAGTAACAGTTGGATAGAAACACTTCAAGATTTAAACAGTAACAATTTTTGCATAAGCGCTGCCCCTATAGAAAAAAGGATTATGATAATTAGGGTGCAACAGAGAGTAACGGATATTGTGAGGACTAACCCGGGTAGAAGACATACTACTAGTAAGACTAGGGTAATATTCCCGCATGGTGTAAACTTATCAACGGGAACACGCACATCATGCCTAATAGTAGAAAAAGTTGAATTCATGTTACTTAAAGTAGAGTGAGGGATACCCATAGAATGGAGACTTTGAAAGAAATTTTCTGTTTCAAAAAGAAGAATTTATTCTAAATAGATAAAATTTATCTTTTTAGATATAAAGAATATTCAAAAATCAAATTTCTTTCATTAAACTTTATATAGTTGATCCAGCAGAAGCAAGGATGGTAGTACCTCGCCCCGGATCCCTTCCAGTTTGAAATTCATAGCCTTAGACCCCATTGGCTCAGTAGCATCAGTAGCAGGGGTATAGGCGGAACCCATTTCAATTTATCCATATACGGAGCCAGAGCCAGTAGTTTCACCCGCGGCATAAGTACCCATTAATGAAAAGAAAAGCGGAGGCGGAGGCCTGCCACCCTAGGAATTAGGTAATTGATGCCGCTCCTAACTGTGTTGAATGTAGAGGAGGGAGTACTTTCATTCTTAAAAAAGCTTTCTCAACGCGCCTTAGATGCTTAGTATATCGCCCTTCATCGATCCTTTTTGAATAGAAAGAAATAGGCTAAAGAAAGGAATGATAACTATGGTTGGATAAAGGATGACAACATTAATGGGTGTAATGAGAAAAACGTAAAATATAAAGAAGGAAATGATTGAAAGAAAGACCTATTAGCTATTGATATGATTATTATAAAACATATCCTTGAATAAGGAAAAGTTATGAGATAAGCATATGATTTTAGGAGGGACCACAGGCGTGGTAAAACAACAACAACAACAGAGGAGCATGAGTAGAGCTTCTACTACAGGTAGGTGATCCGCACCTATACTTTCTAGTTAAATTCCATGATTTAATATGTTATTGATGTGAAATGTGAATTACTGAATGTTGGATATTATGGGAAAGGAGGAAATTTTGCGTAATGATGTCGATATTTTGAATAGTATTCAAGGTGAAAGGATGTTATGTGAATTGCCAAGTGATGAAATTATCACTGACAAAGGAATTATGAGAAGTGTGATATGGGGCGTGGACTAGCATACATTTAGTGTATGTTAGGATCCCGAGCAAGGGGATCACCATGTTTTGACTAGCATACATTTAGTGTATGTTAGGATCCCGGGTAAGGGGATCGCCATGTATTGGCTAGCATACATTTAGTGTATGTTAGGATCTCGGGTAAGGGGATCACTTTGCATCGACTCCTACGGGGTGATGATGATACCAGTGAAATTGGTATCGGTAATGTGTTAAGCGAAAATAATCATGGTTGATCTTATAAAATCTTTAATGGAGGTTAATAATGGAAGAGGAAACGATTTTTAGTAGTTGAAGGACAAAGAGTTTCCAATGAAAACCAGAAGGGAGAAGTGAATAAAATATGAATGCATGTTTGCCTTTTTAAATTATTGGAAATTTGTGTTGCTATATTATTGTGATATTCATGTTTCAATCATATGTATTTTGTTTCAGGACCATCGCATGCACGACAAGAGTAGATCCTAGCTTATGTTCACTTTTTGTAATATAGGTTCTAGGGAGTATACCCTTGTATTTTGTAATATTACAACTTTTATATAACTTAATTTGTATAATGGATGTTTAAACTTGAATAGATGAATTTAATTATGTGGTTCATATAACCATGTTCCATGTATGCATGTTTATATCTTTTATCCATCCATAAGGATAATTGTCGTTCAATGTATATCATAAATATTGTGATTGACATGGATGGTGATGTTTTGTGGGATTGAGACCCAAGATGATTGGGTTGAATTGAGTTAGGAGATGCGGAATATTAGAAGTGTAAACAAGTTGTATGTCGATAACTTGGGACCTCCCGATATAGGGGAGACTCTGCCGAAATTTTAGTGAAAAATTTGATAAATTTTAATATGAACACCATGTACATGTATATTTATATATATAAAAAAATTTAATTATTCTGTGTATTAGTTGACATGAGATTGTTGCTTAATCCCGGATATGAGGATATTACAATTGAAATGTAGACAATAAAATAGAAAAATAAAATAAAATTTATTCCTATATATTCAATTAACATTTATACTACAAATTTAACAAACACTATTAAAATTCAACAAACATAATAAAACATTATTGCAATGTAGACAATAAAATAGAAAAAAAAATACAAACACAAATATAGGCTTTAAGAACAAAAAATGCTTACCTTAGCCACATGCTTAATTTCAGAGTTTATTTACATATAATACAAAAATAAAACAAAAATACATTGTTAATAAACTAAAGAAAAGAAGAAAAATAAGAAAAAAAATACATCAAAATATTCACCATATATACATGTTGATTGTGTTGAGAGGAAATACTTTAAGATCTTGAGACAAGAGAGGATTGAGATAGTGAGAGTGGAGAGAATGAGAGAATTTGAGAGAGTGAAAGTTAGTGAGAGATTGAGAGAGTTGAAAAAAATAAAGATCTGGTGACTCACTGGGTTTTTACGGAGGGAATCACCAATGGAATATTAAATAATATTTTTTTTAATTATTCCGTCGGTGATTCCCTCGGTAACTTTACTTTGAAATTTTCATTTCGCATTAAAATTTTCAAAAAACCCTCCAAATTTTTGGCGGTCCGTCCATGATTCTGTTGGTAAAAATATAAATAGTACACAATCAGAGATGCATTAATTAACAAGACATTGAAATTCGCAGTTCGTCGGTAATTCCATTTGGAATCTGACACTCAGTAATTTCCATCACTGACATGAGAAGGGGAACAATTTGCTTCGCCTATGGAATACATTGACAGACACAAACCATCGGTGTTTTCATCAGTGTATTGCACAGTGAACAGTGCTAGGGGGAGGGAACAATTCCCTTCACCTTTGGAATACACTGACTAACACAAACCGTCGGTGTTTTGCATAGTAAATGACAAATTTTATATGTATTCCCTATCTATCCATCCTGCAATTACTTAAATTGAAAGTTGCACGCACAACACAATAACACCAGTTCACATAACAATTATAAAATAAATACTCTTTTGTTGAGAATTTCATCAATAACTATTACATTATAATTTATGGCATTACAGTACTTTCGTGTTCTCATAGTTAGTCAGAATTGTCTTCTTCTTCTTCAATTGTCTTGTCGTCAGCTCTAACACAATCTTCTACATTGATATCATTGTTATCACATCTTCATTGAGTTGTGCTTGTCTGCTGGAGCTCAGAACAACGTTCAACTCCTCAATGTCAACATCAACAAAAATATTATCGAAGACGTGAAACTTTGAATTTTCTTCCAAGTTAATTGATGGAGCAACTCGATATGGTTCAACCAACTCACTTACTTGAGAGTCATCATCTCTGACGTTTGAGTCATCGTTCTCATCCTAAACAACCTTGACATGACCCCTGAGTTTGGTTTTCAATATGGATAACCAATTAACTCTTGAATGATCCTTTCTAAAGATTCTAAAGAAAATAGTGTATGTGTAATAAACTTGCTGGCATTGCTTGGCGAAAACAAAAACATCATTGATGTTATGGAGTCTAGCTTTTGAGTTAATTTCGATCAAACCATGATGGGGATCTACTCTGATTTCTCTGTCTGTGGTGTCATACCAATAACATTTGAATAAAAAGACTCTATTATGCTCTCTATGATATTATAGTTCAATTACCTCTTCTAATTTCTCCTAATAGTCAACTTCAAACTCACTAGAAGTCGATCCCTTAACACAAACCCCAATGTTATATGTCTTTCCACCCTGCTCATATTTTTCAATATGAAACACGTACGCATTAACAAAATACTTGTTGTAGCACTTCACTTTTCTTTCAAGACTCAAACTTAGTAAGGATAATATAGCGCTAGCATTCCTTCCTATTTTATAAACCTGGTGCATCAAGTACAACAATGAATAGAGATCATGAATTTTATAATGAAATTAAGTATCCTGAAAGATAATGAGTTTGTGATAATACTTATATGTGTTCTGAACCACGTTGCAAATTGTTCATCTTGTAATCGAAAGATTTGAAATTCGGTCAGGTGTGAGCTATTATTAGATAGTAGATATTGACGATGTTACCTACGAGGTATTAAACAATGTATGAGTTTGTGATATTACATGAGAAAAATAGTCCATTAATAACAAAGCTTAAGTAGTATACTTACTGAATAAAAGGTCTCAATTCATCGAAGTTAAATAGCACATAATTATGTGCTTATCTGAACTCTATTTTAGACAAATATCTTCCCCTAACATAATTTTTTGGTGCGGGTCATCCTAGATTGAAGAATATTGACAATTTCCCACTCGAAGACACTTCACTACCATCGTCATGCCTTGGTACGTGATTGATTCTTGTTCTCAAAAGAGGCTTGAAATAGTACGAGATATAAATGTTGAGATCTCCTCAACAATATAGGCCTCACATATCGATGCCTTAACGTTCGCCTTATTTTTTACCTTTTTCTTAAGGTTGAACAAGTACCTGTATGGAATAAAACAAATGTTTTCAATTAACAAAAACAATGAAAATAGTATCGAAGATTACATTGCATATGTAATCTCTAACCTCTCGAATAGATACATTCATCTATACTGAACTGGGCCTCCAACGTTTGCCTCATATAGTAAATGTATGGGTAGATGCTCCATCAAGTCAAAAAATAATGGAGGAAATAGCATCTCAAGTTTGAATATTGTCTATACAATATTCATTTCAAGCCTCTCAATGTGCGATGCTTGCAACTTGCTGGAGTATATATCTCAAAAGAAATAACTGATCTCCGTGAGTGCATGTCATATCCCCTTTGACAATAAATCATGATAAGCTAATGGAATGAGTGTTTGTATAAATACATGGCAGACATGGTTCTTCATTCCATACAATCTGCAATCCTCCAAATTAACCAACCTTGATATGTTCGAGGCATGTCCATCGGGAAAACACAGAAACACAGACTCTTCAACCATTGGTACACTAGTAGTTGTGTATTTTTGTCTAAGGTGAAGCTTGCTTTAGGCTTTGCGACCTATGACCCAACATTAACCAACTTTATATTTTTACGGTGATAAAACAACGTTATATCCATTCTAGTCTTGATATTGTCCTTTGTCTTCCCCTTCACATCCATGACCGTGTTGAAAATGTTCTCAAACATGTTTTTTTCTATGTGCATGATGTCAAGGTAGTTTTTTATATGCTACAAGAATCTTTCTCCTGCCAGTTCTGGGTTTATAACGGGAATGCCCACATATCGTGCACTCGGTCACCTCAACATTTTCAAGGTAGTACAACATGCAAAAGTTTGGAAACATGTCAATTTTCTGGTATCCTAGACCGAGAGGTTTTATCATGGAGTTAGCACTATAGAAGTTCTCTTTCAGCATGTTCCCTTCAGGTAAAATGCCTCTCAACCATTCGAGAATTCTATCATAACCGGCCTCACTCAACCCATAATCTGACTTGACGGTAAACAGATGTGCAACGACCGATAATTTACTGTGATTTGTGCAACCATCCCATAATGGTTTGTCATAATCTTTCAAAAGATAAAATGGCTACGTTTGCATTAGGTTCTTCATCTACGATTGAACATTGATTGGCATGACCTTGATTCATTCTCATCACATCCATAACCATAGTCGTATAAATATTACTGTTGTCAGTTTCAACTCCATGAACATTGCTAGCAATAGAAGTTGACCCAACCATTCTTTCTACCATGATCTCGTGAGGAACAAATGGTTCTCCGTGCGCATACCAACACAGGTATCCTCCATGAACCCTTTGTGTAGAAGATGCATCGTTACAATATCTGGATGGAGCAACTTTTTATTTTCACACCTTTTACATTGACACCTAATACCACTTCCACTAATATTTATCAGAATAGATGTTGCGTAATTAATAAAACCCTGAACCCCATTACAATAATCCATCCTCTGCAATTCTTGGGGTGAATCTCGATACATCCATGAACGATACATCCATAAACGATCATCCATGACTTCTATCGAACCTATAAATATATATATATATATATATCAAATAATAATGACAACAATATGTATTAATTAACTACATTAAATAAATAATCAACCTACTTTTATACTTCTCTTAATTCATTATCAGTTATCTACGTACATACAAATTTGTACACATTAATTTACGAAAATTACAACTCGGCAATAAAATTGATAAAATATAAAATGGATCCGTTAAACAAGCTATTATTTATATCATCACAACACATCTAAGTCGGTAATTCGACATAAGTTTCAACAATTTACAAAAAAATATAATTTTATAAAATCTAAAACAAACCATAACATGTACAAAATCATGTATCCATACAACAAGTTTGTATGAGAAAAAAAACATAAAACAAGTAAACACCCAAACAAAATACATATACTACAAAAATATGCAATAAAAAATTGACATTTCAAAATTGTGTTCAAATAAAAAAAATGATAGATTTAATGAAAAATCCGCAATAAAATTGTTGCTATAACTGGAAAAGTCGAAGAAGGATGAGTTGTGTTGAGATGGGGGGTGATGTGTGGGGGGGAGGGGGGGTTGTTAGTTGTAGATTGAGGGTTTGGGGGGGTTTGTGTAGTTGCAGAGGGGAAGAAGGAGAAATTGAGGAGGAGAGGGTCAACGACTAGGTCATATATTAACTATTAATGATAGAATTACCGACAGAAACATTCCATCTATAAATCCATCAGCAATTCTGTTAGAATAAGTGACACGTTACTATATGGCTTTCCCTATTTGAATCCAATTGTAATTCCGTAGATAAAAGTGTCCACACAAAAATTACATGTCATTGTACTTTTTGGTTTTTTTTAATTCCTTTTATTCCGACTATAATTCCCTCGATATTTACCAACATAAATATTCCATCGGTAAATACCGACGGAGTTAGCGATGGAATAAATTCGGTCGGTAAATATTACCCCAAAATACCGATAAAAGTTTTCCGTCGGTGATTTCATTTGTATTCGTAGATTTTGTGGTAGTGGAAGCATGTGATTCTTTTCTTTTTCTATGAGGTTATTATAGTCTCAAAAAAATATCTTGACATTGGTTTGTGCTTAATTTTATGAGCATCTATTTTTGATATCGTATAATTAATTAAAAAATTAGTTTTTTAAAAATAAAGTTCTTAGACGTAGTGGAGTCCATCACCCTGGATCATGAATTTCACAGGTTAATTCATGAAGACCGGGTCAATCGAATATATCGTCGTCTCAATATAAAAAAAAACCAAGATGATTTTTTTAAAGTCAAACCATATTTTTAACTGATTGTTTGGGTTGCCTATGAAACCCCCCAATTAAGTAGATGGGTTATGTAAGGATTATCATATAATTTAATTTAAATTCGAGTTAGATAAAGAATCAGGTTAGAAGGTCTCAAAGTTAATCTATTATATTGAGTTTAATAATATTACTAAATAATTTTTCCCTAAAAGTTCAAAAAGATTTTAGTTCAACCTTGAGCATAATGTGACCCTACTCCAATGATAAAAGCAATTACTACATTATTGGCTCTTGTAAAAATTCCTCATAAATGCCTTCAAATAATATTTGTTCACGTTTATTTAATAATGTTATTGAAAGTGTTTTTTTTTAGAATAAATTGAGAATAGTTAGAGGACTAAGTTGAAGTCAGTCCAATATCTAGAAGCGGTCAAAACATAGCACACAAAAAAATCTAAACCTCGATAACAGCTTCACACGTGTTAGTCTAAGTGATTTACACATTTCAGCCAGCACTCCACGCAGCATTTTACGTGTCAAGCAATGGCCTGGTTTGAGTCACTATAAATTAAGGCACCTATGGCTGATGTTTATTACCAGAAGTTGTGTGTTTTCAATCTTTCAAGTGTTTTAGCTTTCAATTCATTTGTGTTCTCTCAATCTTTCAAAGAAATCAATAACCAAAAATGGCTGACAACACCCAGAAGATGAGCTACCATGCTGGCGAGGCCAAAGGCCAAGCTCAGGTTAATTAGCTTATGAATTTCTTTCTCTATTTTGCCTTTGTTTTTATATATAAATTAGTGTGTAATGCTCTATAACATGTCGATTTTGTTTGTTTCAGGAGAAGGCCAGTAACTTGATGGACAGAGCTGACAATGCTGCTCAATCTGCAAAGGAATCAGTGCAAGAGGTTCACATATTTTTGTTCAATCTCATGTTCTATATTTTTTTAGAGAATTCATTCTCACCACAATGGCACAATGGATTGTGCATCAGATTTAAGAATGACAATAAACCAAAAACAAAAGGAAAAAAAGAGTGAGGAACACTCATGAATAAAATTCGCAACACTCTAAGTGTTAATAATTAGTTGTATATTTTGGCACAGATACTTTTAGCTAGTGAGTTTGCAGTAGTGTTTTTTTTTTTTTTTTAATTTTGTTTGTTTTTTATTTTTT
>Ga0307510_10006201_pt1 | contig 14261 bp, 4 predicted proteins | sample 12_EM_MG_FD_207224 | JGI IMG/M metagenome (GOLD analysis project Ga0307510, IMG submission 207224) | Populus trichocarpa ectomycorrhiza microbial communities from riparian zone in the Pacific Northwest, United States - 12_EM | ecosystem: Host-associated > Plants > Roots > Unclassified | place...
CTCTGCCGAATTTTTGAAAAAAAAAATTACCCTCAAATAAAAAGGATATTTTGGAATTCTTTTAACATTGATCGAGTCGTACAGTCAGACTATTACAAAAATAATGTTTTTTCCAAAAAACGAAGAACACTGCCCAACAACCATAAAAATTCCTAGTACCCAACAAGCTGTCAAGCTCTCCAAACTAGCATTTTTGACATCTAAAATATGTTTTTTTTTTCATTCCAACAAGTCACACTACTAAACATAAATATATTTAAATTAAAAAATAATAAATAATTTCAAATCATCAAAATTAAAAAATATATTTAAACTTCAAAATCTTCCAAAACCTAGTAGCCTATATACTCATGTAATTTGAATTAAAAATTGAATTTTTAAAATATATATTAGTCATGAACGAACTGTAAACTCATAATTAATAATATTACTTCATAATGCATTAACTAAACTAACAAAAACTAAAAAATTATTATGTGAAAAATATTTTAATTAAAAAGTTTTTATTACATCAAATATTTCTTAAAAACACTTCAAAAACAACATCAAATCAAAAAAAAAAATTCTTAACAACAAAAGAATAAACACAATCCTACTTTTTAAACATTGCAAACCTCATCATTATGTTTGTAAACATCATCAATAAATGCAGACAAAAAATGACCATCAATAATACCTCAAACAGAACACATGTACTCTACTTTTACGCTATCAAAATCTATATAAAAAAACATATATTATGGCAAGAAAAATACCAAAAGAAGAATGTAGATAAAATGGTTTTAATTAGATTTTTTTTCTTACCCTCATTTGAAATCGCCAAGATTTATTTAATTACTTTTTGGTTTTTATTAAATAAAAAACATAAAAAGAGTAATATTTTTTAAAAAAAAAAAAAGGAAAGAAGGAATTATTATAACCAATCATTTAGTTGCAATGAAGTTTAAATTAGTATTTTTTAAAAACATTTTTATATAATTAAATAAAAAAATAAAATATGTTAATCTGCATTCATTTTTCAATTTCTTTACTTAATTTTTAGTTAATATTAAAAAATGTCCTTACCATTTATTAATATCTTTAATCCTCAATTTATTCTGTTAAAATATAACACTTTGAGTTCACGGTAAAAAATTAGTGTAAATTCGTTTTATCATATAGAATTTATTTTTATCCGATGCATAGTATAGTGCGGGCCTTAGACGATTATTACCAAATCGCGCGACCTCCTGACTTTTGTCTGCGTAATTATTCTTAGATAAGGCACTCGGAGACAAGAGATCATATCTTCTGTACAATTTAAGATCTAGCCTAGATTTTGAGACTCTGTTCCTCTACCTTCCTTTAGGCCTCAGTTACTCTGCCTTCCGTTTCTTTTCCTTTTTCTTTTCCGTTTTAGGATGCGTTTTATATAAAGACATTTTATTTTTTATATTCGGTAAATATGCGTTTTAAAGTCATCTAGTCTTAATTATAATTAAGAAAATCCTTATTTTATGTAAAATAAAAATATTTTAACAATAAAAAGTTCTTTTTTTTCCTTTGAAATCATGATAAATAAGGATCTATTTGTCTTAAAAAGATAAATGATGGTGTCTTGATCATTAATTTAATTATGAGAAATAGCTATAAAAGGTTAGTAATAGGAGATTCAATTGGATTTTTTTTGTTTGATAATCTCATAATAATTGAGGGATCACCATGTCCTTTACCCTTGTTTTCAAAACAACAAGGGTGAAGAAAGAGTGTTTAAAAATATGATTATATTTGTTAAAGAATAATATAAATTATATTTTAAGATCTTATTTAATAGCTTAACGAGAGCCTGTTTTTTTCTGCGTTTTAAAAATACTTTTGAAAAAATTTAAAATTTTTTTATTTTTTTTATTAACTTCAAATTAATATGTTTTTAGTGTTTTCAAATCATTTTGATGTGCTGATGTCAAAAATAATTTTTTAAAAATAAAAAAATATTATTGGCATGCATTTTGACACAAAAAGTTATTTGAAAAGCAACCGCAACCACACTGCCAAATAAATTTTTGGGTTGAATTGGTTCTTTGACATGATATCAGAGTTTTGATGATCAAGCAGTCACGAGTTCAAATCTTATCATTCTTATTTATTTGATAAAAATTAAGCACAAAGTAATATGAGCCTATACAAATTTTAAGCCCAAAAGATTTTCACTTAAAGGGGTGTGTTAAAAAATATATAACTCATTTACTGGATCTTATCTAAAAATTTAAGTTATTGGGTTGAGAAAGTTCTTTGACACCGTTGTTTTGTCAAAGTGTTTTTTTTTTCAGAAATGTATTAAAATAATATTTTATATTTTTAAAAAATTATTTTTAATATCAATATATTAAAAAAATTCAAAAATTAAAAAAATAATAATTTTAAATAAAAAATTCAAATTTCTATAAAGCCGTTGGAACACACTTAGGCCCACTTTTGAGTTCATTTTTCCACCCATTAGAAATTTTGTTAATTGACTGACTATTCTCGTGTATTTGAATGTTTTCTTTGACTAATAACCAAAATCACGTGGCAAATAAACTGCTGTCTGACGCACTCTAATGCAATACGATCGACCCCATAAGATCACCACCGCATGTACAGTAAGCGCACGTTAGCAAAGGCACGGGCGCAGCGCCCAGCCAGCTAGGTAGGGTAGGTTAGCGTGGGACTGAGGATATGATGGGGGGTGGACCCCAGTCTCTTTTCCGTCACATCAACGTCCCTTTTGTCTAATCAAAATCCTGCTTTCAACACCTACCATTCATTCACTTTTAACCGACACGTGGCCAATTCCATTGAATATAGCCCATCTTCTGTTCCAGGTCGTTGAACGAACCAAACCCACTATCTCGGCAATTCTGACTCGCGCTTCTTTGTTGAATATCGTGTGGAATATAATGTTACCCGTGTGTTCGTTCTTACAGTTAAATCTGTCTTTAAAAATGTTTATTTTATTTTATTTTAAAAAGATTATTAAATTAATTTTTTAAGTTTTTTTTAATGTTTTCATGGGTTAATGTTAAAATTTTAAAATAAATATTACTTTAATATATTTTTAATTAAAAAATATTTTTATAAAAATATTATTCACCGCATTACTAAATATATATTTTGATCTAGTTTATGTCAAAGAGATAAATATATATAGTATTCGGTGAAAGAAAAACCCTAATATAATATGAAAAGCAGCTTCATTTCTAATAAATAATGTATTGGGTGAAAGAAAATAAAAATATTAAAAAAAATCCCATTTAACTTTAGCTGATCAAATAGAATCTTATTGAAAATCAAATACATCAAAATTGCACTAATAAAAATAAAAATAAGATCTCATCTTCCCATTTGTTTTAACAATTGTGGTGGAAGGAGGATGATATTTTAACAATTCAAGAGTAAAAGGATTGATTAAGTGAAAAATATTCTACCGTGATCACGTTAATATTAATTACAAGAGCATGGAATTAAATATTAGATTTAGATTCAATTTGTTTTTGTAGTTGAAAATTATTTTTTAAAAAAAATAAAATAAAATTTATTTTGAATTATTTTTTTATTTTTAAATTATTTTAATGTATTGATGTTAAAAATAAATTTTAAAAATTTAATATATATATATATATATTATTTTAATATAATTTTTTAAAAAAAAATTAAAAACCAACCATTCGAGTTATTAATATTTTAACCGGAAAGTAAAAAATCGAGGATATGCATATACCGAGTTCCATACACAATAATTTGCTTTAATGTATTGGTTACTTAGAGAGAAGGAAATTTTAACTTTGAAATTGTGTTCGTAATTAGCTTTTTTTTTTTTCTATTTATATTGAAATTGTGTTCGTAATTGGTTTTCATAATTAGCTTTCTATTTCTTTTTAATAAAAGCAACCACTTAGTGATTCAATGTATTGGATCTAGATTTTACTCGTTGAAAAGAAAGAAAGAAAAAAAAAAGAAGAGGAATATCACCTTGGATGACTGAACAATTCAAACGAATGACCTAATACGTGAAGTTAGAGAATATTTTAGTGGTTAAATTAGATGTACTCCGTCCCAACTTTCAGGTATCAAGGATCCTTTTATTTTAATTCCTAATTACTGTATTTTTAAATAACAAATAGTTAATTTTATTATTTGAATGTGTTAAAGAAGAACAATTTCCATAACATAAGCTATTTTCTATCAATAGCTTTAAAATGATTGCAATTTGGGATGTTAATTTATTTTGAACTTGATAGAATTAACTTGAACCGGCCTGAAATAGGTTTTTTTTTTTTGAATAGTTACAGTTATCTTATTCAATGAGTAATGAATATGATATGAATATTATCAAACCCGATCAAAAACTCAACCCAGCTCTAATCTCGTGATATATATTTATATTGTATAAATATACATGCAGAATATTTATATTTTTTTGAATTTAGTATAACACACACATATATATAATATTTATAATTTTACCATTTAATACACACACAAACTTTAAATATATATTACTATTTTGTTTTTTTGTTCAACAATAAATAGCAATAATGGTTATAAAATTGGTTATAGAAATGACAAAATAATAATGATAATAATAGCTAAAGAAATGGTTTGGGTGATAGTATCCCAATGATGGTTATTGGTAGCCAACTTATTTGTTAGTGTATTAGTGGTGATAGTTACAACTAAGTTAAAATAGTAGCAACATTAATAAATAAGTCATTGTTTAATGATAGTGGGATTATTGTTGTGATAATGATGATGCTGAAGGGATAATGGTGTAAAGATTGTAATAATAGTTATATTAATGATAAGATGACAATGGTAATAATAATAATAGTGTTTTAAATTGTTGTAATGACAGTCATGACATTGTTAAGAATGGTAGTTGAAGAAGAATAAGCATACATATTTATCAATCCATTTAAGGCATAGCACTAGAAATATAAATGGATAAGAAACACACAAAAAAAATTATACTACCAAAGAAAAAATGAAAAAAACATAAAAAAAAAATCATTCATTTTAAAACATACGAGGAGATCACATAATTAGCATGCACAATGGTTATTGAAACTTAATATAAATTAACTATTAGGTTAGTCAAACAAATTTAAAAAATATGATGGTTAACTAAATGAATTGAAATAATACTTCATAATTCAGAAACAATTTACAATTCACCTCCCCAACATAATTAAAAAACCAACACACTTCATAATTAATCAAAATTAACAATTCACAATTAAACACATTTCACATTTTATTAAATTTAAACTAAATTCATAATTCTTATAACATTAAATCATATAATCTAACTACATTTAAAAATCACCCCAGTACTTAAACCGACCTAAAGTACTCGTGAACAAGTCCAGAGAGCTCATGGTGGGCATGAAGTGCTCATAAACAAGCTTATACCCCCCCTTAACTAGTCTAGCTTAAGGAAGAGCCTAATAGCCTATGTAGAGGTTAACACCAAAATCATATTAGCTCGTGGATGAGCCTGAATTGCTTGTGGATGGACTGACCTCCCTAATAATAGGTTTTTGTTCATGATAAGGAATCTTATCTTCTGTTAACACCGCTTTAAGAGGCTTAGTCTCCTCAATCTCCTAAAGTCCATCAGAGCACAAATTAAGCATAGTGTTGGCCATGACATGTCCTTTCTTATCGATGCCTTTATATATAGATAACAATTATTGCTCTCTAAACTTCCTATAATAAGTAATGAATCTGTATACGTACATTAAAAAATAATTAACATTCATCATATATAATAACATTAACAATATTTAATAAATGTTATATAGAAAAAACATATTGCATACCAATCAATTATGTTTTGAATATTAGGACTTATAATGCATCGAATTATGTAAACACCTTGGAAAATATGACCATATAGGTGCAATAAATCGGTATATTTTTTATAAATATCATCTTATATATGTATCTAAACAATTGTTGAATGTCACTCCTTAAATATTCGATCTATACAGGTACTCCAAAGATTTAGGTAAGTTACATGAATCACTAGCCATTTCCCTTCCAACTTACCTTGATGATTGATCGCATGTAACTCATCACCGATATCAATATAATTTGGGATGTGTCGAGATAGGTCAAACTGTCGTATTATATGATTAGAGCAATACATCTTAACTATATCAAAGTAATACAGTAGGAACTTTACTAACCACAAATCAGATCCATCCTAGCATATTGGTGAAGTTGATAATCCCTCTCCATGATAACTTGTATTTTTACAATACTTATACTTATATCATCTTTTATAATTGTCAACATCACCTCAACAATGATATATGAGTCAATCTGATGATGATGTTTTAAAATAAGTGTGTTTCGACATGTATGTGATCTTTTTAATTTTGAGATCTCTTATGAATCAAATTTCTAGTGATACCCTCACACAAATACCATATACATGTTAGTTTTTGAATGCATCCTAATTGCACATAAGTTTTAGTTGAATGTTGGACCTTGTACTGCAATAAATTTTTAATATGCCATCGCTTCACTACAGTAATACAATTAAACTTGTCTTTGAATTTTTATCCAACTTCCAATTCATCACCTGATAATCATTAATACTTATGACTTATAACCTAGTCATTGCATACATATTGGGCATACTCACTCACATACTTAAGTTTAAGAGTAAGAGGTGTCATAAGTTGGTTTAGTGGCTTGACAAGCTCAACATCCTCATCCTCATGGTCTTTCTTATCTTCCTTGTCTTTCTTATCTTTCTCAACTCTATTAATATAACAGTCATCTTCATCATCACTTGATTATGATTCTCCATTAAAATATGAAGAAAATGTCATACTTAACCGAGCTTTCATATCAATAATTTCATATGCTAATGCTTGTATTACCACTTAAACTAGATGGACCAGCTACTTGTGATGCTTGTGTGATCCTTCGAGTGTAATTTGGAACTTAAGTGAACTCTATTTTATATGAGTTTCTGTTGTTATAGGATTGAGGCAACTAAAGACCTAATGGGAGCTGAATTAGGTGTATCACTAAATTCAATAATTAATGCAAATTACTTCAATTAAATATAATAACCAACAATACAATTAAAGTACTTAAAGTAAAGAGATAAGGGATAAGAGAGAGAATTTACAAACTTGTTTTTTACATAGTTTAGTAAGCCTACATCCAGACCTCAAGTATCAAACCATAATTAAGTATTGTATTCCTTCACTATTCTAAGTTCAAGAGTATAATAGTCATTTGATGAACCCACACCAAGCTTTTTACACCACTTGAAGATATGTCATCTTCATGATTTTTTCTTGGTGAAATTCCCTCACCAATTCTAGGAGTTTTTACCTAACTCTCAAAGGTTTACAAGAATGAATTTGTTTTTCACAACAACTTTCTTAGTAGAGTATATAATACAATTTAAGTTCTAATATCTCTATATCTCACAAAATAACACTTATAGGATTTGAAGGTGTTTAAGTGTTGTAAGAATGAGATTGAATACTCTTGTGCTAGGATATGAAGGTTTAATAGTACAAATTAGAGTATGATCAAGGATTGATGATTTTGAAGTTGTTTTGCTTTTAGAATAGATTTTATATGATATATGTTCGAATTCTCTTGTTAATTTAGCAACTAGAGAAGGTATATATATGTTTTTTTAAAAAAATAAGATGTTTATAGTCATTATAATCCCACTGATAGCTCAAACAATCGACTAGTATAGATTGGTCAAGCCAATTAATCAACCGATTCTTGTATAATTTCTAAGTGTTCATCACCGATGAATAAGTGGTCAACCGGTTCATTTGATCATACCAAACAGTCAACCAGTTCATGGAGAATTCTAGATTTATCATATTAACTTAGGTGAATTCTTATAACAGTCTATCTTATATTTTACTATCATTCATTTAATGCATGCAGAGTGAAGTTTGTAAGTTCATTTTAATTGTGCTATCAAATAAGATATAAAGATTTACATATAAGCACTAAAATGAATATTTAATCTAAGTCTCGACTTTTCTTTCTTCTCGGACTTCCTGATTGATTTCTTCATGAAATCCGTCATGCTTATTGATATGTTCTTCGTATAAAACTTGTTTAAAGCTTATTCTTAACCAAGAATATTATTAGTTCATTTTTCATTTTATTATTATCATCAAAATATATAAAAACATGAATATGTGACTCTAAATGTCAACAATTCTCCCTATCTTTTGCAATGCAATATATATGAAACTTTAACAATTTAGCACAATCTAAGCAATGTAATAACATGTGCATTAGATTTCTCCATCTAAATGTATGCATATATTATTAAGCACATTTTCCTTCTTTTTTTTTTGCAACGGAATGCACACATGCAAGTTACATTTTTCTCCCTCTTAGTTATAAAAAAAACATATAATAGAGAGGTAATGAAAATAAAAAATAATAAGAAGTTCATTGTATAATCTTTAAAATAATATATTATCCATTACAAGAAGAAAATTAAAAAAGAGAGGATAAAACATAAAAACACAATGCATATGCTCTAATACACAATCTAGGGTGGTGGATAGCGAGAGAGAAGATTATCCATCATGCTTTTGATGTCCTTTAAGTCACCTACCATTTCATTTTGAATAGCTGATATATACAATTGAGTATTTATAAGATGATGCACATTCATCTCAAGGAGTATTAGGAGGTTTTCCATCCTAGATGTCCAAATACTCATAGAAACCTTTTCCGGCGGGGAAGCTGTTGGTGGTGTCTCAAATATCGCTTTAAACTCATCATCACTACTAATATTATGTTCCTTGTCAACATCATGTTCTTATTCATCAACATCATGCTTTTCCTCAACTTGTGCTTTTCTATTATCTTTAAGAATCCAAACACCATCCTCATTCAACACATATTTCATCTTGATGAGGGATTTATGTTCTATTATATATCTTCATGAGCTTAGAATACAGATTTTCATTCATACCTGTTAAAAGAATCCCAAAATGCTTAAATAGAGATAAGGTTATAAATCATTTGGATTCACGTCTCTTGCATGAAACTCACGTGTTATAGATATAATATGAGAATCACGAGTTGTATACGAGTCTCACAACTCGTCAAATTGTATTATTTTTTTAAATAATTTATATGCTATGTTAAATTTTTTTTTTACTTAACAAAAAGAGAAGAAAACTCAAATTATGTTCGTTGATTGAGAAATCACAAATAGAATGACACCCCGTGAAAAACATGGAGCGGTAAGAAAGAGAAAAAATTGGACTTCCAACCACATGCACATCTAACATCAGCAGGACCATGATGGTCACTCCCATCCCACATCCATGGCAGACAGCGCCATTGAAGAAAGAGATCAAACCATTCATACATAAAAGTAACCTTAAGTTTGTGCTTTGAACCGAGAGATACAAGGAGGAAATAAATTAAAGATCTCGCCAGCATTTTTTGCTTTCTTGGAAAATTGTGCCTGTTCAAAATATATTTAAAATAAAATTGTGTTTTTAAACTAAAAAAATATGTTTATTAAATAAAAAATAATGTTAAAATTTTATTGGAATTATTTATTTTAAAAAATTATTCCAAAAAATGTTAAAGACATTAACAATAACCTTTGTCTTTCTAAACTATTTTTTTTTCAATATCAATTTTTTTCCTCCTTATCAAGAGTAATTTTTGTAAAAAATTAAATAAACTTAAATAACAATATAACAATTACACTGTAAACATCAAATGGTAAATAATAAATTAATTTAAGATAGTTGGATTGATTCTTACTTTAGTTTAAATCTTAAAATTATTAGATTGTCAATAAATCTTTAAATTGATTTTCTCTTGCACGTTAATTTATACGTTTTCTGTTATGTTTAGTTTCATGGTGTATTTTTAACGTTTTAAGCACTTATTCAAGCGAAGATATCGATAAAATGGACGAATATATCGTGACCAGAAGCAAACAAGGCATGTGATCACCACGACAACGAATCTAACAAGCCGGTGTCCACCAGATTTTTTCTTGATGGAGGCAAAAAACTAGCTCCTGCCGACCCACCATTATTAATCAAGTCTAACCACTATAAAAAAGGCATCCTCCTCTTTTAACCTAAGGTTATTTTTAATGGTTACCGCGCTAAAAAATAGTTGTTTTTAGACATTAGGGTAGATGGGTGGTTCAAACAGGCTCTCTAGGTCGTTTTTTTCTACTATTTGTAGATGTCTATAAAAGGTAGCATTGAAGAGTCTTCGCAGATAAACTATTATTAGTGGTGTAGGGTTTGCTCGCAAGGTCATGTTCTCATGGAATGGTCATCTTCAGATGCCGGTTCGTCTTATACTTGTAGCCGGTGGCTTTAAGAATGAAGAAAACATGCGATCTACGTTTAGATACTAAGTTGAAACTCTTTTGTGTTTCTTTCTCTTTGAATCCTTTTCTTCTTGTTTCCTTTTCTTTTTATTTTCAATGGATTCAATACTAATTAGTGAACATAACTAGGCCCTCGCCTCTGCACTTCTCTTATTTTCTCTTATCTGCTTTTCCTTTAAGATGTCTTTTCTAGGGTTAGGATAGATGTACAGTGAGGTCAATCAGATCTATAAATATATTTGTAGTATAACTGATATATAGAGGCGAATATGGTGTTAGGGTTGTTGTTTATGCACGAGTTTCTTTGTCTGTTCTTGGTTAGTCGTGTCTATGTGTTAGGGTTTTGGTGGGTACTGTAAATCTTTAAAGCTGAGATGGGTGGTGGATTAGGGAGTGGAGCTCCTTGAAGTCCAATAGAGGTTCTTGCTGGGTAGATTAAGCTGCTAAGCTATGGATCCACAGTCCTATCCATCAACTGAAGGATAGGTTTGCGGCTTGCATATCTCAGGAGCTTTATTGCCTAATGTTAGATCCCTTTTTGGATTGAAGGGAGCTCTAAACCCATAACCCCTTCAACCTTCTCTATCCCAAGTCTTTTGCTATTGGTTTTTGTTTCTCGTATACTGTTTTGCCTGGGACTAATCCTTAATCGTTGTTTGAATCTCTTTTGTGCTGTTTGTGGTAGTTAGTTTTCAATTCTTTCCCTTTACCATGCCTGTTCTTCGCAGGGAACTGACTTACCTCGGTTGAAGCACTTATCTTTGCTATTATTGCTAGTGGATGCTGACTGCATTTATTAGTCTGCCGGGATCTGTGATGTGTTCCAGGCTGATGGTTTACAAACTCGAGTTCTGATCACATGCAAGTCGGGGAAATTTATTTGCCTGTTAATTTTCTGATTAGCAAGATAGATCCTTTTACCGCTTTGTTTTTTGTCATTCATGTATAAACAGGTCTATTATAACCGTTAATTATGAGAGATGTCTCCCGCTCATGGAATGGAAATCTGTAATTTTGCTGCCACTGGGGAGTTGAACTTAAAAGCAGATAATTGTGTTATCCGAATCATTAATTTTTGGATAACTACAGAACAGATCATTTGATGAGTCATTGTTTATATGCTTGTCATCCTACATAATGCGATCGCAGTACAAGAAGTCTATTGGCATGCTGTTGCAGGCTACCAAATATGAGATCTAGTGCAAGTATGGATTGTTTTCACGCTTGTGCTAGTCAAAGAGGACGGGCTTTGAGTACAACAGAAACAAATTTTATCAGAAACCTTGGTAAAGAGTAAATTTTGGTTTGTCAATGTTCACCACAGTGTTTGTGTGTATATGCATACTAATTCACACTTACAATGTTCATTGTTGGAACTATTTTCATTTATTTGTCATAGTTAATTATAAAAAAATAAGCGTGGGTTTAATTTAGTAGCAGTCCAAGAAGTTAAAAATTAAGGAGATTAATTAGAAGAAAGCAAAGATATTATTAACTCGAAACTGCCAAACAATTCTTTTAGGTTTTGATCCCTTCCTGAGCAAGAAGGGTAGATAATGATGCTCGAATCCTTTAGTAGGTGGTTTGGATAAAGTTTTGGGTAGTAAGATAGATTTGGAATCAGTATTTGAACTTTTGTTTATTCGGAGTGGAAAAAAGAAGTTTTATTGATTTTTTGGCTTTTACCATTGCTTTATTGAATTTATAACTATTTGATGGAATAGACTAAAGTATGCAATATTACGAGTTTAAAAATAATCTTCATATGTTGAGTAAATTTGTGTGTATATATATATATATATATATTAATTTACACTTTCAATGTTCATTGTTTAAACTATTTTTCTATATCTTTTGTCGAGTTAACTAGAAAAAAATAAATGAGGGTTTAATTAAGTAGCAGTCACTAAAATTAAAAATTAATTAGATTAATTAAAAGAAAACAAAGATATAATTAGCTCAAACTACTACAAGGTTCTTGTAGGTTTTGATCAATTGATCAGTTCCTAGGCAAGAGAAGGGTAGATAATGATGATGGATTTAGGTAGTTTGCATAAAGATTTGGGCAATATTAAATTAGATTTGAGAGAAGGATTTTTAACCTTTTTATCATGAAAGTTCAAAAAAAATAATTTAATTTTGTTTTTTATTATTATCATTCTAACTTATTATTTGGTCAAAACTTGATTAGAAAAAAAAAATAAAATGAAAAGAAATTCATAAAGATTTATGATAAGATGTAAACAATAATGAGAAAGAGATGTTTTTATTCAAAACTAAAAAGTTATTCTTGGATTTTAGGAGTGGAAGAGGTTATCATAAGAAAATAAAGATTGTCATAATAAAAGTAAGTTAATATAGTGAAGGATGAAGAAGTTACAATGATAAGATTTTTAGTTGTTGAGTTGTAATATTATGTTAATTTGAGTTAATTTGACTGTGAGTTTTTAGATTTTTATATCCATATGATTCATATTAGTTGGTATTAGAGCCAAGAGAGAAGGTTAGATTTAGCCAAAATAGAAATTAGTAGTGATTCAACCAATAGATGAGAGAAGAAATGAGGGTCAAGAAAATAAAAGAGTGAGAAAAAATAAAAACAAACATGTTAACTTTTATGCAAAGAAGAGTGAGATTAAATAAGCTTATTTTTCTAACATGCCTATGAGTTTACTTGTGAATAAGGATGAAAATTTAATGCTAAAGACCTTGATCATTGTCTTCTTAGTGTTTGCGTTTTCTTATTATAGGACTTTAAGGATATTTTTCCTGATGAGGTTCGTAGTGGGCATGTCAATTGGGTTGAGTTCATAAAAATGTTCCCATGTGTGATAAAGTAAAAGCAAGGCAAGGAAAATATAATGGTTGATACACTATTATGGAGGTATGCATTTCTTTCAACTTTAAATTCTAGATTATTAGGATTTAAGTATGTGAAAGATTTATATGTTGAAGATAATGATTTTGGCTAAGTATATAAAGCTTCTGAGAATTCAACATTTGACATTTGTTTTTAAGGTTGATGGTTATTTGTTTAAAGAAAAAAGATTGTGTGTGTGTCTAATTGTTCTATGCATGAATTGTTTGTTCGTGAAGCTCATTAGGGCAATTTAACATGATATTTTAGGGTTGTTAAGACTTTGGATGTTTTGCATGAGCATTTTTATTGGTCTAAGATGAAAAGAGATGTGCAAAAAACTTATGATAGGTGCATAATATGTAGACAAAGTCAAGTATAAAAGTTTTTCTCATGGTTTGTAAACTCATTTACCAGTACCTAAGGAATCTTGAGTTGATATATCTATGAATTTAGTTTTAGGTTTGTCCAGGTCAAAAAAGGATAGAGATTCTTTTTTTATGGTTGTAGATAAGTTTACGAAGATGATACATTTTATATCTTATCATAAAATTGATGATGTAACTAATATAGTTGATTTATTATTTAGGGAGATAGTTCGGCTTCATTGTGTTCTTAGAAGCATTGTTTCTGATTGTAATGTTAAGTTTTGTAGTTACTTTTGGAAGGTTTTGTGAGTTAAGTTAGGAACAAAATTGTTATTTTCTATTACTTGTCATCCACAAACAGATGGTCAAACTAAATTAGTTAATAGGACTTTAACTACATTATTAAGAATCATCATTCAAAAGAATTTGAAAAATTAGAAAGATTTTTTTTTCCATTTATAGATTTTTCTTATAATAGAAGTGTGTATTCTACTATTGATTATTCTCGTTTTAAAATTATATATGGCTTTAATCCTTTGACTCATTTTGATTTATTTCCTTTACCTATTGATGAAAGAATTAATCTTGATAGTAATAGAAAAATACATGTAGTAAAGGCTTTCCATGAAAATATGAG
>Ga0307510_10006202_pt1 | contig 14259 bp, 16 predicted proteins | sample 12_EM_MG_FD_207224 | JGI IMG/M metagenome (GOLD analysis project Ga0307510, IMG submission 207224) | Populus trichocarpa ectomycorrhiza microbial communities from riparian zone in the Pacific Northwest, United States - 12_EM | ecosystem: Host-associated > Plants > Roots > Unclassified | place...
ATGGTATGAAAAACACTATAAAATGTTACAAATTGTTGGTATCGGCAATTACCTGGTTTTCTACATATGGGTCAGTAATGTAGTTGCGTTCTTTCATCCTTGGCGAAACAAACAGGAACACTAATACAAATACCATTATAAAAATAATAAAGAACCATTCGTAATTTGCGCCCTTCAGGTTTTTGGCCCACCAGCCCCCGTCTTCAATAAAACTATTTACCAAAGCTGTAATGAGATTACCGAATGACACTACCAGGAACCAAATGCCCGTCATCGTGCTCTTCATCGATTTTGGTGAATGGGTGTAAGCGTACTCCAAACCGGTGATGGATACCAATACTTCGGCAGCCGAAAGTATCATAAATGCCAGTACTTCCCACCAAATTGATGGGGCAGCGCCATGCTCGATGCCATTATGTATAAACGCAATAACCAAAAACGATAAGACTGTTAAGATGAGGCCGGTGCCAAGTCTACGTAATGGCGTAGTCTTTAGTCCGCGCTTATCTAACCACGGGTATACTACATAATTGAATAGCGGGATGAACGTTAGCAGGAATACGGTATTGACAGTAGATAACTGACCGGGCAATACGGTAATCGTCGTAAAGCCCAGGTTGATCACGCGGTTCATTTTTTCGGCATACAGGGTCCACTCCGATAAACACTGATCCCAGACAGCCCAAAATGCCAATGCGAAAAAGAATACCGCCATAACCCGATAAACCGCCTTTACGCCTTCAACACGTTCCGGATTAAAATGCCCCTTGGCGACGTCAAGCATTGTCTGTCCGGGTTTCCTTTGGCTGGAGTGGGTTAACGCATACCAGGTTATAAACACCAAGTTATTACGGTTTACGCCTTGCGGCGGAACTTTTACATATTTTTTTCGGCCTGAAAAGAATATAATGGTGGCCAATGCCATGAGTAAACCGGGGATACCGAAAGCCCATTTAGGACCGAAGTGATCATACGTCCATGGAATAGCAACGGTCGAGACCATAGAGCCAGCGTTGATACTGAAATAAAACCAGCCGTAAACCTTCGAAAGCAAGTCTTGGTTAGTAGCATCAAACTGGTCGCCCACGTTGGCCGACACGCAGGATTTGATGCCGCCTGCCCCGATGGCAACCACTAGTAATCCCAATTCAAAACCACTGAGGCCGCCATCGAACGTGGCCAGCATTAAATGTCCAATACAGTAAACTATGGATACGTATAAGATGAGTTTGTATTTACCGGTGTACCAATCGGCTACCATGCCGCCTACAAATGGCAGAGCATAGGCAACCATCACGAATAGGTGGTGCAGCTTATTGGCTTTGGCGTTAGCGATCTCTGTAGAAAATCCCTGCGGCTCAAAAAATTGTTTTACCAAAAACAGGCTGAGTACCGAACGCATCCCATAAAAGCTAAAACGTTCTGCAGCCTCGTTACCTATAATAAAGGGCACACTTTTGGGGAATTTCGATTTGACAGGAGCGACTGCTACAGGAGTTTCTGACATAGTTAATTTTTGAGAATTTGGGGACTAAAATAGTATAATTCCGGCAAATCAAAATTTTATACCGGAAGTGTTACAATGAAGGTAGTAATTATTTGGTAAGTTAGTTGATTAAGTGAGTGTTTGATCAAGAGGCTGTGTTTAGCTCAATCTATTTTTATTGATTATTAGGCGCTGTTGCTTTGTCAATTTCGGCTTGTTTTCTTGGATCGAGGTAATCATTGTCATGATTGTCGGGCATATTACGCATATCCAGGTTGTCAATGTATATCCAATGTCCGTCTTTAAACCGATATCCATTATAACTCATGTCTGGCCCATATGAATCGAATTTACCTGCTTGCTTTTTATCAGGTGGTGCGAGATTATCAAAAACAATCAGGTGCTGATTCTCATCGTATTTTAAAAGCATCGAAACTTGCCGGGCATATTCAAACACTACTCTTTTGCGTGTTTTTCCATTGCCTATAAATACAGGCATACCCAGTACAGGTTTGCCATCGTGGTTAAAAGAAAGTACGTCGATCACCTTTTTGGTAGATTTTACCGTATTGCCTTTCCACCCTAATAGTACATAATAGGGGTTTTGACCTGAAGTTACAGGAATGATCCTGTAATATTGTGCACCGAACCATTTTCCGTTATTGGTAACCGTGTCCTCTGCATTTTTTATGAAGGGGGTGTAATCTGTCAGCGGATACATTTTCAGGTTTTCACCCGTGTTCATCTGTATGGTGCCATAAAAGCGATAGCTGCCGTCATCAAAAGCAATATGCCATGAAATAATACGATAGCGGTTATCTGGTGAGTTTAATATGCTTACGCTTTTAACAGAATCAAAGGGGAAATTAAAGGAGTGCGGTATTTTGAGTGCCTGCACCAATGTCTGGATAAATTGGGTATTGGCATTTATACGTTCCATCTCAGTATCATTGTTAATGAATTTTTTACCAAGATGTTTTAAACTATCCTGTAATATCATCAACTGTTTGATGTTGCCGCTATCGTCTGAATGCTGTGCAAAAACACATAGCGGCAAAAGTGCCGCTATTGAACATACTATCAGTATTTTTTTCATTATCCTAATTAACGCAAATTTTCGATAACCATTGCACTGGCGCCGCCACCACCGTTACAAATTCCGGCTGCCCCAAACTTACCGCCGTTTTGTTGTAATACATGCAATAAAGTTACAATAATTCGCGCTCCCGAAGCGCCAAGGGGATGACCGAGTGAAACAGCACCGCCATTAACATTTACTTTAACGGGATCAAGGTTTAATTTTTGATTATTTGCTATTGAGACTACTGAGAAAGCTTCATTGATCTCAAAATAATCTATTTGATCCGATGATAAACCTGCACGGTGCAAAGCCAATGGGATAGCTTTAGACGGTGTGGTGGTAAACCACTCAGGTGCCTGCTGGGCATCGGCATAGGATATAATTCTGGCTAATGGCTTAATTCCTAATTCATCTGCCTTTTCTTTGCTCATTAATACCAAAGCCGCGGCACCATCATTCAGGGTTGATGCATTGGCGGCAGTTACGGTACCATCTTTTTTGAAAACAGGTTTCAGGGTTGGTATCTTATCAAATTTTACTGCTTTGGGCTCCTCGTCATCTGCAAACAAGGTGATGTCGCCTTTTTTATCTTTTAGTTCGACAGGGGTGATCTCATCTTTAAACTTACCATCTGCCTGTGCTTTTTGCGCCCTTTGATAGGATTCAATGGCATAAGCATCCTGGTCTTCCCGGTTGATATGACATTCTTCGGCACATAATTCAGCAGCCGAACCCATGTGATAATCATTGTATACATCCCACAGGCCGTCTTTTACCAAGCCGTCAATGATCTGACCATTGCCCAAACGGTAGCCATTCCGGGCCTTATCTAGATAATAAGGGACATTACTCATGCTCTCCATACCACCGGCAACCACAATGTCATTCTGCCCCAGTGCAATACTCTGAGCAGCTAACATAATAGCCTTCATACCCGATGCGCATACTTTATTAACCGTAGTAGCGGGTAAATAAGGTAGCCCGGCAAAAATAGCGGCCTGGGTGGCGGGTGCTTGGCCCACATTGGCCGACATTACATTCCCCATATAAACCTCCTGTACCTGGTCTAATTTTAAACCTGATTTTTCAACTGCTGATTTGATAACCAATGCGCCGAGCTGTGTGGCTGACAGTGGCGCCAGGCTTCCTCCAAAGCTGCCAATAGGGATACGTGTTGCTGATACGATATATACTTCTTTCATGAATATGTTCTGAATTGGTGGTGCAAATTTAGCTTTTTTACAATAAGTAAAAGCTATGCATGCATAATATTTGGTTGAATAGCTGATTGGGTTAAATGGTTGATTAAGAGAACATATTTAACCTAATCAACTTAATCCAACTCAATCAACCAAAATCTTACTATTTTTGGATGGTTAATTCACTCAATGGCTAAACTATCTTCTACGCGCCAAAAGGCGATCATGCGTAAATACTCAGATAACGTCAAGTATTTAATGATGGCCGCCAGTATTTGCCTGATTGTTTTTACTCTGCCCAAACAGGCCAAATTCAGGTATGAGTATGACCGGGGCCGAATATGGTCGCAAAAGGACCTGGTGTCGCCTTATAACTTTGCTATCCTTAAAACCCAGCAGGAGATAGAGGGTGATCAGCAGGCTGCTTTGCATACTGTAATTCCCATTTACCAATTAGATAGCGATTTGGCGCAGACCCAGGTTGATGGATTTAAGAATGATCTTGAAATAAAATGGCATGATGCCGGGATAAAAGACAATAAAAAGCAAACCTATTTAAATACCGGAGCAGACCTTTTAGAGACAATTTATGATAAAGGTATATTATCATTAAATCAGAAGTACCAGCAAAGCCAGCAGAATTACCCGATAAACATACTTAGCAAAAACGTTGCCACTGATAAAAATACTGCGGACGTATTTACCAAGGAAAAGGCGCTGGCTTATTGTGACCAGCAATTAAGTAAACGAAAGGACATTGATAAAACTTTTCTGCTGGATTTGATACAGGACCGGATACAAAACAACCTGAAATATGACGATAAACTAACTTCGAGACTGGAAAAGGAGGTTATGGATAACTTATCGCAAACCCGCGGAATGGTATCGAAAGGAGAGGTGATTATAGCGAAGGGCTCGGTAATCAATGATGCGATCTATCAAAAACTGGAATCCTATAAGAAAGCTTTCGAAGATAATGCCCGTGTAAATGGCGACCGGCGATTGGTTTTACTGGGCCAGTTCCTGTTGGTTTCCATAGTAATTTGTTTGCTGATAGTATTTCTTTACCTGTTTCGCCGGGATATTTATGATGATAACAGGCTGGTATGCCTCATCCTATTGGTCGTCACGGCTATGCTGGCATCGTTATCGCTGGCTATCAGGCTGCAACTGCCCAATCTTTACTATATTCCATATTGTATAGTTCCTATTATCATCAGGATATTGTTTGATACCCGATTGGCGCTGAACATTCATATTCTGGTAATATTGGTAGCAGGCTTTTTTGTGCCGAACAGCTTTGAGTTTGCCTATTTTGAGATCACAGCGGGGATGGTTTCCATCTACAGCATTAAAAACCTGATAAGAAGAGAACAGTTCCTGATATCGGCCCTGATCATCACCTTTGGTTACTTCCTGGCGTTTCTAGGCATATCATTTATCCGCGAGGGGAGCATTACCACTATTGACTGGATGGATTTCGTGCCATTTGTGGTAAGTGTATTATTGACCCTGCTGGCCTATCCGCTTATTTATGCTTTTGAGAAGGTGTTTGCCATTACCTCGGATATCACACTGATCGAATTAACTAATACCAACGCACCTTTACTGCGCGAGCTTGCTTTTACTGCACCCGGAACCTTTCAGCATTCATTACAGGTGGCCAACCTGGCCGAGAATGCGATTTTTTCTATCGGTGGCAATGCCTTACTGGTTAGGGCAGGGGCATTGTATCATGATATTGGTAAACTTGAAAACCCGTTATATTTTATCGAAAATCAAAGTCCCGGCTTTAATCCTCATGATAAACTGTCTTACGAGGAAAGTGCACAGATCATTATCAGGCATGTGAGTAAAGGTATTGAGATGGCCCGGAAGGCTAACCTGCCGGAAATTGTAATCGATTTTATCAGAACGCATCATGGCAATACACGGGTGGACTATTTTTACCAATCTTTCCTCAAAAATTTCCCTGAGAAGTTTGTCAACGAAAATATATTCCGCTACCCGGGGCCAATACCCTATTCAAAAGAGACAGGTGTGTTGATGCTGGCCGATTCGGTTGAGGCTGCTTCAAGGTCGTTAAGGGAGCCTGATGAAAAATCCATCAGCGACCTGGTTGACCGTATAGTCAAATACAAGCTGAACCAGGACCAGCTGAAGGACAGCAATATAACCCTGAAAGATATCGAAACTATTAAAACAATATTCAAGCGGATGCTGGGGAGCATTTACCATGTGCGCATGGATTATTGATTTTGCTGGTTGATTAAGTTAAGTGGTTGATTATGTTGATTTAGTTAAATGGTTGAACATCTTAAACTGCATAAATCATTTCAACCTAATCTAACCCAATCCAACTCAATCAACTAATAACTGAAAATATTTTTTGACGGCTTAGACGAATTACTATATTTGCAGTCCCAAAAAACGGGATTTTATTTTTAATAAAGGTGAGGTGCCTGAGAGGCCGAAAGGATCAGTTTGCTAAACTGACGTACGGGAAACTGTACCGAGGGTTCGAATCCCTCCCTCACCGCTGATTGAATAGTCAAATAGCACCAAAAGCCTGTAAATCATACATTTACAGGCTTTTTTATTGCCGTGAGTTTAACCAAAATATACACGAATTCGCAAAGTAAATGAGTATAACCTTATCTGCATAATGCTTAATTTAGTATGATCAAAATGAGCCGTAAAACAGTCGTTATCATTCATACCACCTTTTGGACGCTTTATATCCTGTTGGGTGTGCTTGTGAATGTTGCGGTTCATAACCAGTTAAAGGTCACCACAGCTCTTTACAGGAAGGACTTATCTGATCCATTTACCTGGATTGGTTATGGGAGAACAATCTTTACCTGTTATCTTAGTCTTTGGGTTTTTAATTACCTGTTTAACCGCAAACAATACTTGGTTTCGCTTATTGCAATTGTCGCGCTGATTCTGTTTGATGTAGGTCTGCGACATATAGTTGAGCAATCATTTATAGGCCCTTTGTTCGGGCTCTGGCAATACCAACAGGGTATTACTGCCAACGAATACCTCGTTGATAACATATTTTATAGCGCGCTCGGCATATTTATATGCTTCTTCCTGAAGATCATCAATGATTATTTTATCAATGAAAAAATAAGACAGGAGAAAACCTATATGGAGCTACAGTTTTTAAAATCTCAGGTTAATCCGCATTTTTTATTCAATTCTTTTAATAATCTATACGGGCTATCACTGACAGAGCCCCATAAAACACCCGATGCCATATTGAAATTAGCTGAACTCACCCGATATATGATCTATGAAAGCAACGGTGAAAAAGTACCCTTGGCAAAAGAAATCACTTATCTCTATAATCTTATAGAACTTCAAAAACTACGTTACGAAGAAGTGGTAAGGCTGGACCTTAATATAAAATTCGAAGACAGCGGGCAGCTGATCGCGCCGCTACTCCTGATTCCCTTTGTGGAAAACGCTTTTAAGCATGGGGATGTCAATGATGAACTCCATCCTGTGGCGATCGTACTCACAATACAAACTAATCACCTGTATTTTTATGTATTTAATAAGATCAGTTACGCCAAAAACAAAGACCTGACAGGCGGAATAGGATTAATCAATGTGCAAAGACGGCTGGAGCTGCTTTATCCTGATAAATTCACGGTAAATATTCAAAATGATGGGCAATTCTATACAAGTGAACTGGATCTTATTTTAATTTGACCCATGGAAAAAATCAAGTCGATGATAATTGATGATGAGCCTTTGGCCATTAAAGTAATCCAAAATCACATCGGAAAAATAACTTCGCTGGATTTGGTATTTTCGACGACTAAGGTAATGGAAGCCTTGGTCTACATCAACACTCATCCTGTCGATCTGATATTTTTGGATGTTCAAATGCCCGACCTCACCGGTTTGCAATTTATGCGTGTGCTTAACGGCAGGGCTAAAGTTATACTTACAACAGCCTACCAACAGTATGCTTTTGACAGTTACGAATATGATGTGGTGGATTATTGTCTTAAACCGATTTCTTTTGAGCGTTTACTTAAGGCGACACAAAAGGCATTTAACCAGGTGAATACAGCCCAATATTTAATGACTTACGGAAATCCACCCGAAGGGTCTGTAGCGGAGCAGACGATCCCGGATTGCCTTTTTCTCAAGACGGAGTATAAACTTCAAAAAGTTTTTTTTCGGGATATACTTTACCTGGAAGGTGGAAAGGATTATGTTACCGTTTTTACCCTTACCGGCAAAATATTAAGCCTGGCCTCACTGTCAAGGTTACAACAGAATTTACCATATCCGCAATTTATGAGGGTTCATAGGTCTTTTATCGTAGCGCTCAACAAAATTGATTCCATAGAGCGTCAGCGCATTTATATCGGTAAAGTGATCATTCCTGTAAGCGACAGCTATAAAGATGAATTTGCAAAGCACATAAAGGGCGTTTAATCCCTTTCCATTTTCACCATATTAAAATCGGTCTTAATGACCTTTATTGCTTGATTTTGTTGGATAGCTATGTTAGCCTTTCCGTGTATCAATTCTTTTTTAACACTTGAGAAAACAGGAAAATAAGAATCCATTTTTGTTTAGCTCCAGTTCGCGGTTAAAATTTGTGCATTGGCAGATTTTAAATCGCTTAGTTTCAAAGTCCGGCTATCTTCACTGCCATATGACGATGATGACCATAAAAAAGGCCTGCCGTTTTTTTACGGCATTGCTAATTTGTTCTATTCAGGCGGATGCCTGTACCATTTTTATGCAGTATGATGGTAGCAAAGTGCTGGTAGGCAATAATGAAGATTATATACCTACCGCTAAGTCCTGGTTGTGGATCCGTCCGAGTACCGAAGTTGCCAAGGGATACGTCCTTTGGGGTTTTCAACAGAAATATCCTGAAGGAGGGATGAATGAAAAAGGGTTGTTTATTGATGCTGCTGCATTACCTGAAAAAATAGCTATTATAAGGGACCCGAATAAACCGGATTTTAACGGGTACATTACCGAGAAGATATTGCAAGAATGTTCATCTGTGGAACAGGCAGTAGCTTTGGTTAGCAGGTATAACCTGACCTGGCAAGAAAAAGCGCAAATCATGGTCGTCGACAGATCCGGCGACTATGCTGTCATACACGCCAACTATATCATCAGGAAATCAACCAATACTTTTGTACTTACTAATTATAGCATCGGTGGATCAGCGAAGACCAATTTTACCTGCTGGAGAAGGAATACGGTTGAGGAGGAACTTAAAGAAAATCCTTTTTCGGTAACTCTTTTCCGGAATACCCTAGCAAAGACTGCTCAAACTGAACCTGATAATGCTACTGTATATTCACAGGTTTGTGATCTTGAAAGCGGCACGATCTATTTGTATCAAAAGCACAATTTTAACGAGGTAGCTACCCTTTCCTTACTGAAAATGCTTCGAAAAGGGCGCAGGGATATCGCAATAAGCACACTTTTTCCACAAGGTATCGGCGATATCGTTGTCCGGAAAATCAACAGTTCAGGTATAGCCCAATCTTTCAAAACTTACTTCCGCTTGAAAAAATCATCCAACCATAAGGTTTATGATTTTTCAGAGAGAGAGCTGGATAACGCCGCTTATGCTTTCCTTAATATGCAAAAATTTAAAGAAGCTATTGCAGTTTTCAGATTGAATATAAGCACCTACCCCTCATCCGCTAATGCGAAAGCGGGTTTGGCAAATGCGCTTTTGCTACAGGGAAATGCCCAGGCAGCAGATAAGGAGTATTTAAAAGTACGACAAGCAGATACTTCCAATTATTACCTTAACCTTTTTAGCCGCCATGAAGACAACCTCATTCCATTCGTAATCGTTGGATTTGACGGAGCCAAAGCAATTACTGTATTTTTAAGAAACACAGCTTCGGGCACCCTAATCACTCAATCCTTGAATGCGGCCAAAAAGGGGAAATGGGATGCCTCCGTAAAAGTGCCACCAGGACAATACACATACTCCTTCCGTGTAGACGACTCCTATATTATTGATCCCGGAAATAGCATGACAAAACCTGTTGGGCGCTACTTGAATTCATTTTTAATTTCCAGATAATAATAAAAACAATGAAAAATCGAAAATATCTCTTTTTTTTAACGACCCTGCTTTTGAGCGCTTTTAGCTTGAAAGCGCAGACACTTCGCTACCGATGGGATGAACTGACCGCAAGTGACTGGCCTATGGCATTAAAAATATCTGATTCGACATGTATCCTGCCTATTGGCATTCTTGAGAAACATGGCCCTCACGCGCCTATCGGTACTGACCTCATTAACGTTCGGGAATGGTCATCAAGGGCGGCGGCCAAAGAATATGCAGTAGTGTTTCCCGATTATTTTTATGGCCAGATTAATTAAGGCAAACATCAGCCGGGTGCTTTTTCATTACCGCCAAGGGTCGTTTGGGACTTATTGGAAGCCACATGCGATGAAATAGCACGGAACGGTTTTAGGAAAATAGTGATTATCAATGGCCATGGCGGCAATCCCGACCTTATTCATTATTTTATGCAAACACGGCTGGAAAAGCGAAGAAATTATGCGGTTTACTTTTTTGATCCTGCTGATGATGCCGCTTACAATAAAAAATTGGAAGAGCTATCCGGATCGCCAGCCACCGGCGATCATGCGGGGGCACTGGAGACCTCTGAAATTCTATATCTGCGTCCTGAATTGTTGAAACTGGACAGTGCCCACAATGAATCTGGCCAAAAACAAAATAGGCTATACATTCCTAATGTATACACACCTATATGGTGGTATGCTGGCTATCCTAATCACTATGCAGGTGACGGAGCCAAAGCGACAAAAAAGCTCGGAGAATTTGAAACGGAGTATACGATCAATACGTTTATTCAAGCATTGAAAGCAATTAAAGCAGACACCGTAACCAAGACATTGCAAAAAGAATTTTATGATAAAATTAACCAGCCTGAAAGATAAATTTTTCTTGAGTGGCGTCAGTTTTAAGCGTAACTGCAAAAAAATGGCTGACAGTTCCAGACTAATCGAAAAAAAACAGTGATAAAATTTGGATAGTTTTTGTATCCTGTATCATAAGATTTGCAATTAATCTGTATTAAATAAGTGGTGAGTAAGAAATAAAAACCGCGTAACATATTGAAATTCAGTCCGGTTTGAGAGGCGTGCAATCCCCTTCCTCACCGCAACATATTCAGAGGTCGGCTTTAGTGTAATGCTAAGGCCGTTTTTATTGCAGTAAAATAAAAGCCGCTATTCATTGCAGAGCAGCGCCTCAATTTCATGTTTTATGTTGGCGGGCAGATCGTCATTTACCACGAGTATTGAAACATCATTCAACCCTTTAAACATCACACAATCTTTAATTTTAAGTTTAGCTTTCTTAAAAAATGCTTTGTGTTTTTTCTCTAACTTTTTTAGGCAGTCGAGTGCTAATTCTTTTTCACTCATGATATCATAGTCGCTCATAACAATCGTTTTAAATGATACAAGAGAAATATCGGATTTTTCTTACTTTAAAAAAATGATCCGGATCACCTTATGATAATAATTATACACCAAATTAGTTTGGATCTTGCGACATATATTTGACTGCACATTTGTTAACTACTTAATATTGGATGAATAAGGACATTTTCTCCGACCCTAATTTATTAGCTGAGCTTAAAAAGTTTACGAGAACAAAGCATTTGAAACAAGATGAGGTTTTAATCGCCCCTGGTGATAAGGTGTTTTTTGTTCCGATTGTTCAGATGGGGGTTTTGCGGATTGTGAGACAAGGAGAGGACGGTCGCGAAGTATTTCTTTATCACTTATATCCCGGACAGACTTGTGCTATGGCCATTAACTGTTGTCAGTCGCACAAACAGAGTATGATCAAGGCCATTGCAGAAGACGACACCGATGTGTTGCAAGTTCCTGTAAACCTTGTTGAAGACTGGTTTAAATATCCCGAATGGAAAGCCTTTGTTAATAATACTTACAGCAGCCGTTTTGCAGAATTGATGAACGTAATCGACTTAATATCATTCCATAATATGGATAAACAGGTATTACATTATTTACAGGAAAGGTCCAAAGCAACAAATTCAAAATCGATACAGATAACTCACCAACAGATAGCTGACGAACTGCATACTCATCGCGAAGCCATAAGCCGGTTATTGAGAACAATGGAGCAAAAAGGCCTGCTTAAGCTCGGCAGAAACTCGATTGAACTTTTAAACAACTAAGGAAACAATATCGTCCACCCGCAGGGGTATTTTTTAATTATTCCCCTTATCCAACAAATGTTCCCGTAAACCACGTTCTGTATCCTCAATTTTGATTCAAATAATAAGATCAAAATGGATAATATATCAGAACTATTAACATCAGGTGCAATCATTGTTGATGTAAGAACACCTGCCGAATATGCTGAGGGCCACTTAAAAGGAAGTATTAATGTGCCACTGCATGAGATAGCCACTCATACAGAAGAATTGAAAAAAATGCCCGCTGTAATCGTATGTTGCGCTTCGGGTATCAGGAGCAGCAAGGCCGCTAATATCTTACAACAAAGTGGAATCGAATGCCTGGATGCTGGCTCATGGCTTAATTTGAATCACCTGTCATCAGTAAACCAATAAAATATGCTGGATACGATAAAAAGATTATTAGGCCTCGGACCTAAGGTGGATTTAGGTGAATTGATATCAAACGGCGCAGTGATAGTTGATGTGCGTACTCCCGGTGAGTATTCATCAGGACATCTAAAAAGGTCTGTAAACATACCATTGAATACGCTGAATCTGAAGCTGACAAAATTAAAAAGGGATGTACCGGTTATTACATGTTGCGCATCAGGGATGAGGAGCAGTTCGGCGAAGTCCATTCTCAAATCCAATGGTTTTAAACAAGTTTACAACGGTGGAAGCTGGCTCAATTTAAAACGCTACGAAAAATGAACACATTAAAGCAACGAATATTTACCAATTGGCATTTGATGCGTGTCATAAAGCTTGGGCTTTCAGTTTGGCTGTTGGTTATAGCAGTAGAGTCTAAAGATATAGCCATGGGAGTACTGGCATTGTTTTTTCTTTTTACTGCCATTACAGGAACAGGATGTTGCGGTCCGCAGGGTTGTAATGTTCCCAATCGCAACTACCACCGAAATGAGACAACTAATATCATTGATAAACAACCGTAAATTAAAAATTTAAATATTTATTAAAATGAACAGTATAGAACATGAATATGAAGTGGAGGTGAATTGGAAAAGCGACAGGCTCGGAGTATTATATTCACCCGAATTAACAGATGAAGTCAATGTAGCGACACCACCTCAGTTTAATAAGGGTATAGAAAAGATATGGTCGCCTGAACATCTATTTACCGCTGCAGTAAACAGTTGCCTGATGACTACCTTTCTCGCAATAGCAGAAAACTCGAAACTTGAATTTGAGAATTTTACTTCGAAAGCGCTTGGAAAGCTCGAGATGGTTGAAGGTAGGTACATCATGAGCGAAGTAACACTGATACCAATATTGACGATATCCCGCGAAGAAGACAGAGAAAGGGCATTCCGCGTACTTCAAAAATCGGAATCGGCGTGCCTCATATCCAATTCAATTAAATCGGAGATCATTTTTAAACCCGAGATCATTCTCAAATCAAAACTAGCTGCCTGATTAACAAATCGATAGCTTAACTATTACTAATGCATGGTGCGGGTACTTAAAAGGAGTGCGGCAAGAGCATGAGGAAGTTTTTTAAATTATCTGAAAAAATATTTGCTGAGAGAATTTAAAATCTTACTTTTGCAGCCCCGACGGGGTGTAGCGTAGCCCGGTATCGCGCCACATTTGGGATGTGGAGGCCGCAGGTTCGAATCCTGCCACCCCGACTAAAGCGATACCAATCGAAGTCAAAAACCCGCAAATCACACTGATTTGCGGGTTTTTTGTTATTATAATAAAAATGGCAGGAAACTAATTTCTGCCATTTTAAGTTTATTATTCATTTTCTAAATGTGGCGGGATCAATTTATACATTACCGGTGTTACAATTCTTGATAGTATAGTAGAGCTGATCAATCCTCCAATCAACACAATAGCCAATGGCGCTATCAGCGGGTTGGGATTTAGCGCAATAGGAAGTAAACCACATATTGCAGTTATGGAAGTTAATACAACAGGCAGAAAGCGCGTTTCACCGGCCATGTTGATTGCCTCATCTATGCTGTGTCCTTCCAGGCGCAAGTGGTTAGTAAAATCAACCAATAACAATGAGTTTTTAACCTGTATCCCTGATAAACCGATGAATCCGATGATAGACACAAGCGACATCGGGTTGCCTGTCATCAGTAACAGAACCACCCCGCCAAGTATGCCTAATGGTATGATCGAAAGCACGATAATAATTCCTTTAAATGTTTTGAATTGAAGGAGCAGCACACCAATGAAAAGGAAAGTGCTGAGTATAATTACAGACAGAAAGTT
>Ga0307510_10006203_pt1 | contig 14258 bp, 15 predicted proteins | sample 12_EM_MG_FD_207224 | JGI IMG/M metagenome (GOLD analysis project Ga0307510, IMG submission 207224) | Populus trichocarpa ectomycorrhiza microbial communities from riparian zone in the Pacific Northwest, United States - 12_EM | ecosystem: Host-associated > Plants > Roots > Unclassified | place...
ATGTTACGCACGGACTCTGCGTATTTGTAAGGACTGCGACGAGTACTTACAGGTAAGCGTTTAGAGTCTACCTTTAGTTATAAAGGTTGCACAGTTACGTTAGTGCAAAGCTAAGTTAAGACTAACTTAGATAGTATTGCAGACTCTAGGTGCTTGACTTAGAGCGCAAGGGGATTGCTTAGAGGGATGGGAACGGGAGTGAACGCTCTAAGGAGCTTAAGGTCCTGTATTGACAAAGAGACCAAGTCTGGAGAGTTGGGGGCTCTTCAGGAGGTCTTATATACATGAGCTACCTAGTCATCTATCTAACGAGTCAAGGAATGCGCAGCAAGCCTTGGTAATGGATGAGTAAGTAGTTACTAAGGTAAACTATCATATGCAAAAGAGATTACAGTCCGCAGTAGAGAACTGCTTCACGCGTTAGAGATATACCGAGGGATATGACTCTGAATGAGTCGAAGTGACTTGTACAGTATGGCTGATGTAATGCGTGGGAGTAGTGGTCGGAATAGGAAGGTACTGTGGCTGTAATGTAATTAGTACGCGTTAAGTGATAGCTGCTATGTATCTAGATAATGGGTAAGTCCGAGAGTGCGGGAAAGCGGTAACGCGGACCGGGTATCGTACTAATAAGGAAGGAGGGCTGATATAAGCGAATGCGCATTGTTAAGTGGTACTTAACTGCGTAAATGCTTGATAAATCGAAGGAGCTGTAACAGAGGAGGTCGCCAAGTATTGGCATTGAAGGTAGAGATTGTGGTGAAACCTTCGATGCGACCACCGCTCCAGTTGACGTTAGGATTGGAGGCTTCGAAAAATGGATAGCCTAAGATGAAATCGTCTTGTCCAATATTCACAACAAAGAACGCATGAGAAGCTTCTCAACTGTTGTTATTGACAAGAAGGTCAACGGCTTCTAAGATTTCTCCAGATTTATTGGGAGTGCCGTCAACATTTTGCACTTTTCTAGGTTTGACTAATGTCCTTGTTGCGAGTTTAAGACGTTCCACTGCTTGTGGATGAATGAAGCATTCTGTAGCACCACAATCAAGTAATGCCTTTTGATCAACTCATTTTGTTTTGGTTCGTAGCTGAAAGGGAACTTGAATTGCATGATTTCGAGCTATATACATAGAACCAGAACTATTCAGAACTGCCCGAGTAAGAGCCATAGTACTCAGGCGCCAAGAAAATCCATATCTTCTCCTAGGGAGCGCATTTCATCCATGAATGCTCCACGATCTTCCTCGGTCAGACGTGCCACTTGCGCAGCGAGAGAAGGGGTTGGGGCGAAGGAAGAGTTGTCACTGGAAGTGGTTGATTGACTGTCTTCTATTGGACAGTACGAGTGCGCGCAGGTTTGTTTGGACAGTCGCGTGCAAGATGACCTTGTTTCCCACATTGAAAGCATCAACCCATGCAATGATATTCCTCTTTTTCTTTGTCTGTCATGGCTTTGCAGATTACCGAAAGGTCCATAGCATCATCATTCTGGGGTGGGAGACGAGGACAAGGGGGTTGTGCTCAATTTCCCTGACCGCGCCAGTTTTGATTGTTGGGGTTTGCATTCCCCCCTGGGCGGCGCCAGACCCAACCGGAATTTTGCTTAGGTTGAGGGTTCTGGCCAGCGTTTCGAGCAGGAGTGCGAGTTCCATACTCAGAGTGTAACGCCTTTTTCTTCAGGTAAATTACCTGCTGTCATTGGGCTGCTGCTCTCCATTGTGCGTAGGTGTCAGGATTTTCCATAGCCAGACAGGCGTCAGCCAGTTGACGGGGAAGTCCTTGGGCGAATGTGCGCAGATTTGATGGGTCATCAGGATTCAGTTCTGCGCGACTTCCAAGGGTTTCGAATGCTGCTAGGTATTCGTCGAGATTGTCACCAGTCATTCTTAACTTCCCAAGCTGATCCTGGGCTCGTTCCCTTTCCGCATAGTCTGTGAAGGACACTTTGAACTTCTCTTCCATCATTTTCCAAGGATTGGAGAATCAATCAATAAGGCTCGGATCGGCCTCAATTTCCTCGAGCCAGTTAAAGGCCATGTCCACCCATCCATTGACTTTTTCTCCATCGAGAAGTGACATGAAGTAGATGCATTTGGAGATGGGGTCTTTGGCAATATCCGCTTTACGATTCATCAGCATGAATCTATTGAATTGATTCAAGAATCGTCAAGTCTTGGATCGATCTCCTTCGAATTTGTCAGGGTGAATCCCTTCTAAACGACGTCCTTTATTGTTTGTTCTTTCTGGTTCGTCCATAAGGTCGTCAAGACCGAATGGGTCATCCCCGGTTCCCTTAGGGCGACGTGGAGGAGGCTTAGAAGGTTGCCTAGCTGTTCGAGAGGAGCGCATCCTCCAAGATCCAAACCCAGCAAAGGACTTTCGCTCAGGTTGGTCCTCAGGTTCAGGCGAAGAAGTTTGACTTGTGTTACTAGCCGGTGCTTCTCTGTCGTCTGGGTTAGTTTCATGAAAGATATCCCTGCCGTGTGGAGTGACTGCTGTTGTGTCTAGTGGGGCCAGTTGAATTGGGGATGTCGCTCGTGAGGGAGCCCTGGTGATGGGGAGGCTGGTGAGTTTCAGTTGTGCGTAGTTGATTCCCTTCATCAGGCAGTCTTTTAATTGGAGGCTAGGTCGTGCCAATCGGAAACATTCATATGTGTTCCCTGCTCGAAGTCGGATTTCGAACCAGACTCCATAGACGTTTGACAGGGTGAGGAGAGCTCCTTTGTAGCAGGCATAGTACGCTGTAAAGGGGGCCTTCTTGGCAACTTCCTTTCCATCTATGCGAACATCAATGTCCTGTCCTCCAACTAGGTGGCGGACTCGCCCGGAGAATTCAGATGGAACCGTGTCCTTAGTTTCAGGTTTTGTTTTGAATGGAAGGTCTAATACTGCTAGTGATTCTTCCATTGGTTAATCGATTGCGCGTACGCGCCAGTCTGTGGGGATGCCCAATCCTTCGGGGGTTTTCTGTTTTTCCTTCGATCCGGAGGGAGTTGAAGTCATCGTTGGTTCATAGGGAGGGGAAGCTCGTTCTAATGTCACGGTCAGACCACCGTGTCAGATCGAGTTGGGGATCTTGGAACTCGGGGATCTCGGGCGAGATTACGAAGATGAATTCTGAAGAGGGGTCGTTCTGAAAGAGGAAATCGGTCACGTGAGACGTCACGTGACAAGGAGAGATGACGAGCGAAGATTATACAAGTCAAGCGTGACTTGGAATCGAGCAAGACACTAGCACGTGATCTCAAGACGTTGAGAGTCAAAGGCAATTAGCAGCCAAGCTGACTAATGCAAGAGAGGATCGTTCGATGGAAGCCGCACGCGTCTAACTTGTGAGAAGAGACTATCAAAGTCTGATTGCACGAATAGAACGAGCTTAGGGAAGCTGTTCTATGCTAGGAAGTACAGTACTTATACAAGTACAAGCGGAAACTACCAGAAAGTAACAGAAGGCCAGGGAAGACTACAGAACAAGATGGAAGTTTATGGAAGCGTATGGAAGTCTCTGGAAAACGCAAGGACAGTCCATAGATAACTTAGTAAGCAATGGGTCAGCGGCCCGGAGTCACGGATGGAAACAGGACGGGAAACGAAATAGGAAGGAGAAAGTTAGGTAAGCAAGTCAGTCCGTGACACATAGTGAACATAATGTCAGACCTTCAATGCTTTAATCTCATCCGTGTCATCCTTGTCATCCTCACTCCCAGACCCTGAGAGGGTGTTGGCGGCCTCATCCTCAATGTCCATCAACTGGTCACCATTGATGTCAACCCAGCGCCGGCCCATCTTTTTATGCTCTTCCTCCTTGCAGGCTAGACGATCTTCTTCTTCCTATTGGTGCACTTTCTCTGCAAGTATTCCGTCGATCCACCACATCCTCCTTCTATCCCAATGGAACCCGGGGACGACCTTGGCAATCTTCATGCAAGCCCACATGGTGCGCCACCATGCCAGCGTCGCCCAGCTTGGCTTTTTGCAGGCAGGCTGATCATTTGCGTTGAGGTCATCCTCCCACATGCCATCTTTGTCCAACGCTTGAAAGGGAAGGGGGTCGCAGGTGTCCAACATTTCCACCTCCATGAGCTGACCCTCACCGCCGTCCCAGAATCCGCCCTCGAAAAGTTGTCCAGGCCACACGATCCCAAGCATGGCCCAGTTTTCTGGCAGGATGCTGCTCTTGCTGAGCCTCTCACTCTGGGTGTGATCGGACGATACTCATGGCCCTCAGCCAAGGAATGTGGCAAGGTCAGCCCATGGTATGGCGCGCTCAAATGTGACAAGGCCCTCTGGATGCCAAAGGACTGTCTGAAGGAATGTGAGAAGAATGGGTAACATATGAGTTTGGGCTGTTGTGGGTAGACCGGAGAGCGTGCACCAGCATTGTGAAGGTGAATTCTTGGGCCATCTTGAATGCAGGGGGTGGTTCTTGGGACACTGTGGCGTCGGAGAGTATGGGTGATACTTGAATAACTCAGGGACTTTGGGCGTGGACGGCCTTCATGTCGCTGCTCCACCTGCGTTCATTGCCGTCGACCTCCATCCGATCGACCTCCTGAGCCTTTCTTGTGAGTTTCACCTTGGTGGCTGCTGCAATGGTGGTGGGGTTATGATCCATTTGGCCAAGAGCCCCAGTTCGTTGCAGAACTCCTTGTGATCAGCCATACTTGAGAAGTGCACCGATGTTGACTGCAGCCATCATGGTCCACTCACACCCTTCAGGCTCTTCTATGGCAGGGCATTCAAGAAGGCGCGCGAGGGTGGCCAAGAAATCATCAAGTTGAGTATTTGTGAACAGCATCCCGTGAAAGAATACAAATAGTTCTGGTGCGCAGGCATCGGGAGCCGACCATTGTGCTTGTGCAGTTTGCAACCACAATGGAAGGACGGACCCATGAGCCATTCCAAATGGATGAGTCACAATCATACTATGAGAAATTGAAAAGAAAAAAGTCTGTGAGAATCAGACTTATTAAACCCAACACAACAAGCGCACCTCTTGACAAAGTGGTATACACCCCACAGCTCCTTGCCTTCTGCCTTGCAACTGAGAAGCCCCAAATGATGGTGCAACTTGCCACGCCCTGGATATTCTGTGACGACATGAGCGTACCAGTCACGCGCAATCCTACGCCAGTGGTCCTTCTCAGGCTCAAGTTCCATGAGCCTTGCTGTGATGGTGCCCACGCTTGAAGTGGGAGAATCTGGACGTGCTGGGTGTCTCTTGCTGCTAGTAGTGCTCAGAGTACAAGAGAGAGAGAGAGAGAGAGAGAGTGTGTGTGTGTGTGTGTAGACCCGATGGGGGATGAGCGAAGCCCATTGGTCATGGTGGCTGTGGTTAAGGAAGGGTTGAGCATTGGCTCGGAAAGGCTGGCAAACATGTTGAGTTGATACCAACAGGATGGAAACGGAGGTGAGCTTACATCTAGTGGTCCTCAATTGCTTTCTTCCATTGTGCCATCTCCGCTTCTCCACTTCCCATCGATGGGCAGCCCTTGATGACAATATGGCTCTCATATCTTGGTTAGTCTGAATCGATCGCAGCCTTCAACTCAAGGGAGATATCGTGATAAAGCTTCTTGAGCTGGGTCAAAAAAGTATTCGTCTTGGATTCGCCTTAAGGTTTTTGTTTGAATATGGGCTATGGCGTGGACGACCCATCGGTGGTGCTGGATGAGAGCTTGAAACTCAACAGCGTGATTGAATGTGTGTAAGACAAGGCGGGCGACACGGATGCATAATTGCCAGAGATTTTTGGTGCCTGTTCCCACATCAAAGAGTTGCCAGAGTGCAATGTGTCAAGGTGCTTGAGGTGGATTGGCGCTCGCATTTGTTAAGGCTTCAACAGGCCTTGATAGTACAACTTGTACTAAGAGTGAACTGGTGGTGAGTACTTGAAGAAGGTAGAAGTCTCTAGTGTTGCTAGAGACGACTCTGAGAGGCTTATGTAAGAGATGAGGAAAGGGGAGGCACTTGGGGAGCTTTCAAGAACATTGATATTGAGAATCAAGTTAAGCTTAGGGCTTGACTGTTGAAATACAGGGCGCTTATATACAGGCAGGTGGGTGCACATGTTACTATCACTAAGGTAGGTAGTTCTGGTCAAGAGGGGCCTGTCTGTGACGTATGAAGGTCCGCGGATAAGTGCTGCGGTCTGTATGAGTCGAACAATAGAGAATGAGCAAGAGCGAATGACAGATTGACAAGTTGCCTAATCCATCCTTAAGGGTTGAACAATGGCGGTGGGTCATTCCAAGAAGAGAAGCGTCGTCATGATGTGATGACGACCACGAGGTTTGAGGCTGATCCAAGGAGATCTGATCTCCACATGCCCTTTCTGGTCTAATGGGCGTCTAGCATAAGCAACTACCCTTTAAGGTAGTCCATATTGATGGTGACCCAATTAAGGGCCATGTCGCTATCCGTGTCGTCTGCGGAGCTCTGCGTGGATGAGGGATTGTCTGCGGATCCTCCGGGGGAGGTCGACTGGTAGCCCTGACTTTGGGGCGAGGTGCCAGCTATGGGTGACAAGGCAGCAGGCATGATTGACTGGTAACTGCCTTCTCTACTGGTGTGTTGGCGTATAGGTGCAGATGAGGGACTTGTGGGTGACAGGGAGTGCTTGCAGGACACAGGACTGCTGGGCTGAGTGAGGTATGTTTCCCAGGGTTCAATAGGGGACTCTTCTGGGGACAGGGTGTGTGTCTGTCCTCCAGGGACGTCAGGTTCATAGTGAGTAACTGGTTGTGGCTCTAAGGGTGGCGCGTCCTCCATGGGACTGTCTGGGTCTTCCAGTGGGTTCTCTACTGGGGGTGGCTCTTGGTACATCTCTATTGAGGAGTATTCCCAACGATGGATGTTCCATGGGACGGGGACAAGGGGCTCGACTGGGGGCTGATCAAGGGGTGACGATGGTTTGGATGGTTCACTGGGTGGCAAGGGTGGTAGATCTGGTAGGGGAGATGGGTTCAATGGTAATGGTTGTTTAACCATGGGCAGTGGCTTGGATAGGGTGACGAGGAGGGGGTCCAACAAGGATGAGAAAAATTGGGGTGGATCATAACATGAGGCCCCTCCTAAGGGAATTGTTTCCACACGATTACATGTCTTGGCTAACTGAGCCCTGAGTTCCTTGTGGTAGTTCAGCGAGAAGCGTGCCCACTTGGCCTGACTGGGGTTGGGTAGCATAAGTCCTCTGCCTTTCAGCAGGTTGGTCGTTGTGAAGTAGAGCTGGGGGTGTATCCGCAATAGATAGAGAGCCGTGTCCTTGTTGAGCTTCCTGAAGTAAATGGCTAGTGTTCGTGTCTCAAAGCGTCCTGAGTTGCGCTTCCACTTGTTGTCCATAGCAATGAAATCCTTGACAACTAACTTGAGGATTTCTTTCTTGAGTTCTGCTTTAAGGTTCTGTGTTTTCTGCTTCAGTGATGGCAAGGAGGACTTCTCGGTGGAGTAGTCTGGCATCAGTGTATTGGCTGGTAGTGTTGCTGTTTTCATCTTCTTCTTCTGGTTCTGGTTCTGTTTCTGCGTGCTGTTTGCTTCCAGAATAAAGTCCGGTAGTACTGGTGGCGGGGTTGAGAGGACTTGGTTCCTCTGATGTGGCATCTGGGTTGGTTGTGTATAAGGGCGGGTGTCCTGGTGACTCTGGTTCTGTGTGTGTTTCTGTGGGGGGTTGGAAGTGGAAAGGGGGTCCACAATGGTAGTAGTGCTGATGTCTGATTGAAGCGCTAAGGATTGGTTCTTTGCTGTCAACTGGGACATCAATTCCATTGTGATTGATGACGGTCTCTTCTTGTCCTGGCTCCCAGTTGGTCCAGTGTAGTCTGACGGTGAAATCATCCCTTCTGATAAAGGCGGCAAATAGGTGTAGGTCGTCAGCTTCTGTATGTACTCTGATGAGGATAACTCCATTGTCTGTTCCAAGGGTGAAGATGGTGGACGTGGGGAATCCTTGGTTAGGTAGGTTCAGATGCTGTGCCATCTATTGGCGGTGGTAGGGGCAGTACTGTTCCTTACACGAACTGGAGTGTAGGAGGGAGTGTTTAAAGGTGATATGGATGGCTCTCTGTAGCGATCCTGGTTTTCTAGCAGCTGGTATGAATTCTTTGAATCGGTATGGGTTGGGGAAGATAGCTGGGTCTCTGAAGAGCGAGCAGAAGAAGAAGAAGGATTGCTTTGAGGGATGGGAGTAGTCTGGTCAGCAGGACATGATGGGGAATATTCTTCTGTTGTTTCCATGGCTTTTAAGCAAGAGCGAATAGCTGCGGGGTGGCTGGCGTAGAAGTCTGTGACAAGGTCTGCGGCATTCAGGTCTGATTCATCGACCCATGAATCATGAGAGGGCAAGTATCCTTTCCAGCAGACAAGGTATTGCTTCTTTTTGGTTCACCCAAAGTGTCTTGATTGGAGGATTTGCTCTACCTCCCATTCTGGTTCTCATTCTATGATGTCAGGTGGCAGTTCTATCCAATTTGGGCCATGTGCTTCTGTTTCTCAATAAGGCATTAGCAACAATGCGTGGAAGACATTGTGGATCTTCCAATGAGGTGGCAATTCTATTTTGAATGCGGCGTTTGATATGATGGCGACTACCCAAAGGGTCCATATCGCCTTGGTGATAACTTCGGGGTGACATTTGCTGGCAAGTTCAAGTTGGTTCCTTCCAGCCAGACTCTGTCTCCAATTGCAAATGGTCTGTATCTTGGTTTTAGCTTTATCCAGCTGTCTTGTGCTTTACGTTGGGCCTCTTGGGCGGCTTCTCTGGCTTCTTTGATATTGGTAAGTCGTTTTTCTAGAGTGGGAATGTCAGTTGATCTGGTGGGCTGATGTACGCATGGAGTATATCCAACAAGGAGGTCAAATGGGGCTTTCTTTGTAGTGGCGGATGGCCATGAGTTCTTCGTATACTGGGCTATAGGTAGCCAGGCATGCCAGTTGTTTTGTTGTGTTCCGCAGAACATCCTGAGGTACTGTTCGAGGGATTGATTTGCTCGTTCACTGGCACCATCTGTCTGGGGGTGGTAGGCTGTGCTGATATTTTGGCGGATGTCTAGGAGGTAGCATAGCTCCTTTCCAAAGCATGAGGTGAACCAGGGATCTTGGTCTGAGATTATCTTCTTGGGTAGGCCGTAATGTGGTAGAACATGTGTCAAGTAGAGTTGCGCAACTCCTTCAGAGTCTATAGTCTCTTTGCAAGGCAAGAACATAGAGGCTTTTGTACAATTAGTGTCTGTGATCGTCAGAATAGTGTCGTAGCCTCCAGAGGGCGGTAGTTTTGTGATGAAATCCATGGCAATAGTTTCAAAAGGACAAGTGTTTTCGACTGGAGTGATTGGCAACAAGGGGGGATGGCTAGGATGAGTGTTCACTTTGTTCATTTGACAGGTTGTGCATCCTTGGATGTACTCAGTTATAAAGGCTTTCATGTTGGGCCACCAGTAGTACAGCAAAATTAATTGGAGTGTTTTTGAAATTCCAGGGTGGCCAGCGGTTAATTGGTCGTGAAAAAGGGATGTTACTCCCCTTCTAAGGGTATTGTCTGCCACGACAACTAGTGCGTTCCCATGGTAATAGTGGGTTCCATCTGCTAGGGTGATTTGTTTGAATGCGCTTGTCCATTGCTTGAGTTTCTTCTGATCTTGGTACTGTGCCAGCTTGATTTTACTGTCCAGGTTGCTTTCTAGCATGTCCCAATCCATAACTTGGATGTTTTCGTTCTCTTCACCAGGCCGCCCATTTCCAGGGTTACTCCCATCCATGAAGGTACTGCAAATACTTGTATGGTAGTCGCAGAAATATTTGCTGGGCCATACAGTGATGTCTTCATTTTCTGGGTTGCTGCCATCATCATGGTCTTCTTGTCTTGATAGACTGTCTGCTTGATTTGAGGCTCCTGGTTTATATTCCAGGATCATGTTGTATTGTTCTCTTTCTAGTAGATATCCAGCGACTCTTGGTCCAATTTTCCTGGGGTCGCGATAGTATCAGAGGTTTGCATGGTCGGTATAGACAAGTACTGGTTTCTCAGTACCCTTGAGGAGGTAGTCCCAATTCCTGAGGCCACGCATAATGGCCAGGAATTCTCTGTTGTAAATGGGGTAATTTTGCTCTGTACTGGTGAATTTCTGGGAGTGGAAACCACAGGGGTGCCGTGGTCCTGGCTTTTCTGTGCCATCAGGTCGTGTAATAGGTGGTCCTCTTTGATAGAGTATGGCTCCGGTCGCTATTTGAGATGCGTCGACTTCCAGCTCAAATTGTTTGCTGGGATCTGGGCGAATGAGTACTGGTGCGCTAGTGATGCGCTTCTTGAGTTCTCTTACTGCAGCTATGCAGTCCAGTGTCCATTCAAATGGGACATCTTTTCCGAAAAGGCATGTGATAGGTGCTGTGATGGAGGAAAATCCAGCAATAAACATGCGGTGGTATCCCAAGACTCCTACGAATGAGTGGGCTCCTTTGAGGGTTGTGATGTTTTCTGGCCAGTCTGCTATTCCAGCGATTTTGGCTGGGTCAACTGTTGCACCGTCCTTGGTGAGGCATACTCCTAGGAAGTCCATGGTAGGCTTCATGAAGATTGATTTACTGAGCTTGAGGTGTAGTCCATTTTTGGCTAGCAGGTCGAAGGCGTAGTGGAGGATCTCGATGTGTAGCTTGATGTCTTTGAGCTTTGTTCCTAGTCCACAGTTGTCCATATAACTTTGGAATATTTTCCTGATGTTGTGGACTCCTTTCTTCTCAAAGTGTTCATAAAGTTCTTCCAACATGAGGTTCATAAACCTCTGGAATGTCGGCGGCAAGTTACTCATTCCAAAGAACATGACTTTGGGCTCAAATAGCCCACAGTGGGTTTTGAAGGCGGCTTTCCATTCATCCCCTTCGTGTATGCGAATATTGTTGTAGCCCCAGGGAATGTCAAATTTGCTGAATAGCTCCATTCCTTGGAGGTCTTCAATACATTGGGCAAGATTAGGAAGGGGGGTGACATCTTTCTTGGTAACCGCGTTAAGTGGGCAGTAGTCGATGATATAGCGTTTCTCTTTGCTGTCCTTTTTAGGGACCATGAATGTGCTGAATCCATAGGGTGATTCGGATGGGACGATGTATCCTTTCTCCAGGTTTTCGTCAAGGAACTGGTTTTCTGCCTCTTGGTCTTTGAGGCTCATAGGGTAGGTTTTGCAATTGAATTTTGCTGGAGCTTCAGCTGTGAGCTCAATCTTATGGTCACATGGACGTGATGGGGGGAATTTCTTGGCTTCTTCATCTGAGAAAAGGAGGGCGTGTCGTTTGAATTCCTCTGGTAAGGTGATTTCTTCTTTCTTGTGTTCTTCTGCATATTTGTGGGCCATTTCTGTTGCGTTGTGGGTCCTGTTGACTTCCATAGTAGTTCTTCCGATCCATATGTTGGGTTGGCTTTGGTCTTCTAGTTCTTCCAAAATTGCTTTGTGGGTTTCCATGATAAGATCATTGTCTTCTTGTTGTTGTTGCTTTGCTTTGAGGTAGCCTTGCGCTTTGTCCCAGGTAACTTTCTGGATGGTTTCAACTTTGACTTTTGGTCCTTTGAGTGTTCCTGCTTCCCAATCAATGTCAGGCTTAAATGTTTTGAACCAGGGGTAGCTGAAGAGGAAGCGGTCTCTTCCTAAGTTTGTGATGAAGAAATGTAGTTGTTGTTGTATGTTTCCTTTGCTAACCATGAGGTCGCAATAGTGGCTAATCTTTCCTTGTCTGTTGGGTGTTCTGTCAACGTTAAAGACGGGTTGCTGGTAAGGGAGTTCCTTCATTCCTAGGCGGAGTTTCTTTACGGTTTCTGAGTTGATGAAGTTCTCTGTGGCTCTGGTATCAAGGAGGCCGATTTCTTTTGTTTCCCTTTTGTAGCTGATGACCGCAAACTCGATTTGAACTGAGTTACTTTTGTTGACAAAGATGCTGTCTAGTCCGAAGGTTTTGGCAAGGGCTTCAATTTTCTGGATGCTGAATCCAGCTTTTGGGATAAGCTCATTGAGCGTTCTGATTTTTGTGTCTTCATCCATGGTTTGGATCTGTTCTTTGAGTGCATCTCCCATCTGCTGTGCAGAGGGCTTCGACTTTGGATAGGCATGTGCGTCTCCCAACTGTTTTACAGTGGGCTTCGACTTTAGATAGGCATGTGCTCTTTCCAATTGCTATGCGATGGACTTTGTCTTTGGTTTGCATAGCTTGATTAACTTCTGGTGAGTGGCCTTATCAAATTTGTGGGCATTGGCTGCAATACATTCTTGTATTGCCTTGATCTTCTGTGGTCCTAGCATATGTGCTGGTGGCTGGTTGTTGGCAATGAGTTTCTCAAGTTTCTTTGCGTCCAATAACTGTGGGGAGTGATCCAGGGTTTTTTCCTTGAGAACGTCGAAACTATTGGCGCTCTTGTTCTCTTGGATCCTTTTGGCAAGTTGGTTCATGGGTAGGATTCCCATATCTGGACAGCTTCAAATGGTGCTAATGACTGCAACTTCTTGCCGATCATGGTTGACTTGGCATCTGACTTGGCAGTGATGGGCGTAGTGGCCCTTCTTGTGGCAATGGAAGCACTCCAGGCTTCTCATAAGTTTGTTTGACAGTGGTGCATACTTGTGGCTGTTATCCTGTGGCCGCGTTGAGTTCTTGTAGAACATGTGGTTGACTTGGGATGCTATCCCATGGCGGTGGTATTTCCCCACAAAGCATAGTGCATTGACCTCGATAGGGTCCTTTGGTTCTGTGACAATCGGTACTTTGATGTTGAAGATCTCATATAGAGCTTTGCAAAGCATTGACTTTGCGTCACCTTGTGGTTGCGTCTTTTGCGCCTTTGTTTCTCCCATTGGTGATCCAGTGGTTCCCTGGTACGACCGATCTGTTGTTGGTTTGATAGCTCCGACTTCAGTGGTTGAGCATCCTGTGGTTGTGATGCCTTTTGGTCTACCAGTGGCCTTCTGGTCTTGAATATGGGGTGCGCTCTTCATAGCAGCAACCATGGCATATGTCTTAGCATCTTTAGCTAGTGTCGTCATGACTTCTTGGTATGTATGGGAGGAGGTGGTCTACTTGCCAAGCTGGTATGTCGAAAGGAAAGCTTGACTTGTGTTAAGGCTTCAACAGGCCTTGATAGTATGACTTGTACTAAGAGTGAACTGGTGGCAAGTACTTGAAGAAGGTAGAAGTCTCTAGTGTTGCTAGAGACGACTCTGAGAGGCTTATGTAAGAGATGAGGAAAGGGGAGGCACTTGGGGAGCTTTCAAGAATGTTGATATTGAGAATCAAGTCAAGCTTAGGGCTTGACTGTCGAAATACAGGGCGCCTATATACAGGCAGGCGGGTGCACATGTTACTATCACTAAGGTAGGTAGTTCTGGTCAAGAGGGGCCTGTCTGTGACGTATGAAGGTCCGCGGATAAGTGCTGCAGTCTGTATGAGTCGAACAATAGAGAATGAGCAAGAGCGAATGTGTTATGATCCACCCCAATTTTTCTCATCCTCGTCAGACCCCCTCCTCGTCACCCTATCCACGCCTAAGCGACCATTACCATTGAACCCGTCATCCCTGCCAGACCTACTGCCCTTGCCGCCCAGTGAACCACCCAAACCATTGTCACCTCTTGATCAGCCCCCAGTCGAGCCCCTCGTCCCTATTCCCTGGAACATCCATCGTCGGGAATACTTCTCAATGGAAGAGTACCAAGAGCCACCCCCAGTAGAGAACCCACTGGAAGACCCAGACAGTCCCATGGAGGACGCGCCACCCTTAGAGCCAGAACCATTCATTCCATATGAACCCGATGTCCCTGGAGGCAATACGCACACCTTGTCCCCAGAAGAGTCCCCCATCATACCATGGCAAGAGTACCTTGCCCCAGACAGTCCTGTGTCCCGCAAGCACTCCCTATCACCCACAAGTCCCTCTTCAGCACCTATATGCCAACACACTAGTAGAGAAGGCAGTTATCACTCAATCACGCCTACTGCTTCACCGCCTACTTCATCGCCCATAGCTGGCACCTCGCCCCAGAGTCAGGGCTACCAGTCGACCTCCCCCAGAGGATCCGCAGACAATCCCTCATCGACACAGAGCTCCGCAGACAACGCGGATAGCGACATGGCCCTTAATTGGGTCACCATCAATACAGACTACCTTAAAGGGTAGTTGCTTACACTAGACGCCCATTAGACCAGAATGGGCACGCAGAGATCAGATCTCCTCGGATCAGCCTCAAACCTCGTGGTCGTCATCGCATCATGACGACGCTTCTCTT
>Ga0307510_10006204_pt1 | contig 14257 bp, 13 predicted proteins | sample 12_EM_MG_FD_207224 | JGI IMG/M metagenome (GOLD analysis project Ga0307510, IMG submission 207224) | Populus trichocarpa ectomycorrhiza microbial communities from riparian zone in the Pacific Northwest, United States - 12_EM | ecosystem: Host-associated > Plants > Roots > Unclassified | place...
CATCATATGGAAGGGGGATGGAAGCTAGCCCGTGTAATTAGCCTTCATTAAGTGGTTATCAGAATGTTAAAGCTATGGCCCTTTGCAGCAAATGGTCTAGTTTGCCGGTCCTTAGGGTGTCATAGGGGCAATTATTGTGCATTTAAATGTAAACTCGGAATACGTATGAAAAAATTGTTGATCTGTATTTTATGTTTTGCGGTTACACAGACTTATGCCCAGCTTCGCGTGGGCGTCCAGGGTTCTTTTAGCTCTCTCAACTTCTGGCAGGGACAAGGTTTTGGTGGATCGCCTTCCGGTGTCAACACATGGGCAATCAATGGATACCAGGCAGGGATCGTAGCAGAATATGACCTCGGACATACCAACCTGATCCTTCAGCCTGCCGTATTATACGCTGAAAATGGCGCTCATCTTGGAAATCGCCTTGGTTTTCCCAATCTCGGCGACGTCAATATCGATTTTTCCAATACTACCATTAAATTGTATGCCATACGCGTCCCGATCAACCTGCTCTACAAATGGCAGGTCACCGATAACTTGAGGATCCTGGCGGGTCTCGGACCGTATATTGCCAAACATGTTTCGGGCACCGAAAAAGGATACTACCTGGCTGATTCCGTCAACAGCAGCGGCAATTATGTCACCCTGAAAGTTCCCGTCAACAACAAGGTGAAATTTGAAAGCGGGGCCTCTTCGTCCTTGCTGGGTGTCACAAAGATCCTCCCTATCGACATCGGTATGGATCTCACGATAGGAGCCCAGTATAAGAAATTTCAGGGGATGATAAATTATAGCCGTGGGTTCTCAAGACTCTATCATACTCCCTATGTCAATGCCGGGAATACTTTCTGGAATTTTACTCTGGCTTATATGATCTTCGGACACGATATAAAACCGAAATTATAAGAAGCACCGGTATCGATAACCACCAGAACCCGATAATCCGCTTTCTGCCTGCATCCTGAAACGTTTCTTTCCGCAGCGGTTGTGGATTACCCTGATAATTTAATGCCGCCCAATAATAGGGCAGCTTATGTAAATAAGGAACGGCTGGGTCTTTCAGCCAATTTAATTTTGCCGCCCGCAATGCCCGGGCGGCATTTATTTTTACCTCGGAACTACCCTGTTGAACGATCAGCTGAGAATAAATACCCTTCATTAGACTGGCCGCCGTTTCATCGTTGACGTTCCACCACCCCGATATCACCGCTTTGGCACCCCCGCCGGTAAAAGCACGAGCAAGGCTTTGTGCCCCTTCTCCTGTCACCATCCTCCCGTCACCTGTCCGGCAGGCGCCTAATACCACCAGCTCTGGCCGGTATTCCAACCCTTTTAATTCAAACAAATAGAAGGGCGCATCGAACAGCTCAATATGTGGCATATCGAGACTGTCCTTTTTTGTAAAAGCATGCGAGCTGATATGCAGCACCGCCGAAGAAGCCAGCGCTTTTCGAAAAGCTTCCGTTGTCGCCTGTTCATTCGTGTACCAGCTGCCTTTTGAGATTATCTTTTGCAGATCCGATCTCTCGGTTTCGATAGCCTTCAATAGAGGCGACGACCGAAGATTGCCGGAAAGAAAAAACCCCGAAAATCCTTTTCCACCGGCCGTTGGTCCTTGCTCCCGCAGGGTTTGCAAAGACCATGCATATGAAATAAGTGCCCGGTCAAGTACGAACGGCCAATCCGAGGGGGAAGGCCTGACCTCCGGATCGGTAACCAATGCTTCTACAGGTAACAGATTTAATGCGCCGTCCATAAGCAGGATATAAGATGTTCCGGCCCGAAAGGGATGAAGCCCAAATAAGTTCCGGTAGACAGTATATGCCTGCCGGTAATAAGTCAGGGGATGGTCGATCATGGCATTGGCTCCCTGCTCAAACCATTTGTGGATATAGGTTCGCAGACTGTCCTGCCACAAACCCGGTAAAGGTAGCTTCTCTGCGAAACTAATTCCGGTGGATGTACATTCCAGCGTATAGATAGCAGCTGATCCGCAAAAGAAAGACCGCGCCGCCTGCCCCTTTTCTAAAACGAGCTGCCCATCCGCCCCCGGCATTCTCTCCGTCACCCATACCCCATCCGCTGTTGCCTTCTTACGCAGCTGAGCCAGCTCCCAGCCTATTTGTTTTTCCTGATTGGTAATCACACTATCGTTTTTGCCTGCCTGCAAGGCTTCTTTCTCATAGTAAGCCAACGCCCTTTCCAACAAATGGATCCGGATGGTTACACTGTCGCCGGACGCACTATGCCGATAACGCTGCTGCTGTTGCACTTCTTCCAATAATAATTGAGCCTTGCTGCTTTCCATAAAACTCAGCAGGACGGACAGGTATTTCTTTTCCTCTGTTCTCTCCCAGGCCTGCCAGGAGAAGCTAATGGCTTCTTCGTAACGGGAACGGGTGTCCGCGATCGACCGCTCTCTGGATGAATTGCTTATCAGCTCATGACGTAGCTTGCTCTCTGCGGCAAAGCTTAATCCATAGAGTCGCAGCACCTCCTCCGTATTCTTTTGCCGCTGTGACAATCCCGCCAGGATATATAACACATCGACAAGCGTATTTTCCGCATACAGGTCTGACTCTTCTAAAGAGGTCGTTGTCTTTCCCGGAACCAGGACAACAAGACATTTATCCAGCCAATCAACGGCCTGCTCAAATTTACCAGCACGCGCAAAGAGACTCCCCAAACGTAAGAACAGTTTAGCACGCTCGCGTCGTCTGGTCCCTTCCTGTTGCTGTGCTGGCTTGCTTTGTAAAGCCAACGCCTTTCTATAATAACCCAGCGCTTTCATAGGTCGATCAATATAAATATCACCTGCCTGCTGATAAGCCATCAACAGCCAGTATTCCGCCGCCGGATTCTCATGACGGATCAGGGCATTTTCGAGAATCGCGATGCTTTTGCCAATGCTTTTCTGCGCCAGATCGACGTCTTTTAATTGCTGGGCTGCGTCGGCTTGTTCGGATAATAATAACCCGCAAAGCGCTGAATGAGGATTCACCACTTCCAGACCCTGCCGGCAATAATCCAGAGACGACTGTGGCCGGCCCATATTGCTGGATGTATTGGCCAGGTTGCTGTATACACCCGACAGCACCTGTTTGTCCGGATTGACGAAGGCAAGGGCCAGCGCTTTCCGGTGAATAAAAAGAGCCTGCTCATAATCTCCAAGCCGGGTATAATTATTCCCCAATGGTTTTAGAATAGTTTCCAGAACGAGGTTTTCGTCCGTTATATCCCGGTGTTGCCGGGCCCAGTCATAAGCCGCAGAATAGGCGTCGGTAGATGAGACGATCGACCCATTTAATAACAAGGTATAACCTTCATTGGTGAGTAGGTCCAGCCAGGCCTGTACTTCTTCATTAGTGTGCGGACGACGCCAGGCTTTCTCTACGGCCTGCGGCAATATGCCCCAACGGCTGGCGGGAGCCTTTGACACCCATTGCAGCTGATCGTAGATCCAACCGGAAAGATCGTCCCTGGCACGATCTTTCTCAAGTGCTGTCTGCAGATCAGAAGATACCTGTGCCAGAACAGCCTGGCCAGCCAGCAGCCAAATAAAAGCTATGATCGTTATTTTTATCTTCATGCCAGTCCCGCTCATCGGGGCACTGAAGATAACAAACATTATAATTTGAAGCCCGCATATAGGAAAAAGCGATCGGTTATATCTCCTCTCAGTAGCCGGATATAACGAATACCTAAAACCGGCCCCGTCCTTACCCTTCCGATCTGCAGGTCGACAAAAGGTGCCGCATTCCAGTTGCCCAGGTATTTAACGGATGATTTCTGTGAGCTGCTGGTCGTCATAATATTCAATGGCAGCTGCTGAGCTATGAAATAGACCTTATTCTCAACAGTGGTCTGCTCGGAGATATTTACCTGGGCCATGGCGCCGGCTCCTATTCCTATCCAGTTGCTGAGGTTATAGCGATAATGCAGCGGCGTGATCTCAAAACTATTCCGACGCGTAGTAGTTTTGGTTTGTCGGCCGTTGATGATATAAGGCAGACCTGATATCAGGGTATCCCGTTGGTCCTTCGTAACAGTACTTGTGAAATCGTCCTGCTGTAATAAGCCAACGAACACCTCCAACTGAAAATAAGGTCTGGACGGCGCATACGGTGCCAGCACATACCCGAACTGTAAAGGCCCCCTGGCAGAATAACCTCCGTTAGATGGCAGGGCGCTATAACCGACCATAACACCGGGCGATATCCCTTTTATAAACCGCGCAGTCGCCTTATTGGTCATGATAGGCTCATTCCTGTCGAAGACGATGACCGCCTGACTATTGAAAGGTATTTTCTTTGGCTTCTTTTTAAACCGAAGGGCATACTCAACAAAACCCATCGTTGAGTCTTTGTTCAATACCCCTTCCTGCGCCAGCCCGGGAAGATAGATATTGTTGAACACGAAATAGATACTGTCATTACGGCGTATTGTATCGATACAGCTCTGCTTGTTATAAGCAGAGTCGCACCAGACGCACACAGGGCTCATGCTCCTCACGGTTAGGCTTTCGAGGCTCAACTGTTTGGGAACGGCTACCCCGATAGCTATTTTCCGGGCAGGTCCTTGCCCTGTATTTTGGAATTGCACCCGGTAGGTTAGCTCCTTTTTCTTACCCATGAAACGATAGTTGATCCGCCGGCTTTTTAGCATCAGCCGATTGGGGTCATGAGAGGCGACGATCTGCATGTCCATCTGGAAAAGTTCCGGAGCAGCTGCCTTGTTATCAGGAACCATCATCGCGGTAAAACCAACAGTTGCATTGGTATCTTGCAACATACCCGGCAATGTATTCATGTCCAGGAAAACGAACTTCTCTTCACCCGGGCGAATGGCCGGAAAATGGAGGACGGTATGTTTTGTATAGGTGTCTTCCAACTGTTGCAGCATCGAACTGGCCTCTCCTGCAAATCCGGCTGATTCCTCCTCCATCTCCGGCGACGATCGATCAGCACTGGCTGAGCCCCAAAGCGATCGACCTCCTTCACTCTTCACCCCTGGCTCAAGATCTGCCACCAGATCTGTCAAAGAACTGTTGTTTTCCTTATTATAAAATCGCTGCTCTGCCAGCAAAAATCCATCCTGTCCAAGTTGTCTTTCATTATAAAAAAGTACGATCGAGCCACTTAGGCTATCACTCCCGTTGTTTCGGTAACCAATGACCGTCACAAAGTCTTCACCGGGTTTGGGATAACGATTGATCTTCATTTCAATGCCGCCGTCGCCATGAAAGAAATGCGAAGCCCAGCTATCTGTACCGGCAGCCCTCTTTTTTACCTTCACCGGCCTTGGCCTTGTCGGCGGAGCCTTGCCATCATCGTAATTATTGGTAGCATATAGTCTGACCTGATAGTCTCCCGTATCCCGGTAAGCATATACAGGGTCCTTGTCAAAGCTGAATCGGCCATCCCCCAATTCCCAGAAATAAGTGTAAAAAGAAGCCGGCGCACCGGTAATCTGTCTCAACGGCCGAAGCCGGGCAGAAAAATGGAGACTATCCCCCCTTTCTTCTACCCGGATCTCCGGTGGTATCGAGTCCTGTGCGAGACAGGCACTTCCAATTATCAGTAGCAAAACCAGCGTCAGACCCTTTGTTTGCATATTGGTAATAGATTGGCTAATTGGAAAGATAACGAAAAGCTCCTACTTAGTATTGAGCTGAAGGATAAGATTTACCATGGCCGTTTCGGATACTTCCTGCGGATCAAAGGCCAGCGTCGTATAATTATTACTTCCGGAAGGAGCCGCGATGGTCGCGTCTTTCATGTCAGCATAAAATTTTCCGTTCTGGGTACTCATCGCAAGGAAGGTACCCTGCATGCCAATCGGCATAGATGCCTGATAGCTGATGAATCCCTGATATGTCCCGGTCGCATTTAAGATAATGTCATACAGTTTGATCAGGGTATTCTGATTATGCGGTTTGAAGAATAACATGGTAGGCTGGTCACCGCTGTAGTCTTGTGCCGTCTCCGTATTGTAATGACTGTTGAAATAACCCAACAGGGTAGTTTTCGTTCCCGAATTACTCAGGATAGCATCACAATTGCGCCATTGCGCCAGGCTGTCAAGCTTGAAATCCAGCGAACCGTTAGACCCATTAAAAAAGGCATAACCGGCAGAGAGCTGATCCCATACGATCCCCCTGTGTACTGGCGACTGAATTGAAATGGTTACTGCTGCGTTCAGATAATCATAACCGCTGAGACTGACGCTGGTGGACGAGTCTCCGTCCCATAAAGGGATCTCCTGTCCATTAGCAGGTTTGGCCGGGATCTGTACTTTCACGCCGCTATCCTTTTTTAATACGAGATTGTTGTTATTCTGGACGGCGCTGACAAAGATCTCGCCATAAGAGACAAGCATACGTCCATCACGGGTTAGAGTAGGTCTATCGGCCAGCAGCATTTCTGAGGCACTATTGATCTCTTTGACGGATACAGTTACGGAGCCGGTGACAGCAGCGCCTGAAGACGTTGAAAAGGCGCCGGCAGGGATAGTATACTTAATACCTTTCGATGAAGTAATGACACCGCCGGCACTTGCATCGATCGTAAAATTCTCAAACTGGGGCCCATGACTTTGCCTGAAGCTTGCCATGACCTTTCCATCCTGACCACTATTGCTATTGGTCGGAGAAGAGGAGTCATTACTTTTCTTACAGGACATTATACTGATGACTGTCACGACAAAGATCAGGGAGGGAGCGAATAACTTTTTCATATCGGTGTTTTTGGTTTAAAATTGGGTGATACACAGATAGATCAGCCGTCCCTGAGTTTTGTTACCCCCTTTGTCCCTGTTTTTTTGGATATTCGCCAAAAACCCGGAATGGTTGTACACTCCGATCAGTATTATATCGAAGCTTTATTGTTGAATGACAAGCAGATAGTAGGGGAGATCTACCAGCGGTTCGCCCCGGCTATCCGATTGCTTATTCTGAAAAATCGCGGCACAGAAGAGGATGCCGCCGATATTTTCCAGGAATCCCTTATCGACATCTACAACCAGGCAAAATACAAGGGACTACAGCTGACCTGTCCTTTTGAGCCCTTCCTTTTATTGATCTGTAAAAGGAAATGGTTGAATGAAATAAAGAAAAGAGGCCATAGCCCGGTAACAAAACTGTCAGATGATTTATCTGATTGGGGAGAGGATGTATTTGCTGCGGCCGAAAGACTAGGTCAGGAAGAAGATAAGGCCCGTATTTTTTTGACGCAGTTCCAGCGGCTGGGCGAAAAATGCCGGGAGATCTTGACCCTCAGCCTGACCGGCCAGCGACAGGAGAAAATTGCCGAAGCGCTTGGCGTTACCTATGGTTACCTTCGGAAGAAGAAATCGGAATGTATGGCGACTCTATTATCCTATATACAAGCACAGAAAATCTAAGTCATGGCAACTTACGATAAAGAGTTTATCGTCCGTTATGCGGAAGACGAGCTCACCGAAGAAGAAAAAAGACAGTTCGAGACCGATCTGCAAAAGGATCCTTCCCTCGCTGCTGAATTGTCCCTTTACCGGGAATTAAAGGTTACCCTCCAACAGCGGCTGCCGCATGATGCAACCGGCGAGGCGTTGCGCTCCACCCTGTCAGACCTGAATAAGACGTATTTTGAGTCCAATGCCGGCCCAGCTCAAACCATCAGCCCGGCTCACACGATCGGCGCAGCACAACGTCCTTCCGCCTTCCGTTGGATGACTGCCGCCGCCGCCGCAGCTTGTATAGTAGTCGCTACGGTATTATTATGGCCTTCCCATAATAATGAAGATGCCTTCGACCGCCTTGGCCACACTGAAATGGTCAGCACGACCGAACGCGGAGCTAATACAGATTCCTTATTACAACAGGCAGCGCTGTTCTTTAACCGGCAGGAATTTGCTAAAGCCCTGCCGCTGCTGGATAGAGCAGTCAGAGCGGATAGCAGCAGCCAGCTTGCCCTTTTTTATCGCGGTGTAGCCGGCTGGCATACCGGGGCGATCGAATCTGCCCGCAAGGACCTGGAACAGGTATATAATGGAGAATCCCTGCTTCGTTACGAAGCCGCATTTTATATGGCACTTTCTTACGCCACTCAAAAAGACAAGATAGTCGCAGGAGAATGGCTGAAGAAGATCCCCGAAGGTACGCCGGTTTCCGGGCGGGCTAAGGAGTTGGAAAACAGGCTGAAATAATTTTTAAAAAAAAAGGCAAAAAGAGAAGGTAACAAATTCCTGGTTTGATTGATCTGTTAGAAAGGGATTGGATCCCGGATTCTCTAACAATTTAAATCAGGAATTATGAAACGTATTGCAATCACCTCCATCATCATTGCTTCTCTGGCAATTTCCAATCATTCTTTTGCCCAGGTACGCCTCGGTCTGAGCAATTCTGCAAGATTAAGCTCCGCGGCCACCGTCAGTACGCCATCTGTCAGCAATGCGCTGAGGGTATCTTCCGCCGCAACCCGCGCCACAACGCAAGCTACGGCCTCAACAGCAAAAGCTACCACTGCTACTGCAAGAGCTACAACCTCGACAGCAAAAGCAACTACAGCCTCAACAGCAAACTCAACGGCACAGGCCATCAACAACACCCAGGTTAATGCGGACGCCGATGTAAAAGTAAATGCGACAGCCAGCGCCGGCGCAAAGAACAAATAATCCCTATGTCAATGCGGCTGCCGTCAGGCAGCCGCATTCTTAAAACTTACCGATATGTCCCGCATTCCCCAGATCATATTTTGCCTGTCACTTTCCTGCTCCGCATTTTCACAGGCAAAAGACACTGCCACCACACAGGAACAGACGCATTTTGTCGTCAGCGCCACCTACAACTCCGGCCTTAATTACTATGGCCGCGTCGATAGTCTCCATAGCAAAGGCTACTATCCAACCATCGGACTTGTATTAAAGAATGGGCTTTATGCGACCTCAACCTTTGTCTTTATCCAAAACAGCCTGATAAATCAATATGCAGCCACCCTGGTAGAAGGTGGCTATAATTTCAACAATAAGAAAAACACATGGGCGGGTAACCTGTCGGCTTCCCGCTATTTTTACCAGGCCGATGTCTCGCTGGTCCAATCTGCAGTAAAGGAGGTCGTTTCCGGAAGTTTAACCAACATGAATAAGGTGATAAATACCACGGTTGGCGCAAATGTCAAATGGAGCGGAAATACCGATATCGGCATTCAGGCAGGACTGGATCATATCATTAAGTTTCAGCACATTTTTACAAAAGACAAGGATGTGATCGTCCTCGACCCCACCATAAATGTATTTGCAGGTACGCAGAACTTTACAAAGACATATTATCAGAAAAAAGACTTCCTCCTCTTTCCCGTAGCTGAAGAACAGCTGACGACCAATAGCCGGCAATTCAACCTGCTATCCTACGAGCTAAGCCTTCCCATTGTATACGGGTATAAAAAGCTTAATCTTATTTTTACACCCGCATATGTCCTTCCTCAGCACCTGCTGACCATACCGGATCAACCAGCCCTTTCAGAAAGAGGGTCCAATCTGTTTTATCTTACCGCCACAGCAAAATTCACGTTGTAGACTAATCTTCACGACCATATGACTTACCTTTGAGGTATCAACACAGACCTCAATCCCATGTCAACAGTAACAAAGGCCCCCGCTCAAGTGTACAATTTGCCCAGAGGATATACCTTAGCCCGTGTCCTGCTGCGCTCCCTCCGCATGGGCACACATCCCATCGAAGTCATTTCCAAAAACATGGAAAAATTTGGGGGGACCTACTCCCTCCTTTTCCCCGGTAACCAACGGCTGATCGTTACCCAGGATGCAGGTTTTATCAGTCATATTCTGCGGGACAAACACACCAATTACAAAAAGTCGGAAATGACCTCCGGTAAGAGCGCGAGACTTTTTGGCAACGGGTTGCTGTTTTCCAACGGAGAATACTGGCTGAGGCAACGACGATTGATCCAACCTGGCTTCCACTCCAAAAAATTACAGGGACTTTATGACATAGTCGCCCGGACGATAGACGAATCGCTGTCGGGTTTTCCCGCCGGAGACAATATTGATCTCTATCCGCTGATCCACAAGATGTCCTTCGACATCGCCGTCCGCGCCCTCTTTGATATCGATCTTTCCCCCGACACCATGTCGGAATTGAGCCGGCTTTTCATCGAAATGCAGGACTTTCTTATCAAGGATATTCGTCATCCTATACGGAAGATCTTCTATCCCATCAACGGGATGGATAGACTAAACCAGGAGAGATCGGAAAAGTTAAAAAGTATCATTCGGGGTGTCATTCACCAGCGACAGGCCGATACAGGTTCTTACAACGATCTGCTGGACATGCTGCTCAATACCCGCTACGAAGATAGTGGCCAGCCAATGACAGAAGAACAGTTGATCAGTGAAGTGCTGATCCTTTTGTTTGCCGGGCATGAAACTACTGCCAGCACCCTGTCCTGGCTTCTGAGCCTGGTATCAGCAGACAGCAAGGTCCTGGATCAGCTGGCGGAGATAGCGTCTCGCCTCGATATTCATGAAAGGGTAAAGAACGAATATTTTCAGGCCGTCATTAATGAGACTATGCGACTGCGCCCTGCCGCCTGGGTTGCAGATCGGGAGACGATTGCCGACGATAGTTTTGGCGACTTTTCTTTTCCCGCAGGTACCATCATCATGACCTTTTTTTATGGACTGAACCAGAGCAAGGAATACTGGTCGAACCCGGAATCTTTTGACCCCCAACGATTCATTGACGAGAACGGAAAGATCCGGAAATCTCCGGCTTTCTTTCCCTTTGGCGCTGGACCGCGTATGTGTATAGGTAATAATTTTGCGATGGCGGAAATGAGTCTCTTCCTCGGGGCCTTCTTTAAAAAATTTGCTATCAGCCCTACGGAACAGGTCCCGGAATTAAAGGCCCTGATCACTTTACAGCCGGACAAGGTCGTGCTGAATATTCATCCCCTGTAACTCCGATCCTATATTAATTCAATAGGGTAGGGGCTTTCCCAAACTCTTTCTTGAAAGCAAAGGAAAAATGGGAGAGGTCTTCAAAACCAACCTCCAGGTAGACATCCGAAGGTTTTTTACCCTGATCCTTTATCAGGTAATAGGCCTGCTCCAATCTCTTCTGCTGCAACCATCGTCCGGGAGGAGTATGAAATATTTTTTCAAAATCCCGTTTGAAAGTGGCCAGGCTCCTGCCGGTGAGATAAGCAAACTGCTTCATCTCCACATTAAAGGCAAAATGTTTGCTCATGAATTCCTCCAGGTCTATTTTGCCCGGTTCGCTAAAGTCAAATAAGAGCTCTTTTATCCCTTTATTCAGACGCAATAACAATAAGATAGCTTCCTTTACCTTTAGCTTTTTCAGCGACTCATCAATATTCTCCTGTGGAACAGTGAAATAGGGAGACAAGGATTCGAAGAAGCTGTTACTGAATATATCCTGTTTCAAAAGGACGATGCCATCTCCACGATAAGGCCCTGTCGCATGAACCCCCTGCTCCGCACTGAACGACCGCAATGACTCCTGGTCCAGACGAATGCTGACGGATCTGAAAACACCACCTTCGGGCGGCAGTTTTGTAGCCTTTGCCAATTGATTCCTTTTCACCAGCAGACTGTCTCCCGTCTTATATTCACGCCTGGCACCCTCAATATAAAAAGCAAGACTGCCTTCCAGTACATACGTAAAAGAATGTTCGTACACAAAGTTCTCCGTCACACGGCTTTTCTCCGCATAACAGGAGTAGAACAACCAACTGGGACGTTTTTCCTCTACCTCTTTCATGCCAGCAAGTTACTTTATTTTCTTAGTCACCGCCGCCGCGCCCCCCCAGATTCTGGATCACAGGGACCTCCGATGAGACCCTGGGGATAGTCATCGGGATCAGCACCTCTGGCGCAAACCCGCAATCGGAATGCGGGTCGCTCATCACCTTCGTGATCTCCACCTTCCGTAGCCCGAAGTAAAAATGGATCGCGCAGGCAGTATCCTGTGCCGGCTGATAGATCGCCGTATTATTGTCATAGCCGAGCGTGTCCAACAGAGAACCCGATCTATAACCAGGATATCCCGAATTGATATAAAAGCACAGGGCGACTGTTTGATCGTCCAGCAAACGAACTCTTAATTCTCCGGAATGTCCTGTAACTCTATTGTTCTTTACAATACCTTTTAGGATATAGGTCCCCGTTGGATTGAGAAAGGAAGGTGTTTTGCCGGGAACATATCCACACAACACCATCAATGGCAGGATAAACAATCTTCTCATACAAACATGTTTTAAGCGGTTAAGAAAGCAGCTTTCTCATGTCTGTTCTATACCTAATTTACGAAATAATTGCCGCAAAAACTAGCTCTAAAAAAATAGTTGCATAAAAAATTGGCACAATCAAAAAAATATTCACACCTTTGCACTGTTAAAACAAATACAAATGCGCTACATGCCTTCAAATATTAAAACAGAGCAAAGGTTTAGTCCTATAGGGGATTATACCACTCGCGGGGCGTGTTTTGCTATTCATTGAATTTGATGACTACATCGATAAAACACAAGCCCCGCAAGAGATTGCGGGGTTTTTTGTTTGGCTCCGGCCGGCCTTTTCCGAATGGCGCCAGACAAGATCAGCAGGAAAGTCTACCAACCAATTTTTTGAGTGGACATTCCTGGATGGGAGAGATATGCCTATACCAAAGAACCGTGGATACATAATGATCTGCACATAGCAGTATACAATATGTCGAGCCCGGTTCTAAAAAGACCGGGCTTTTTTTTGCCCGGCAACCAACGTATTAAAAAGAAAAAAATGGACAATTTATACAACCAAACAACACTCGATGCAGCCAGCCTGTTCGACGATTATTTTCTAAACGCAAAAGCTATATACCTGCAAGCTTTCAATAAACTGCCCGATATATATCATATCGGCCAGATCGATGGCGAAAAATCCTTTGACGCTTTGAAAGAAAAGTTCGCAGACAGGATCGCCCGGGTATATCAATACCGCTGGTACCACCACCGGGAAAAGGAATATCAATTCGACTCAACCATCGTCCTTTTGAATAATCAATGCCTGATCGATTTTGATAACGCCTGCTGTGATGTTTATCACGATGGAAATCAACAGGAGTTTATCACAGCCATAACCGCTATGGTAACTCCATTAAGGGAAAGACAAAGACGGGCACCCCTTGAGATCAACCTTGTTGTAAGGGAGAGAAATGCGCTGAGCCTAAAGAAAATGGAGATCAAACGCACAAAACTTGACCTCGGCCTTTTCTACGACGAGAGTTTTAAGGAAACAGACGAGTTGATCCGGAAAAGACTGAATAAAATGAAAGACAAAGGGATCGTCCTCTTACACGGACTGCCCGGTGCAGGAAAGACCAGCTACCTGAGATACCTTATAGGGAAGATCAGGAAGAGAGTTCTGTTCATATCGCCATCCGTAGCGGATAATCTTATGAACCCGGAATTCATTGAATTACTGGTCAGTAATCCTGATACCGTGCTGATCATCGAGGATGCAGAGAATATTATAATGGATAGGAAACATGGTCCAGGATCTTCAGTCTCCAACCTGTTGAATATCTCAGACGGCCTGCTCGCGGATTTCCTGAACGTACAGTTGATCTGCACCTTTAATAATTCACTGGCGCTTATCGATAACGCTCTGCTTCGAAAAGGACGATTGATCGCAAAATACGAATTCGGCAAGCTGAATGTAGCCCAATCACAACGACTGAGCAACCACTTTGGATTCAATACGACGATCACCAGGCCTATGACAGTTGCAGAGATTGCCAACCAGCATGAAAAACAATATGATGCCCCTGAGATCAGGGCCATCGGCTTTAGGAATTAAAACAAATGGCAGAAAATGAAACAGACACAAAACTGGAGACGACTCGATGGCTCCCCCATCCGGCAGGACATAAGGGATGAAGTCCGGTCTGTCCTGGTAAAAGAAAAACAAATGGGCCATGCCATCAAGCACTTTAAAAGCAACGACGCCTTGAAGGAAGCAATGGGATATATCATGGGGATGGGTTTTGAATTTAAAGCCAAACCTCATGCATTTGCCAGCTCAAGCTGTGCAAATAAAATGGTACAATAAAATATCAGGACGGATGAACCTAAAAACCCATCCGTCCTTTAAAAAAGAAAAATGGCAAAACTTAAATTAAGAAGTAAAGACATCCGCGCTATAGGGTATCCGGAAGGACCGGTAATCAGCATAGCGATGAATGTCATGGAAAAAA
>Ga0307510_10006205_pt1 | contig 14257 bp, 17 predicted proteins | sample 12_EM_MG_FD_207224 | JGI IMG/M metagenome (GOLD analysis project Ga0307510, IMG submission 207224) | Populus trichocarpa ectomycorrhiza microbial communities from riparian zone in the Pacific Northwest, United States - 12_EM | ecosystem: Host-associated > Plants > Roots > Unclassified | place...
AGGTCTGTGGCTGTGGATTAACGACAAAGGATCAGAAGCTGCAACCCTGGTTTCTGAACAAGGTTTTTGTAAATGAAGTGTTCCCCGGCCCCTTCAAGCTTGGGTCCTGCGCCCTCAGGGTCCACGCGCTGCCGGGCCATCGTAATCGCCTCTGCGATGTCCGTCCATGTAGGACGGAGCGTAAGACGGCTGCTGCTGTGTCTGATTCTGAGACATAGAACCGAGAGGCTGTGCCGAGGGGATTCGCCTGTGGGCGATGTCCGGAGAAGTTGGACTGCGTGGCGACCAGCCGGGTGCCCCCGCACGCGCGTAAGCGTGGGGATAATAGAGTTCTCTTTGGTGGTGATTCATATTCGGCGAGGCGCTCGCCGGATGATGTTCCTGGGTTTGTGGGGGTTGTGTGTAGTACGAAGCGTGCTCAGGAGTGGGGTTCGGCTCATGTAAGGGCGCTCCTCCGGACGACCACGACTGCGAAGAGCGGGCGCCAAGCGGGGGCGGCGGGCTGGGGTCACCGTGACCAGGCGTGGATGGGGGCGACCACGAGTAAATAGTGCTCGAGCGTGCCCGCGGTGCGTCGGTATGCCCGGAAGGCACTTGGGGGAAATGATGACCCAGCGGCGGTCGTTCTGGATTGTAATTACTCGCTGGAAACCGCGGTGGGGAGACTTCGCCCTGCTGAATGGGGTACGCAGCCACCTGATCTGAAGGAGAAGGAGCCGACCGGTTGGGTGCAGAAGCTACCACTGGCAAGGCCCTGTCGTAGGGGCGCCTGGAGGACTCGGCCTCTTCGGCATCATATCTGGAGGCGGCAGATGAGCAATCCTACTCTCACAGTATATACAAGGCGTGGAAATTTTCGTTACATGTGTGCAATTCCGTCCGAACCGATTTCAATGTGGGGCGGATGTCGGAAGTTGGTCGCTCGCACCATCTCGGGTGGGATGGTAAGGCGCATGATGTCTGGTCGGCCGGTCGGGCGCTGTAAGAGGCCCCGCGCGACATCTTCCTCTCGATAATAAGAAACGAGATGGTGGTCCGTGCCAGATACTTTTACGGTAATCGTCTAGCAGTACAGTGAGGTCAGTGTGGGGCATGTTTTAATAAAATGAATCCACATTTACTTTCTTTATCAGGCCGCTCGGCCGCATGGCTCCACCGGGATCTCTGACCCCAGCACCATCCGGTCTTCCGTGATTCGGATAGTACGAGTTGGCCGGAGTACTTGGTGGAACGACGCGAAAGGTGGATGTTCCAGGAGGAAGCAGTGTGGTGTCGGTGCCCCGATTTGAATTCCGCTCTCCGACCTCACGGTACATCTAAGCCGCAAGCCGCCTTGTCAGGCGTAACCATGGCCGCAGAGGGGACGGCAATGACATACTAGGAAATTGCCCACGATCCGCGATGGCGACCAGGAGAGGCCCTCTGTCCAACGCTTAATACCGCTCTCCTCAACGCAGAAGACGAACACGGCTCCACTCCTTATCATGGCTCTACGCTCAGAATCGTTGAGCCGTCGGGTGATGCGCGGGATGATGCCCTGACGAGCAGCCATGATCAGGCGTAGGGCGTCTGTTGTCGTCTCTACGTAGCCTATGAAATGTGGCACATCGGCAGCGGGTTGGGAAGGGTGGCGTCCTCCAAGAGCACTCATAGTTGAGGGATGGTATGTAAGGTTTCAAACAAGCGGCCGAGTTGGGTCCCTTTTAAGGGGTGTATTATCCTGATGCTTATAATCCACGCCATCCAGAAGCATGACGCAGTTTCTGGAGCAGTCCTTTGTATCACCAAAATGTTACCATCGGCGTCAAATGTCGGTGCGAAAGTCGTTTCCTATTCTCTCGTGGCCGAAAATGTGCACTCCGCGATGTGATTTGCATATGGCCTGGTTACTCACTTGAGGTGTCTCACTGCGAAATCAGCGTTTGACGAATCGACGATGGGAAAGTTGTTATGTAAGGGCGTTGGGATGAACGGCGTCCTTCGGCGATACTGGGTCCAGGTGACCCTTGGGGTAGCGAGATTCCATCTGCATGTGCGCCTAGGATCCACAAGCGAACCATCACCCATGTCTTCTCGTCCCAGAAATACGGCCCGTGGCCAATACCGATGAGAATTTTCTGAGGATCTGACGGAATATTTTCGTTTCTAGCGAGTTGCAATGCGGCGTACTGCCCGGCCGTTGCGTGAACCTGTTCAGGTTAGACCCTCAACGGCCGGAGAGTGTGAACGTGTTCACCTCGCCGCAAACCCTATTCGTGTCATGCGCTCTCGTGGCCGAGGCCTGGGAAAGCGCCTCCGAGTTTGGGTGCACAGGACAGGTCAGCCCGGCCATGCCAAGGTTCTACAGCCTAGGCTGGTCCAACACCCACTATTGTTTCAGATTTGCGTGTAAGAATAGAAGCCAATCGGTTACCCACGAATCTGGACCTGCCCCGATTACAACAGACTATTGTCACCCATACGCCACATCGGAAGTTCTGTCAGGTGTACGGCGCCGCCCATCCAATGGATGGTGTGGGTCAACCTGAATTCGGCAGTATAATCTCCCTAGCTTTCTGGCTAGGGGATCAACCCCTGTCAACACTGGGAATGAGCAAACGGGGGTAATTTGCTGGGAGACAGATGCACTATATGAGGGTTATAAGGGCCATCTGTTCAGGCAATCTCGTGGCACAACCCATATTGTGGGTGCCTGTATAAGTTCAGAATGCAGAATGACTGGTCGTGACTAGTACATGTACAGTACGTCGATGACAGACAAACTCTCGATTCTGCTTGCTTCGGTGTTTATCGCTGTTACCTTCTCTCCGCGGAGCGTAATTTAAAACCCAGCGATTGAGATTGGCTCTCGTCCGAGCACTCAAAGTATTGTTCTAGCAAGATTCTCCTGGGAAGTGAGGCCGTCTGAGCCCGTCTCTGTCAGTTGAGAGGAATTTGCTTGCACCTTTTGGCAGGCGCCCAAGGTTACAAAGCCTCCCCCATTTTGTGGGAAGATTTAGAATTCCAATTTAGTACAGCACCTAGTTTACACTTCAAGTTGCCGGCGGATTTTTTTTCCATTCGGCATGAGCGCAGCGCATGGTGTCCCACTATTGAGCCAGGGCACGTGGATGCTGCGGTTGCGGGCGCTCTCCTTACGCCTTACGTCGTCGTCAAAGTAGACACTGCAACTGTTGAACTCGGTGTTATCGAAGTAACCTGGGTCCACAGGTTTCAAAGAGGGCTAGCTCGAGCTAACGACATAGAGATTCACCATTCGTCTTAGTAGTGACAGTGTGGAGATAGGTTCCGCTTTATCCGTCTCGCACGATAACATTTCCTCAGAGGATCTAATATGACCGACTGATATCCCACGCACCCAAATGATCATTACGGCAGCTATGGTCACTCAGTCGGATCCCAGTCGGTCAGCGGGTATTTTGTCGATAGTATTTGTCATGAATGGGAAGATTCGGAGCGCGAAGTCCAACAGAAGAGCACATTCATCCATTGACCCAACTGAATTCCGTGACTCCTGTAGGATCCAGTTCGAAATCGAACACGCCTGCATTTGAAACGATTCGGGAATGGTCGGCAGATTTCACGAGTGGAACAAAGCCCTACGCACAAAACCCCGTCATGAAACGGTGCGAAGGTATACACGTCTATAAATGACCCACCTTCTGCAACGAAAATCGGAGAAAAATGTGGGCGGACCTTCCTTGCGAGTCCGTCGATCGATGGATAATTGAAACGCATCCCCCTTACAGTAGCGACCCACGCCAACGGGTGTCAGGGCAAAGATTTCCTCATGACCAGAACAAGGAACGTACTAGAACGATACAGTACCGTGACTCCTCCAGAACTCTACGATTTCGGTTCGGGTCATGGGAGGGATGCAGGCGATCTGAGTTTGAAATGATACATTGCGGTGAAATCGGGGAGGTCTTGTTTCGTGACTCACATGATGAACTGCGTGTAGCGGCCGCCCGCCATCAAACAACCCTTGCATGTGATGCATGCCAACGGTGCCAATCCCAATGCTTTTCACCTTTCCAGCCTTCTGGGTTGCCACTCAGGATCCCCAAGCTCGCGGACGGCATCAAGCCCTTCCTAGGGCCCATGAACGAGATACAGGTCAATGTGACCTAGGCCACAGGGTTCTAGGGAGGGAATTGATTGCTTTTGTCGTGGAATCGACGCCGGCGTTGGGTTTCAGCTTGGTGATGAAGATGTTGCCCCTCGATACGCTGAACTCCTTGCAGGAATCAAGAATTGACCAACCGCATTCGCGCCCATTCTCGTACCACTCTAATGAGCCCTAATCGACCTTGTATGAGATGATGGAAAATACTAAAAGGGGAGATTACTGACGGTGTGTCGATACCCTGCCAAATGATACATTATACGTTCAGACAAAGTGTCGGGCAGGCTGAGGATTCGGTTCCATACCTCGAGAGCCCATTTAGCTACTTGGTACGCTCTCTCTCCCAACAGTTCGTAGGTACTTTAACAGAAATCAAAGGTTTTGCGGATGCCACGTTGTGAATTGTGTCGGGGGAACCAAAGCCTGGTACGGGAGTCTCGTCCATCGCTGAGCTGAGGTTGACCAGAGGGAGAGTGTAGAATGTTAATACGACATACGTGAGAACCCGATTGGAGAACGTACCTGATACTTAGATTGTAAGTTTAACTTCATAAGTTCCTTAGGAAGGCCGTCACTGTCGAAAGGCGACAATGTCCGGACCCCGCGGGTAGAGCGGCCCTGGTTGGGACGGCCCGGGTGATGCAGTGACGGCCCAACGTTGCCCAACTCCCGCTCTAACCACCACCTACACCGTCCTCAACCACTTAGACCTCCGATTCCGCAAAATCATACATTCATGGTCGACATATGCTGCGGGAGAACACGCATAAAGCAGCTAGATAAACGTTTGGTGAATATCGACCGACTCGTCCACTACCAGCGACTGAACAATTAAGGGGGAACAAGCACAACAAGTTGTCCTAGCGAATTCAGCAATGTCAGTTTGAAACCTGTTTAATTTTTACAATCTGACCTGTAAACATCTACTTTGCATGCCCAAGTTGTGAGTTCGTCTTACGTTGCAGCGTCTCCGCCTTATAATTCCGAATCGTACTAGTATCCCCTCCCTCCTGTTTATTCTTCTATTTCCCCGCGTATCTCGGAAATACATCCAGTAGCTACAGTGACCCCTCCGTTTTTAGAAGGCACTGGACAGGCTATGATCGGATCTACACATCTTCGGGATCCGTGTTATCCGAGTTTAGCAGGCCCGCTTCTAGAAAACCGACCTATCCACTCGGATGCAATTCCTGTAATTGGTGGATGGGCCAAAGAGGTAATGAGGTGTATGACAGGATTGCGTCCTCGCTTCGCTTCCGACCACGAGCCACTCCATCCACAGGACGGGGCCCATCAACAATCAGGAAACCCCCAATCCAGCTGATCCAGAAGGTCAGGAACGTCCAGAAAACACAAAAACGTATTTTCCTGTGGCGCTCTTCTACGCCTTCGCCGTTTGATGGGTATAGGTGGATCACTGTGATTCGATCTGCGAGTCTCGAGCATTCTATGGCATTTCGTTGGGTTATTATTTGGAATCTCGTGAACGACAAGGAGGCGGGAAAGGGGAAGATTGGTATGCCAATGATAAGCTCCGGCACGAATCATCCCCCACGTGCACCGGCTAAGTCCACATTGGTCAACTTTTCGCCTTGTTTCCTGCATTTCAGGGCATGCGGAGTAATTCTTAAGCTAGTGTGCCGTACCTTACACGGTCGAGGCAACTGGAATGTATTGGCCACGCCTATCGAACATGTGGTCACTGCGAATTATGGGCGTTGCTTACGCGTTCGGAATTTGGTTTTTGTGAAGTACGGGCCCTTCCCACGATTAACATGGGCAATCCTGCGATGGAATAAAACATGGTAAACAGTTAGGGCTGTTAATACTATGCCTTACATCTTTACTCTCAGTTGTTGATGCCATGGCGTCCTTCGAATTTACATGGTGAGCTAAATGGGTCTACCCTTACGTCGTCCACTGATATCTTGGACACATTGCAAGCAGGCGGTTTGATCGGGCACTTGAAAGATAGGGTATTTCTACAGCGTGCAAAATGACGTCTAGTGGTCGATCGGCAAACCACGATTTCTTGCAAGTCGGGGAACTTCGTCCTGCATTCCACTCGCAATACTACCTACCAATGACCCCCTCTCAAACACACAAGCACACAACTTGATTATAAACAACCGTATCAATGACCAACGTGTGAGTATGTAAGCTGTATAACTCTCTTCTGTGTCCCACTTCGCTTGAAACCCATAGGAATGCTCGCCATTGGTCACATGATGATTGGTGACTAAAACCTCAGCATAGTAACTTATTTGTATGATGGCCACTGCCACTCAAACCTAGTCCATGCGCGGTCTGCATAATGTTGATGTTATGCTGAGCTCTGCCTACGGCACTTTTTTTGCAGCCCGGGTCTTGAGCAAGGTTTGTTGCGGCGTCGTAAATGAAAATCACCAACCCTGAGGAATGCAGGGACAACGGTTTCCCCTGGCCGGGTGTGCAGACGCAGGTGATGTGAACCAAGTCGGAAAGTGACGTATGACCCAGAGAACAAGGTCGTGCGTTGCGTCTTGACTGAATCTGGACTCGGGTGTGCGGGTGGGTGAGATGGCTTTGGACTTCCCCAAACCGTCCCAGGGGTTGCGTCAAAGCAATCACGTGAGCGCTCCACCGTCTCTGTAAAATTTGCGGAAACGGATCTTCTGCTGTTTCAGATTCACGGACGCTGTATAACCAACTAAAAAAAATTGCAATGGACCACTCGTTTTTCGCGGCATATATAGCAGTGTGTATCAGAGGCACAGTACCTGATAAGTGCCAGGGAGGACGGAGACGGGGTCCGGGAACAAACACAAGGGGAAAACCAGGCGCTTAATCCGTTAGACGCTTTGTGCCCTGTCTATCATGATCAGACGACGATGGACTACTGTATCCATTTGGGCAAAGCATATTCCGGTCGTGATCTAGCCAGGTCAAAGTAGCTGATGATCTAGGGCCCGAGTTGTCCGAGGACAGCGAGGTAACAGCCAGCAGCAGCCAGCAGCGGACGTCACGCAGTATAAGGTGCATCATATCACGGCAGCGAATTGTATGTTGCCAAGTAGATCTAGAGCCGACTCAGCCGACTCAGGCCGAACTGTCGTCTGCTTGCGACCAGCGTGCGCAAAGCCGAATATTCTGTTTTTTGTTTGCGCCTGGTGTGCCTGTGGGAAATGGGAGATACCGCGCCACGTAGTAACGCGCCCGTTGAATGAGGGCAGGGTTCACATCCCCTCCCAGAGGGGCAACGCAGTTCCAAGTCCCCGACAAGCGAAACAAACAGACAAGTCATGGCCAACGCTCAACTAAACAGCCAATCGAGCACACTACCACCCTCTGGACGTCCGTTGACTCCTCTGGAAAGTTGAAGCGATACACGTGCATCAGAAATCCGTTATCGTGGACGTCCACATATTTCCGAAGAAAGCCGAGCAATCGAAAGCGGGCGTGATCCTTACGGCACGTGTCCATTTTGTAGAGACCGCAGTGCCAGGAAGGACAAAAGCGGAATTGCGTTGCGGCGCAATGCGTGCCAAGGCACGCTTCTTCGGAGCGTCGGTTATACTGAATTACTGGCTTGGCCGACAGATGAAGGCGAGATATGGGGAAGGCGGCAGGTGTGGGTGAGACGTTCACAGCATCTAGCCCCAGCACGAATCTATGGACGTCGAGTGTCATTCAATAGCTATCATTCCAGTGATGGTGTGCCTTATCCAGCACATGTACAGTACAGTTTCCACGGGGAAGGGGGTGTGTGGGCAACTTCTATTATAGTACCATATAACGGGCGATTGCATCACGAGATCCGACCTGAAGACGGGGCAAGTTCCAAGACACTATAGATCTCATATGTTTACCGTACATTACATGTCAACTAAGGTTCACGACAGGAGGATCAGCAACCACGAGGAAATGGTGATAAAATTCGCGTTAACCAAAGTTGGGGTGTCACTAGATCGAGAAAATCTAGGGGTTGAGAGTCTGGAAGTCCGGACGCCACGGGATGCACGCGGTGGCGATTGAGGTTGTGTCGTGAGGAGAAGTTGGAAGGGAAGGCTCATTTGTAACGACGACAACTAATGGGCGCAGCCGTGCCGCAATGTTGGGATCGAGCAGCACTCGTTGACCGTTTTGAGGTCCGTAAGCTGGAAGCCCGGACTTTCCCATGGTCGCTCAGGGCCATCGCGGACTCGAGTGGAGCCATCCATGCGGTGCTGGACACAAGGATTGTCTCGAGACTGAGCGTCCTGTGGGACCACCCTGCAATTTGCGTACTTGACGAAAGTGGAGGTGTCGCTTGAGGGTCTCCTTGCGCGCGAACTAGCCCTTGTTGGCCATCCGAGCTCTGCATAGGCCTGGGCAGCCAGATGTAGGGTGAGTGACTGCGCTTGCGGTGCTTCATGCACACGGGCGGGTCCATAAGGACCACAGGCACGAACGCGGCAGTATAGATCCTCCTACGCACCTTTGGTGCTCACATGCGGGCTTGTCCCCGTCCGCTTCATCCGGCTTGACTTCGCCCGAGTTTCTCGGAGAATGTGTTGGCTGTTGCTCCTCGTCGGACGTAAGTGCGATCTGATACAGGGTACCATGTACAGTACCTTCGCATGGACGCATCGGATGGGCACACGTGGCGGCTTATCTCATCATATTTCCTGTGCTGTATTTAGGCCAGCCTCTCCATGACTCGGAGCTCCATGAATCCCAATGCGCGGGCAACGCCAAGGTACAACTTGATGACAAGAGGCTGCAGCTCACTTGGCATGGCAACACGGCCCTCCAGTATTCTTGCGGCACCCGCAAGCGTCCTGATGAGCGGGGAAACCTTGTCGAGCTCGTTTTTCGCGGTCGTGATGTGCCAGTGGATTACGCGAACGTGATAATGTCTTGGCCGGTTGTCCCGCTCGGCATGCCTAGGTCGGCTGCCAATTGCGAGACTTGAGCGTCCGAGAGGTGGGCGCGTCAATCTCGAGTATCTGTTGGTATGTCCAGCCCGCGGGTGTCTGTTTTCGCCGTGGTGGGGGGCTAGGTCAGCAAACGGACGCTCAAGAGATTGCTACTCAGAGAAAAGAACCAACGCTCTGAGATTGCATTGGTCCCCATTGCCGAGACTCGACATATGGCTCAAAGACGGCCCCCTTGCCCCAGCTGGCTTCTGTGCTAGGTTCCGTCCCTGACGTCGTTGGCTGCTCTGCCCCTGATGAGCCGTCCATGTCCATTTTGGTGCCTAACCCTGTGTCCGTCGCATCGCACAAGGGTGGCGTCGAACCGTGTCAAAAACGGGACGGCGCTCCAGGGGCAGTGAAGCACACGGTGAGTGTGAGGGAGGTCTATGGCTATGGCCAAACCTATGTCAGTTGATTCGGAGAATACGCTAGGTGGATACTCGCTTTCGCTGTGGGCGGCATCCAGCTGGCGCCATCGTGTTTTGGGTGCCACAATTGAGTGGGCGGCGCAGCCGCCGGTATGAAATCAAAAAGATGGACATTGTTCTCTTCGCCGGGACATCCGAATTGGAACGATCGGGGTCACGCTGCATGCGTTTGATCGTGATCATAGTCTGTTGCCCACGTCGCGAGGTTGGTGGGTGACTCGTATCGAGATTTGTAGCAAGGTAAGGGTATTGGGAGAACGAGGCCGCAAGGCGGAGACGGTGTAAGATCACCTTAGGTGCGGAACGACCCTATTTGCAAATTCGCATCCAGTCCTTTTCCTCCTCTCCACAAAACCACCACCATCGTCTTCGCTAATCGCTAACATCGACAACATCGCCGTCACCGCAACACGAAGCCAGCCGTTTCTCTCCTCCCGACTCCCGACTTATCGCCTCCTATTCACTCTTCTTACCCTCCTCGCTCTCACTCGCCTGCATGACGTCGCTTACAATAGTCGCCGCCGTCCGGCATCCGTACGACCCTGTTCTCTAGCTCCTTCGCTAGTCTGACATTTCTTAGTTCGCATCGCCTTATCATTTAACTTGTACATACTCGTTGTCTCACCTCAACCTCGCCGCCATCGCCTCCCGCCTTCCGACAACGCCGTCACCACCGCCTCCCCTTTCCTTCTGTACCGCTTTCTCGACTTCGCGTTCGTAACCTCTTCACAATCACCTTACTTATTACAGACCTCAGTAGGTACTCAGATGTATCTAAGGCACACCTCCTGCTCTTGTGGAGTGCAGCGTCGTTCGCGTCTTACACCCCAATTCTACCTCTTGCCCCACTCTCAACCCTTTCGCGTGATTCTCTCTTGTCGCGAGATCGTCGCTCGCCAACCTCCGTTAAATCCTTTTCGTCGTCTTTCACCCGTTCTATCCTTCCGTTACGTAGCGGAACCGTCATCCGCACGCCTGCGACTCCACGGAACCGTCGTCCGTATTCGCCCTCGTCCCGTCGCCCCGCTTCCTGCTCTCTGTTCTCCTCTCTCTCTCTCTCTCCTATCCACTCTCGAAGCAGCCTTACCCGAACTACAACGGGAAAGCGATGCAGGAAGAAAGAAGCAGTGGTGCTGGCGTCGTCGGGAGGCGGAAGGCAGTGACGGCGGACATTAAGGATGAATGGAGCGATGTCGACGAGGTCGAAGCGGAGGGAAAGTGTGTATGGACAAATGACCAACTTGAAGGCGATGCAAGCTAAGGAAGGTTGGAGCTAGTGAAGAAGTGAAAAGAAAGGGGAAGTGGACGGGTTGGACTTGCCCCGGATGCACAGGAAGGGAAGGGACTAATTGACGAAACGAGGCTACGCGACAGGGAGAGTGACGGGAGGACTTGTGGCGTTGACGGGGGCTTCGTCGTGGCCGTTCACGCGTGCCAGTGGCTGTAGGGCTTGGCTTACTAGTGTGGAGACTGGACTGGGTAAACTGGCTCGCTGGCTGCTTTGAAGCTGTGGGTTCAATCCCCACAATCAACCACTCTTGGGGGTTCTAGTGAGTATTACCCAAAAGTGTCGATTTTGCAACTACCTGGGTCATGTGGTGCCAGTCTGTTCTGGACAATGTGTATTCTACTCACGGCTCAAGGATGCAACACGCTTGAAATGCTATCAAGCATGATGCATCCCCAGCCCCTGACCCAAGCGAGGCACTGCATGCATGATAGCCACATAACGATTTCCGCAGAAGAAGTATGCCTCCTGTGCAAATTGCTATGCGGCAATCAATGTCAATCCTGGCACAACAGGCAACACGACACCATGGCGCTTTCAATTGAAGTTAAGCCGATTTATGACGACTTGCTGTCTTCGTCAAAGGCAGGGCGTTGCCTGGGGCATAGATGCAGTGCTGCTGTGAGGCTATGGGACGAGACACCTATTTTCTGATACTGTGGGTGTTATGGTCGAGTATATGTAATCTCATCCGAGTCTTACCATCAATTGGATCAGCCCGCGGTGTCGTATTTGCATATCCCCTCCAAGCGACACCGAACCCGAGCGAGACGACAGCTCCCACTTTTTACCCCAAATTATTGCGATGAACGTCCTGCTACACCGGGTGTCACAGTCCATTGGCAGACTTGATTTGAGACAGTGGAACTGATAAAGTACTCTAATTGATATCTCCGGCCTCAGTTCAAGTTATCAAATGACATCGATTCCGTAACCGAAGATGGTGGCTAGAAGCAGAAGTGTAAGGCGGCACCAGTAAGACTAAAAATCCGTGCGTGCGGATCTTACCTGTGCGTAATCACATGTCTCATGCACGATCGACCTCACATCGATCATATAGTGATAATCTCGTAAAGGGCGCATACCGAAAACATGCGTCATCACGCAGTGGGTGAAGATTGCGTGATCGGTCGCGCATGCAATCGGGCGAGCACCAAAGTTAGATTCGGTAGACCCGCATATATAGACCTGCCCCCAGGCAGACAATTAACTTTCACAGGTTTTGTTGCATGAAGTTCTTGGGTCTCCTTCAAAACCCTTATCTGTGCATCATACGCTGCATGCGTGTTACACTTTTTTGGACCTCCTAACAAGGGCTTTATTTGCAGAAGCAGCAGTTACCCCCACTATGCCCACAGCGCTTGTCGAAACCCCTCAACTCGTTGAACAGGTGAGGATAAAGGGGATCGAGGACAGTACTTCCTTGTCCTATGCTAGCCTAAGGACTGATGAAATCGTCATCCCCCACGGAGCTTCCATCGCTGGACAACCAGCAAACTCAGGTCCGGTGCACAATGTGCTGGACCAGGACTATGCCCACTGCTCTATGGGCACGCGGCCGAAACGACCGGGGGTGCCTCCTATTTTTGCATAATATGTTTCTGACTCCCCTTGCGTCCGTTCTGGAGGGGAAGTGTGTAAGGCAGCCGCCTGACCAGTCATGAGGTGACTGGCCAGGTGGCTGCCTCACACCCTCCCCCACCAGGACGGATGCAGACACTTTATCTATGTTCCCTCTCATTCATACCACACGTCACGGGCGTGTTACGAGAAGCCTCCCCCTCCAGGTCTCCGAGTCAGGCCGATATAGACACACTCCCACCATGACATTCTCCAATAATGGGCCAGCTCAGCACTGGGGTCCCCCCGCGTCGGCTTCCAGCGGCAGTCCAGAGGCAATGAACACCACCGATCGGATTAACGAGGCACTCAGTTCCCACCACCGCAATCACATTGGCGAGAACTCATGCTCATTACTATGCTTTCGCTATGCTACCCTCTCCACTCTTGTAGTCTACATGGACAGCGTCGTTGTATGATGAAGACTTTGGAAAAAAAAACCCCCTGTGCCCGACCCTCTCCAGCGTGTGTTCCCTCTAGAGATCCGAAATCTTCAATTTTCCACTTCCCCGGGACCTTGCGCTCGCTTTTCCTTACCTGATTACACCCCCGGCTCTACTTCGGGGGCCTTTGCGTCGAATCACCTAGATTCACTACGATCACTTGGCTCGGGTTTCACTGGACCAAACCGGATTTTACGTTCAAGGGACTTGTACCAGAAATAAACCGGAAACAGAGCGAGAGGACACGTCCCCATACGAAACACTAACGATTGCACTGGCCGACGGTATGTAATACTGTAACTGTATAGGCCATCCCATCACCACTTTGCGTAGGACAAGAACTTTCCACTGCGGAGCGCATCGTCAGAGCCTCGCTCGCGCGGTAAAAGCTGGGGTCTGGGGTCTGGGGTCTGGGATCTCAACTTACTCAAAGGTCAACACGACGCGATCGCCCTTGGGGTCCTCCTTCTTGTTAACGTGGATCTTGCAGTCGATCATGGACATGATGCCATCCCCAAACTATGAAACGAAAAGCCAATTTTGTTCGAATTTTGTGAGAACGTACACATAGAAAATCATGCTCACTTTCTCGTGGATGACAGCCTAGATGGGCCCGATACGGGGGTGCTGAGCGCGCAACCGGTGGTACTATGAGTGCGTGGGACCAACGTACCTTGATGGCATGGCCGTAAACAAGCACGCCCTTCAACAAAGTATAAGCGGACCCGGGAAAGGGTGACATATCTATCAGGGAAGGGAAACGGGAGAGGTTCAACTTGCCTCAAAGAGGCGGTATATCACGGGGTCAGTTGGTGGGATGGGGCCGATCCCGCGATTCGGGTACCAGCGGGGGCCAAGCTCTGCGATCAGCGTTTCCGCGTTGTACCGACTGAGGCCGTAGGCTTGTCGACATTCCGAGAACTTGAGGATGTCCGCGAGGGCACGCAGTTCGTCCTCGCTCGCTTTGGCCTTTCGGGTAATCATGGTTTAGGTGATTAGTCGAGTCGTACACTGCACTGTACCGTACCGACGAAGGATGATGCCGAGAAGCTACTAACCTGCCCGTAGAATAACGCGGCGACCCAAACCTCGTCCTTGTTCATCGCTTGGGCGATCTGCTCGAATGTCAAGCCTTTTGTCACATTTCATTCGTCATACCGATCATGCATATCGCAATTATAGGATTCATGGTTTTAATCGTGGGAAAAGAAATGAATTCTTAGAGACACACCGGCTCTCTGTTTTGCAGTGAAAAGCATGCCGAATGCATCGATTGGATCGCGACTGCTGAGGGCGTTGCTGCGAGGGATCGACTGGACACGGCATAGAAAAGAGTTATATCCGCGGAGACACTGACCTTACGTACCGCATCTGCGTTGGCCATGGTCGTGCGGGGCAAGAAACAGAGATATATA
>Ga0307510_10006206_pt1 | contig 14256 bp, 13 predicted proteins | sample 12_EM_MG_FD_207224 | JGI IMG/M metagenome (GOLD analysis project Ga0307510, IMG submission 207224) | Populus trichocarpa ectomycorrhiza microbial communities from riparian zone in the Pacific Northwest, United States - 12_EM | ecosystem: Host-associated > Plants > Roots > Unclassified | place...
CGGGATACGGAGGCGGAGAGTCGGCGACGAAGCGCGAAGGGAGCGGCGCGGGAGAGACGGGCGCCGGTCGGCGAGGCGGTGGGGCGCCGATGCCTACGGGAGCGGGGTCAGGCGCCTGTGGGCCGGGGGCGGCGGGTCAGCGACAGAGAGCGCTACAGGTGCGCCGCAGGTCCACGTAGCGGCACACCACACCGGGGTGCGTCGTGAGCATGCTGCACATCCTGGGGCCCGCTGTCGGCGGCTGTCAATGGACACCAATTGGTGTCTCATTCGGCGGGACGATCCCTGACCGCTGATCAGAGGCCTAGTGGGGCACGGGGGGAGTGACGTGGGGTGTGACGGAGGAAGGGGAGGGGGCGGTGGCGGGGTGTACCGCGGCCTCCTCCGGGTGCAGCCACAGAGGGCCGTTGCCGGTGTCGACGCGGACGGCGCCGGGCGGGGGCCAGGGGGTGCCGTCGGTCAGTAGCGCGCGCTCCGGTTCGGTCAGGGTGCGGTAGTGCTCGAGTGCCGTTGTCGGGTGGGGTGTTGTGGGTGCGGGCGCCTTCGCCGGGTTCGGCGTCGTGGGCCTGAGTGGCGACCCGGCGTTCGGCGTCGTGGGCGTGGGCAGCAGCCCGGGGCTGAGGTCGGTGATGGCCGAGACGTACTCCTCGTACGATCGCCAGCCGGGCACGGCGCGGTGGCGCCCGGCGGCTGTGCGCACGAGCAACGTCGGTAGCGCGTACCGGTGTTGGCCGTCGGGGGTCTCCTTGGCCGCGCCGGGATGGGGCGAGTCGCGGCCGTGCACCGACAGCACCTCGTCGACGGGGCGGCGCGCCTCGGCATGGTCGGCGCGTACCTTCGCCAGGACGTCGGGCGACGCCGCGTCCGTCGCGAGCCGGCCGGCATCGAGGCCGGGTACGCCCGACACGGCGGCCAGCGCCGACTCGGGGGTGTCCGCGGGTTCCCCGAGCACGAACACGCTCTCCCGCAGCCGCCGTAGCACCCGATCGGCGACCTGCGCGCCCTGCGCCTCGGCGGCCTTGGCGACCAGCGAGGCGGGCCAGGAACTCGCGGCGACGCGGCTCAGCCGGAGTGCTCGTGGTGCGTGGGTGTGGGCGCTGATGTCCTCGACGTAGCGCGCGTACCAGGCGGTCTCCGCGGCCGGGTCGGGTGCGGGGTCGTCGTCGTGGTCGAAGAGGATGCAGTAGACGCGGCGCCAGCGGACCCGGGCATCACCGGTCAGCGCCGCGCGGAGGCGGCGGAACACGGGCTCGGAACCCCAGGCCCACGGACACAGGGGGTCGGTGTACTCGACGATCTCCAGGAGCGGTCGGCCCGCGTCGACGCCGATGGTCATGCGGCTCCCTGGCGGGTGAGGCGCTCGCCCGGAGCGTGTTCGGCCGAGGGGCGCCCGTCCTCGGTCGCGGGCAGCAGCGTGGCCAGGGTGGTGCCGCCCAGGACGGCGGCGGCTTCGGCCTCGATCCGGCGCCACACCCCCGGCAGGCCGGAGGCGGGGCCGGGATAGTCGAGCCCGGCCAGCGGTTCGCCGCGGAGGGTGATCAACTCGCCGTCCACGGCACGCGCGACGTCCAGGAGCGTGATCTCGTCGGCGGGCCGGCCGAGCCAGTACCCACCCTCGCAGCCGCGCTGGCTGCGCACCAGACCGGCTCTGCGCAACTCGCCCACCACGGACTTCAGGAACCGGAACGGGATGTGCTGCGAGGACGCGATCGCCTCGCACGTGAGCGGACGGGCCGGTTCGCAGGCGAGCTCCAACAGGGCCCGCGTGGCGTAGTCCGCCTTCGCGGAAATATGCATGCGCACATGATGCCCGACGCGGGCCCCGTCACGAGGACTTCCCAGGGTTCCCCTCACGCCTTCCACTCATCCGCCCCCTCTTACATTGCGGGAACATTGCCGCAGGTGAAGGACAATGGACACCTCTTGACATCCTTTTCGGGACGGCTCTAGCGTCGCCAACCATGAGCGAGCCGTTGACAACCCCCGGCGAAGGTTTCCACCCCCATCTCCACGACGCCGCAGGGCAGTCGGCGGCCCCCCTTCGCACCCGCCTGCACCACGTCCGCGCCGACGCCCTCGACGGCGACACCGCACAGAGCGGTGGCATGCGCAGGTTCGCCGCGGTGAGCGGCAGGACGGTCGGCTCCGAGAAGCTGTGGATGGGCCAGACCCACGTGGCCCCCTCGACCGCGTCCTCCGACCACCACCACGGCGAATCCGAGACCGCCATCTACGTGGTGAGCGGGCACCCGGAGTTCGTCTTCCTCGACGACGCGTGCCCCCAGCCGGAGGAGATCCGTCTGCGCACGTCCCCGGGCGACTACATCTTCGTCCCGCCGTTCGTGCCGCACCGCGAGGAGAATCCGGACCCGGCGGAAGAGGCCGTGGTGGTGATCGCGCGCAGCACGCAGGAGGCGATCGTGGTGAACCTTCCGGGGCTGTATGTGCTGGGCGCGGGGGAGTCCTGAGGCGTCGACGGCTGTGTGGAGTTGAGGTCGATGGACCTTACAACTCCCGGCAGCCTTGGGCCTTTCGACCGGCGGGACCCGTCCAACTCGCCTCCGCATCTGCGTCTGATCGGCCGGCGCGGCCCGCACGGGAAGGCTCGCGCACAGGGCCGACCACGGGCCGACCAGGTTGACCGGATGACATCCCACGGCCATCCACGGCTCTCCGGGCTCGCGCGCAACCCGGCCGCTCCTGAAGACGTCCTGGTCCGGCTGGCCGCGCACCCGGCCGGTCGGCACGGCCTGTGGCTGCGCCGCGGGCAGTTGACGGACGCCGTGGTCGAGGCTCTGCTGACACACGGCGGCGGTGGCGCCGCGACGAGGCTCCGAAAGGACCGGATCTCCTCCGGGATGCGCCGCAGGATCGCCGAACATCCGGATCCGGCGATCCGCGACGCGCACGCGGACTCCGTCCGGGACAGCGTGGACCGCGAGGTGGAGGTCGGCATCGCGGACCTGGAGGAGGTCTACGGCCGGCCCCGAACGGCGCTTGCCGGCGCGCGGGATCCGAAGCTCCGCGCCGCGGTCGCGGGGGCCTGGCACGACCGTCCGACGACGGTCCAGGCCGCACTGCTCGCCGACCCGGATCCGCGGGTCCGAACAGCCGCCACCGTGCGGCCACAACCGGGCGTCCCACCGGAATGGACGGACCGATGTCTCGCCGACCCGGCCGTGCGAGCCAACGTGGCGTTCTACGTCCCGCTCACGGGCGCCCAGTTCGCGCAGCTGATGCGAACCGAGGACGAGGAGATCCGTGAGGCCGTAGCCGGAAACCCGCACCTGTCCGCCGACATGGTCGCCCAGCTCCTGGACATCGACGACCCGAACGTGCGCGTGGTGGTCGCGCAGAGCCGCCACGTGGACGCCGAAACGCGGGATCGGCTGTACGCGCTCGTGGAAGCCGAACGAGAGGCCGGAAGCGTCGCGGCCCGAACGGCACTGAACTGGTGCTTCACCGAACCGAGTTGGCTGCGCGAGGAGCCCCTCGACGAGCGGATGACCTACCTGGACTGCCGCCAGCCGGTGTTCCGACGCGTACTGGCGTCCTGCCGGGACCTGCCCGAGGAGGCGTGGCGCCGGTTGGACGACGACCCGGACATCAAGGTCCGCCGCGCGGCGGCACGCCGCCCGGACACACCGCCGGAGGTCCTGGAACGTCTCGTACGCGCCCACGGCGACGAATTCCACATCCGGCCACCGCTCGTCGAACACCCCAACTTCCCGCGCCACTTGCTCCGCACGTTCGTCACCGAACCGGACCCCCGCGTCCGCTACGTCGCCCTACAGGACTCCGAACTACCGGTGACGGCCCTCCTCCAACTGGCGTCCGCGCCGGAGCCGTTCCTCCGCAGGGGAGTCGCCCGCCACCCCCGGGCCACAGATACCCTGCTGAACCAACTCCTTGCGGACCCAGCCCCTGACGTCGCCGACGATGCCGCCGCGAACTCCGTACTAAGGCCCGGTCGGATGTACCGGATCCTGAGCGAGGCCGACGTGTGACGCGGGGGTTGCGGGGGTGCGGTGGCCAGGGCCAAGGACCCGCGGTCCTTCGGCGGCGAGCAACTGCGGCCTGGGGGCGGCGCAGTGTTTCCGGCACTCTCACATGACGTCACGCACAAGGAAAAGGAAGGCGTCCGCCATGTCCGATCCACACAGCCAGATCCCCTACTGGAACGCCGCCGCGGCGACGAAGACGTTCACGCACCCACTCCACCTGCCCTGGCTGCGCGGGATCGACAGCCAGGCCGCGATTCTCGACTACGGATGCGGCTACGGCCGCACCATGGCGGAACTCGAACAGTACGGTTTCGCCAACCTGACGGGCGCCGACACGTCACCGGAAATGATCAGACGGGCCCAACACCTGCACCCCGCACTGCACTTCACCACTCTCCATACCCCGCCGACCTGGCCCACCCCACACGCCGAGTTCGACGCCGTACTGCTCTTCGCCGTGCTGACCTGCGTCCCCGGCGACGAGACCCAACGCCGTCTGATCGCCGAACTGAACCGCGTCCTCAAGCCCGGAGGACTCCTCTACATCAGCGACCTCCTCCTGCGGCACGACGAACGCAACCGCGACCGTTACAGCAACTACGCGACTCTCTACGGCAGTTACGGCGTCTTCGAGACCGGCGACGGCGCCGTCTGCCGCCACCACTCCCGCGCATGGCTCACCGCTCTGCTCGCGGACTTCGAAACCGTCAGCACGCGGACCATCACAGTGCCCACGATGAACGGCCATGACTCGACGGGGATCCAGATCCTCGCCCGTAAGCCCGCCGGAGTGAGTGGGTGAGCGGTTCATGGGGTGTTCCTGTGCTCGGTCTGGGCTTGTCCCACGAGGATGGTCACTCGTACTTCCTCGGTGAACGGTTCGCCGGTGGGGAGTGCTTGCAGGATGCGTTCGGCGAGGATGTCGGGCTCGTCCGGTGCGGGCAGCCGTTCGGCGGGCATCGCGGAGCAGACTCCGCCGTACAGCTGGTCGAAGGTGAGCTCGTCGCGGTATTCGACGGCCATTTCGCGCACGCCGCCGTATCCCGCGGACCGAAGTGCCTCCGCATACCTCAGCCGGTCATGGCTGCTGGTGCCGCAGGTCGCCGTCAGCCGGGTGCCCATCCATTCCTCGAGGCAGGCACGCAGAGCCCGGGACCACGGGGTGTCCTGCAACCACAACGGCGTCCCGTTGGAGATCACCGCGATGCCTCCGCCGGTACGCAGGAGCGGTGCGGCGGCGTGGAAGAGTTCCTCGTGGCGCATCCAGTGGAGCGCCTGTCCGACGACCATCAGCGCCAGCGACTGTTCTCCCAACAGCTCGCCCAGCGCCGGGAGTTCGGTGTCGGCGCCCAGCACCCAGGTGGCGTTGCGGATCTCCTGGGTCTGCGCGGCCTGCCGGCCCAGGTGCAGCATGTCGGGTTCCGGGTCGACCCCCACCACTGAGCGGACGCGGCGTGCGAGGGGCAGGGTGAGCTGGCCGGTGCCGCACCCCATGTCGAGCACGGTGTCGGCCTGCGAGAGCTGGAAGGTTTCCTGCAAGGCGTCGAAGACCTGGGGAGGGTATCCACGTCGGTACTTCGCGTAGTACTGGGCCACTTCGCCGCTGAATCCCGCTGTCATGGTTCCACTGTGCCGGGTGCCCGCCGTGCGGGACACAGGGCGCACAGGGCGATCGCTGTCCGCGGAATGTGAGAAGGGCGGCGCCCGGTCCGGTGCGGTTGGCTCACCCCTTTCCGGCGCGGGCGAGTGCGTCCTCGGCCTGTGTGGCAAGGGTTTTGACGAGGCCGGCTGCGGTGGGCAGGTCGTTGATGAGGTCGACGGCTTCGCCGGCCCACACCGGCAGAGAAGGCAAGTCGCCCTGTGACAGGGCGACTTGGTAGGCCTCTCTGGCCTCGTGGGGGTCGGTGGTGAGTTCGGCCTCGCGGCCGCGCCACTCGTCGAGGAAGGGATGGCCGAGGGTGCAGGCGGTGTACTTCCTCGGCCAGGGGGAGTTCCGGGCGATGTCGAGGATGCTGTTGCGCTCGGTGTCTTCGCCGCGCGCCTGAACGATGGCTGTACCGACCGAGGGGTCGACCAGGGCTTCGGCCGTGGCCTGGAAGCGGGTGCCGATGAGTGCTCCGGCGGCTCCGAGGGCCAGCGCGGCGGCAAGACCACGGCCGTCGGCGATGCCACCGGCGGCGAGCACGGGCACGGGAGCCGCGAGATCCACGACGACCGGCACGAACGGCAGAGTGGAGCGACCGTGCCGGGCGCCGTGCCCGCCGCTCTCGGATCCCTGGGCCACGATGACGTCGGCACCCAGGTCCACCGCTCGCCGGGCTTCCTCCAGGTCGGTCACCTGAATGATCAGCGCCGCACCTGCCCGGCGTATCCGCTCGGCGAACGGGCTCGGGTCCCCGAAGGACAGCATCACGGCGACGGGGTTGTGCTCCAGTGCGTGCTCAACCGCGTCGACATCGATCTGCCAGGTGAGAAACCCGATTCCCCAAGGTTCTGTGGTCTGTTCGGCGACGATGGCCACTTCGCGGGCCAGCCAGTCGCGGTCGCCGTTTCCACTGCCCAGCAGCCCGAGTCCGCCTCCGCGGGAGACTGCCGCGGTCAGTGCGCCGCCGGCTGATCCGCCCATCGGGGCCAGCGCGATGGGGTGTTGCACACCGAACAGCTTCGTGAACGCCGTCGACAACGCCATAACCACCATGGTGACACCGCCGTTGTGCGCGGCCGCGTCGAGGGAACGTCCGAGGGCCTGACTCTCTGCGGCGAGCGCGACCGCCGTCCCACCACCCCCACGCCCCGGACCTCCACGCGGCGCACTGTGCGGGCACCGTGAATGCCGGATACTCGTGGACGGCGGGGCGCATGGGTGCTGTGCCGACAGGAGGTGTGCGCGAGCGTATGGACGTACCTTGGCGCGGTCTGCCCGGGCGGATCCCCATCTGGCTGCGCGACCACGATCCGGGACTCGTGGCCACTCGCCGGGCCGCGCGCACCGCGCTGGTGATGCCCGCGCTGTTCGCCCTGTGCAGCCAGGTGCTGCATTCCTCGACGATGGCGACCTACGCGGCGTTCGGTTCGTTCTCGATGCTTCTGCTCGTGGAGTTCACCGGACCCATGGTGCAGCGCCTGCGGGCGCACGTGGGTCTGGCCGTGGCCTGGGCGGTACTCATCTGCCTCGGCACGCTGGTGGCCCCGACCACCTGGCTCGCGGTGACCGTCATGATCGTGGTGGGCTTCCTGCTGCTCTTCTCGGGTGTGGTCAGCTCCGTCCTCGCGGGCGCGACGACCGCGCTGCTGCTGGCCTTCATCCTCCCGGTGACTTCGCCCGCCCCGCTGTCACAGTTGCCCGACCGGCTCGCCGGAGCGGGCCTCGCGGCGGCTGCCGCCATGCTCGCGATCTCGCTGCTGTGGCCCCGCCCCGCCGCGGACCCGCTCAGCGCACCCGCCGCCCGGGTCTGCCGCGCGGCCGCGGCGCAACTGCGTACCGACGCCTCGTGGTTGGCCGGCGGGCCGGACGCGGCCACCACTCGGCAGTGCGAGGTCACCGCCGGTCAGGCCGCCGCCGCGGCGGCGGAGCTGCGCACCGCCTTCGACGCCACGCTCTACCGGCCCACAGGTCTGTCCGCCGGTTCCCGCGCTCTGGTCCGGCTGGTCGACGAACTGACCTGGCTGAGCGCCATCGTGGCCGACAGCGGCCCGCCGCTGGAGGACCGGGGAGCCTGCGACGCCGACGCGCACGCCGTACGGCGTGCGGCGGCCGCGGCCCTGGACGAGGCGGCCGACATGCTCGACGCGCCGCGCAACGCGCCCGACGCCCTCCGCGCCGCCCTCGTGAACCTGCGTACGGCCATGGACGGCATGGAACTCCGCGCCACCCACCGGCTGCCCGTGCACCGGCCGAAGCCCGGCACGGAGTCCGAAGTCCGCGCCTTCATCGAAACCCTCGATCTGTCGTTCCGCGCCCAGGAGTTGGGGTACGCCACCCTCCAGATCGCCGGCAACGTGGACCTGGCCGCGGCCGCCGAGCGCCGCAGCTGGCCCGAGCGGTTGCTGGGCACGGAACCCGGCGCACTGACACAGCCGCTGGCCTCCGCCGTCGAGCGTGCCGCCGCCCACCTGGAGCCGCGCTCGGTGTGGCTGCACAACAGTCTCCGGGGTGCGCTCGGCCTCGGCATCGCGGTCGCCCTGGCGAACCTGACAAGTGCCCAGCACTCGTTCTGGATCCTGCTGGGAACCCTGTCGGTGCTGCGTTCCAACGCGCTCAACACCGGGCAGAACGCGCTCCGGGCCCTCGGCGGCACGCTCGCCGGTTCGCTCATCGGGACCGGACTGCTCCAGCTCATCGGGCACCACAGCACCGTGCTCTGGTTCCTGCTCCCCGTCGCCGTGCTCATCGCCGGCATCGCGCCCGCCGCCATCTCGTTCGCGGGGGGACAGGCGGCCTTCACCGTCACCCTGGTCATCCTGTTCAACATCGGCCAGGACCCCGACTGGCACATCGTGCTGCTGCGGATCGAGGACATCGCCCTCGGTTGCGGCGTGAGCGTCCTGGTGGGCCTGTTCTTCTGGCCGCGCGGCGCCGCGGCCGCCGTGGACCGGGCGCTGTCGGCGGCGTACACCGAGAGCGCCCGCTACCTCGCCGACGCCGTGGAGTACGCGGCCAGTCGATGCAGCATCGGCTGCATCCCGACCGATGCCCCACTGGAGGCGGGCCGACAGGCGGCCGCCGCGGCCCGCCGGCTCGACGACGCCTTCCGCAGCTACCTCGCCGAACGCGGCGCCAAGCCGGTGCGGCTGTCCGACATGACCACCCTGGTCACCGGGATCGTCGGACTGCGTCTCGCCTCGGACGCGGTACTGGAACTGTGGCAGCGCAACGGTGGTGAGGAACCGATGGAACCCGACCGTTCCGAGGCCCGGCTCACCCTGCTCGACACCGTCGGCCGGCTGGCCGACTGGTACCGCGACCTGGCCGTCGGCCTCGGCCGGCACACCGCCGTACCAGCTCCGCTCCCACGCGACCCCGGGGAGGAGGCACGCCTGGTCCACTCCCTGCGTCGTGACCTGCGCGGCGACGACGGACACGCCACGGCGACAGCTGTCCGCATCATCTGGACCGCCGACCACCTCAACGCGGCCCGCCGCCTCCAGCCCGGCCTGGCGGCCGCGGCGAAGCCGAGCGAACCGGCCGCTCACCCCGGGTAGGGAACGGCGTCCCGGGCCGAACGGAGTGCCACCGCCCACCAGGCCAACCGGTCGAGCACTGTGCGGGCGTGGACAGGGGACTGGGGATCGAGCGGACGACCGTCCTGCCACGCCGTGAAGTAGTTCGGGAAGGAGAGGCCGTCGCGAATCGTCACCGCGTGCAGTTCGGTCAGCACGTTCTCCAGGTGCAGCACCGCGTGTCGGCCACCCGCGGCACCGCCGTAGCTGACGAAGGCGACGGGCTTGGCCGCCCACTGGGTGAAGTGCCAGTCGATGGCCGCCTTCAAAGACGCGGGATAGCTGTGGTTGTACTCCGGCGTGACCACGATGAAGGCGTCGGAGCGCGTCAGCGCAGACGTCAGTGCCGCCATCCCGGCCGGGCGGGGGTAGTCGTCGCCGGCGTACTTCGGCGAAGCCGCGGGCAGCGCCAACGGGATGTCGACGGCGGCCAGGTCGACGACCTCCACCTCGAAAAGACCGTGCAGGCCGACTTGTTCCTCGACCCACGAGGCCACAACCGGGCCGAACCGTCCTTCCCGAGTGCTTCCGACGATGATCACCAGCCGAGGTCTGTTCTCCATGCCCACCACGATCGGGCCGCACCGGGCTCCCAGCCAGACCGTGCTCAGGCTGGCCCCCGCAGGGCCACGCTGAGCACTCCGCGGCCGCCGGACGGCGCCGTATGCTCACGGCATGGGTTCGCCGTTGGGGGATTTCATCCGGACCACGCGAGACAACATCCAGCCGCGATCGCTGGGACTGCCCGATCACGGCCGCCGCCGTTCACCGGGTCTACGGCGCTCGGATCTCGCCGCGCGGGCCGGCATCAGCGTCGAGTACCTGACGCGCATCGAACAGGGACGTGACCGCAATCCATCGGTGGCGGTGGTGAACGCGCTCGCCGACGCGCTCAGCCTCAACTCCTCGGAGCGCGACCATCTGCGCTACCTCGCGAAGATCACCGGCGGCGAGTGCTCCGCCGGCACGCGACCCGTGCCGCCGCGCCGAGAGGTCCGCCCGTCCGTCCTGGAGACGCTCCGCCTGCTGGAACCGGGCATCGCCATGGTCACCAACCGGCTGGGCGACGTCCTCGCCCACACCAGCGGCTACGAGGCGGTGACGCGCGGAACAGGACTGCTCGACGGCGATACACCCAATCTGACGCGGTTCGTCTTCACCGACCCCCGCGCACGGACGTTCTTCACCGACTGGGACGACATCGCGGACGAGCAGGCCTTCGACCTGTGGCGCGGACCGTCCGTGGAGAACTCCGAGTGGTTCACCACGGAACTCGTCCGCGTCGCCGGCCCCGACTTCACCCGCCGCCTGAACCGGCACGTGGTTCCCCGACGCGAGGCGCTCCGCCTCAGCCACCCGTCCGGGTGTGAACTCCGACTGCTCCGCGAGACCCTCGAACTGCCTTTGGACGCACAGCAGTTGATAGTCCTCCTCCCTGCGGACGACAGCACGGCGCAGGCCCTCGGCCAACTCCGCCGCGGGTCCCACGGGCGGCTTCGGGTCATCTCCTGACACACCTCGGCACTCCGCAACCACCAGGTGACAGGGCTGAGTCGGCGGGGCGGGGGTAGCCGAGACAGTGATGAACGCGGTGCGATGAACGATTGACAGGGTGCGATGAACGCGGTGCTTTGAGGAGAGGAGCGTCATGTCGGGCGTAATGGAGCGCATCAAACGGTTCGCCAGGAGTCCCCAGGGGCGACGCACAGTGGAACAAGTACGCCGAGCCGCCGCCGACCCGCGCCGCCAGGCCCAGGCCCGGCGGTTGTTGGGGAAACTCCGCGGCCGCCGTTGAGCATGTCCGTTCCGCGCCCGCGTAGTTCACGCCCGCAGCTTGAGCGGGGTGGGACCGGGATCCGCATCAGCTGAACGGGGATTCTTCCGGTGCCGGGAACGCCGAAGGTGTTTTCGGGGGTGTTCAGGTGGTGCGCGGCACTGAAGTCGGTGGAGATGCCGCAAGAACATGGCAGATCATCAGGTCCGTCAGTTCTTGCGGCATCGGGAACGAATCACTCACTCACGGCAGGCTCAGCTGAAGACGAAGGGCCCAGGCGACTGAGCGGCGTTCGACGTACAGGTGACGGAGATGCCGAAGATGACCATCTTCAGCGAGCCCTTGTAGAAGTCCAGGCTGTCGCCGACGGCCACGGTGCCGGGAAGCGGACCGACGGTGACCGCGCCGCCTGCCGGTATGGCCGGGTTGACGGTGCCGCTGAACACCCGGTTGGCGCCGGTGGAGTTGGTCATGGTGAGCGTGGAGCTGATGGAGTTCGCCGACAGGGCGAGCGGCGTGGTGATGGCGGTGGAGCTGAGGGTGATGGTGGCTGAAGTACTGCTGACCTGAGTCGCGGTCAACGTGGCCGTACCGCCGCCGAAGATGCCGCAGGCGGCGGTGATGGTGGCGGAGCCCGGGGTGACGGCGGCGGACGCGGTGGGCGCGAAGGCCAGCGTCGTGGCGGCGATGACGCCGGCCGTGAGTGCCGCACCCGTGGTCAATCTCTTCATGGGGATCGTGTTCCCTTCCCGTTGGTGGGAGTGCCATGTGTGGGATGGCGACCCCGGGCCGAGTGGGTGCGGGCACACTGCGGGGGATCGGATCTGACGGTCCGTCGGAACCTACGATCCCCATTGATACGCGAGCAACACGGAACGACACAGTTGAAATCTGGCCGACTGTGTACGCGAGGCTGCGGATCGGATCAGCGACGTGGGTTGCCCGGTGCGCCAAAGGTAGGTCTGCGGGACTGGTGTACACGGCGGGGACTGGGTGCGTACGGCGAGACGGTTGCGCGGCCTGCACGGAATCGCGCGTCCCTGCCCTGAACTAGCTGTTCTGCCAATGCAGTTGGGGTTCCAGGACCTTGCCGATGCGCGACGGGCGGATGCCCGGAACCGGCCCGCGTGATGCCGTCGCGGGCCTGTGTCACGCACCTGGACCTGTCCCGCGACGCGGACCGCTGAGGTCCCGACGACACCTGCTCCGAGCGGGACAGCCCGTACTTTCCCGGGTTCGAGCCGGGGGTAGAACGGAGGACCATCGGCGCAGCCGCCCGTCCCCATCTCGTCCATACCGCCCATGGGCTGGAGCAGTTGGAGCGCGCTGCGCGAGGGCGGCGGCCTGACCCAGGACGGGATCAAGGCTCAGGCGCGGGTCATGCACGACAAGCTGTGGCGCTACGGCTACCGCTACATCAACATCGACGCCTGCTGGTCCGACCACCTGGACGCCTACGGACGCAACGCCTGGGACACCACCCGCTTCCCCGACGGAATCCCCGCCCTGTCGCACGGTCTGATGTCGCGGCCGCCCAGCGTCCGCAACGGATCTCACCGAACCCGGCGGGGCCGCCGGCACGGCCGAGAGATCTGAACCACTACCGGGAATCAGGCCGCGACGAGCTCCTGCTCGCGGTCCGGCGTTTTGACCTTGGGCTTCTTGTTCGGCAGCGAGAGCCGGAAGACCTTGTGCCACGCGGAGAACACCTGCTTGGGCAGCGGGCCGGTGACGTACTCCAGCTCGTACTTCTCGAACAGTGCGCGCACCTTCACCGCGACCTCGGCGTACCGGTTGCTCGGCAGGTCCGGGAACAGGTGGTGCTCGATCTGGTGCGACAGGTTGCCGGTCATGAAGTGCATGGCCCTGCTGCCGCTGATGTTCGCCGAGCCCATCATCTGGCGCAGGTACCACTGACCGCGCGTCTCGCCCTTGATCGACCGGCGCTCGAAGACCTGCACGCCCTCGGGGAAGTGCCCGCACATGATCACCGAGTGGGTCCAGATGTTGCGGACCAGGTTCGCGGTGAACGTGGCGGCGAGTGTGGGGAGGAAGGACGGGCCCGACAGCAGCGGGTGGATCACGTAGTCCTTGAGCACCTGCTTGCGGATCTTGCGGCCCACGGCCTTGGCCCGCTCGCGGAACTCCGGGTTCTTGCGGCGGCGCTTTTGCAGGTTCTTGCCGAGCTCCAGGTCGTACGCCGCGATGCCGTACTCGAAGAAGCAGGCGTTGATGAAGTTCCACAGCGGCTGGCCGAGGTGGAACGGGTGCCACCTCTGGTCCTCGTCGACGCGCATGATGCCGTAGCCGAGGTCGTTGTCCTTGCCGATCACGTTGGTGTACGTGTGGTGCAGCTCGTTGTGCGAGTGCTTCCACTGCTCGGACGGCGAGACGTGATCCCACTCCCAGGTGGTGGAGTGGATCTTCGGGTCGCGCATCCAGTCCCACTGGCCGTGCAGGATGTTGTGGCCGATCTCCATGTTGTCCATGATCTTCGCCACGGACAGCCCGGCGGTGCCGAGCAGCCACGCGGGCGGGAAGAGCGAGAACAACAGCACGCCCCTGCTGGCCAGTTCGAGCTTGCGCTGCGCCGAGATGACCTTGCGGATGTAGGCGGCGTCCTTCTCTCCGCGACTCGCGATCACCTCGTCGCGGATCGCGTCCAGCTCGCGCCCGAGCTCCTCGATCTGCTCCGCGGTCAGGTGGGCGGTGGGGTCGATGGCGGTCAAGGTGCTCCTACCGTTCGATGTCGCAGGGGCCCGCAGCGGCGGACACACAGGTCTGGATGAGGACGCCCGGCTCGGCCTCGGTGATCTCGCCGGTGCGCAGGTCGCGGACGGCGCCCGCCTTGAGCGGTGAGACGCAGCCGAAGCAGATGCCCATGCGGCACCCGGAGGGCATGAGCACGCCGGCCTCCTCGCCGATGTCCAGCAACGGCGTGGCGCCGTCCGCGTCGACGGTCCTGCCGGTGGCGCTGAACGTGACCTCGCCGCCGTCGCCGGTGACGACGATGTTGGGGCGGAAGCGTTCGGTGTGCAGGCGCTCCGGTACGCCGTGCTCGGCCCAGTGATCCTCGGCGGCGTCGAGGAGGCCCGCGGGCCCGCAGGCCCAGGTCTCGCGCTCGGCCCAGTCGGGCACGAGTTCGTCGAGACGGGCGATGTCGAGCATGCCGTCCGTGTCGGAGTGCACCTCGGTGAGTCGCATCTTCTTGTCCGCGACCAGGTCGTGCAGTTCGCTGCGGAAGATCACGTCCTGCGG
>Ga0307510_10006207_pt1 | contig 14256 bp, 20 predicted proteins | sample 12_EM_MG_FD_207224 | JGI IMG/M metagenome (GOLD analysis project Ga0307510, IMG submission 207224) | Populus trichocarpa ectomycorrhiza microbial communities from riparian zone in the Pacific Northwest, United States - 12_EM | ecosystem: Host-associated > Plants > Roots > Unclassified | place...
CCGAGGTCTAGATCGATGATGGATTCCAAGTCGGGGCCGACGGGGTCAACACAGGCTATCTCGAGCGATTCCAGGAGGGGACAGTTCCGCAGTAGCCGGATGAGTGAGTCAGGACCAGGGGTGAGAACGGTGAGGGGCTGGGCCGAGGCATGCGCAGCAGGCGCGGAAACTTTGAGGCCTTTGAGCGAGCGCAGCTCGCCGATCCCATCCTTGCACTCCAGCGCAGCTAGAGCACGGTTGCTGATGAGCATATCGGGAATAAAATAGAGGGCCGTCAGGAACGGCAGCAGTGGGCATAGTCGCGTAAAACTGGAATCCGCGGCGAGCAATTCTCTGGAGTTGGCGAGCACTATCTCAGAGAGGTCTAGCGTCTGCACCCAGCGGCCTGGAGTGGAGTACGGTATGCGTCGGATAGAGTCCCAGCGCTGGTCAGAGGAGGACAGGTGGGCGGCAAATCTTTGGAGATTGCTCACGGTGAAAATGTGCACCTTAGAATAGAGTAGTGGAAGGACGACATTCTATCGAAGCAGGACGATGAGTTAAAGTCAAAAACACGAGGTGAGTAGATAAGAAAAAATCCGACAGTCCCAGGGTGCGCATACGACATCCACTACCACCCGATTCTCTTGCACATCGAAAAGACAAACTACTCACCACCCAGGATTTACACACAAATAATAAATTCCACCTATTCCTCAAGAGCGCACGTCTCTCGGGAACGCCCACGCGACCATCCTCTTGGTCGCTGATGACGTACGATAGGACCTTTGACCACACCTCCACAGGCAATGGCTTGGCCGGCCGCGGTTGGGGTAGCAAAGGTAACAAGATGAAACTCCCTGGCGTGCGAGCAAGCGGTCTAGGTCGCAGGAAGATAGCTGGGGTCTCCGTGTATGTGCCAGCAACACTCATGATCCGCGTGAACGAACTGTAGGACTTTTGGAGTGGGGGTGTTAGTTTTACAGGGAGGTCTACAAAGCCAGCGTCAGACTGGGGGACTGGGGAAGAGGGCAGGTCGAGACATCTCGGGGGTTAGCAAAGATGTCGTGCTCGCGGATCGTACCGCCGATGGGGACGGGGGGTCGTGGCTGAAAACGAGGCGTCTGGCCCTTCTGGCAAGGCAAGCGCTTGTCACGGTTCACCGAAGCACCGAAGCGAAGACGCGGCCTCGTGACCTTCCTTGCGTTGAGTCGCCGCTCACCCGTGACTCGCCCAGCTGGACCTTGCTCACTGGCAGCTGGTGCGGTGCCAACGCGCGCACTTGCATCTCCAAGTCACAAAGCTGCTCAAGTTGTTGCGGTGTTTGCACAAAAATCGTCCGTCGAGGATCTGATGTAGACTTTTCGCCGCTCGATTCTCTGATCGTCTGGGACTCGTCGCGTAGTAGAGACGTCCGGCGTCTACTGCAGCGATGCAGAAGGTGCCAAGTCGAATCTTCATCTTCGCGTTATCACCGTACTGCCCTCCAGGGAACGGGAGAGCTCGGTGTTCACATTTCCTCTTGTTCTACTGCCTGACGTCTCGTGTATTTCTGGAAACATCACATGGCCCACGCACGATCCAGCCAATATGGCGATGATATCATCCGGCAACGGATGCATCTGTCCTGCTTGGTATTGTAAACTCAAACTGTGCATATCTAGAAGGGCTGGCTCATTCAAAGTCGGCGGGTATTATCCATTATCCACCTCACAATAGGTAGACAGCGCATTTGACCAAAAGAAATCCTGGGTCACAAGTCCATAAACCATCAACAAACCAAACGACGTCAGGCGAGACAACTCATGGCTAGTCACATCAAGCCAACACCACCACCTTCCATCGCGCTCGCTTCCGCGACATTCTCTTCTTTGGCGACGGCAACGTTCACCTGGTCGCCCAGACCGTCCCTTCTCTTCTTCTCCATGACGATGAAGGTCAACACGAGGATGTCGGGATCGAGAGTGCAGGATGGGTGGATACGAAGACACGTTTTGAATTGGCCTTTGAATATACCCCTGGCGACGTGTGAAGGGTTGTGCTCATATAGGGCTTTGACACCCCCAGTACGGACGTGAAGGAGCTAAAGAAGGCAGGCATTCAAAAATAACCGTCAGCGCAGGAATGCGAAAGACTACGAACCTGATACCCCGTGCTCTTGCAGAATTTCCACACATATTCTTCCTCGTCATTCCCAATGAAACATCTCGAGCTGAATACGGGTCCTTGTCAGTGTATTGGCCTAGTGATAGAAAAATGGGGCGACTTACTTCCCGAACGTATTGATTTTCCACAATAGGTCTTTCACCCTGACAGTGTTGCCCCCCGCAACAGCACCGCGCCCCTTGAAAAGGTCACTATGAATGACAGAGCGTCTTCCAAGCCCGCCCCAGACAATTTCCCCTAGGGTCTCCTGTTCGTTGTCCTCGCGGGCTGATGGTCGCTCGACGATGGAGCTACACGTCCTGAGCGACGATAGGGGCCGGGATGTACGGACCCAATAGCGGAGGAAACCATCGGACGATATGAACGTGGTGTTGACTGGATCATTGGGAACGAGATAGAGCTCCATGTTGCTTTGGCGTGTGTGTTATAGAAATGGGTGCAGGAGTGGAGCTGCGGCGGCGTAGGAAGATGTCGTAAGGTATGGTATGGCAATTGTGGTGTGGTGAGGCCATCTGGACTGGTGGAGCGTTATACATTCCCGATTTTCGATTTGACCACTCGCCCACTCGGGAGCGAGAGAGGGGCGGGCGTAGATTTTAACCCCAGCCTTAAACCGCTAACCGTAACCGTACAGGACAGCACCCTTCTAGCTTGACGTGGCGCGTGGCGGGTTGACGCCTTGACACCAGCGAGGACGTTCAAATTCTATTCTATAAAGGCTGTCGATAAAATGGATGCTTGGCTGCCAATGTGGTGTTCAGGTCAGTTACGTTTCGATTCAGGAACACTTCCGTTCTGCTACTAATTGGGGTTGGGGGAGAACAATTTGGCCAGCATGAAAAGTCGTCTGGGTGGTTTAGATTCGGATTCCAGCGCGGCGCAGTAGGGCCGACTGCAGACTGCAAAACTTGGATTAATATTGTCGGTGGCAGGTCAGGAAAGACTCGGACTCGGACTCGCTCGTGACGCCACAATCCTTCCGACCTTTCCGGATTGCCATGTTGGGGGGGACCCTCTCAGTTTAGACTTGTACCTTCCCAGTACTAGTCGTAGTATTTGTTAGAAATTTAAAAAAAAGTTGATATTGTACTCAAACTCTTCTCAAACTTGATGTCTCACCTCTGGGCCCGACGACCTAATCCACAACCCTCTCCCACCAGCGTCCAACATGACGCATCTCGTTGGATTAGATCATCTTCGGTTGCTGCCTCGTATGTAGAACCAAGTCCACAAGACTACTAAGGGGTCTACAAGCTACTTGTTGTTGACATTCGCCACCGACAGGGGAACGTCACGCACGGTGGTGCACAAAATTCGCCCCTTCAGCTAACCAACGAGTCTATTACAAAGACGTTGATGCCGCTTCAGCGCATCGAGCCTCGAAAACGGCGCGCCGCAGCCGCAAACGACCGCCTTGCCATTGTGCCTCGCGGTCGTCTGCAAGTGTCGCACGGCGTCGCCCTTCCTATGGAACGTCTTGTTGCAGCCCCCAGTCCGACACTTCCACAACCTCACGTGGATCTTCTCGATGCCCTCCGCTGGCGTTGATGCTGCTGCTGCCGCCTTCCGGCTCCTCACTCCCTTGTCGATCGGTCCAGGGTTCGGACAACGTCCACTTTGCGAGGGGCGAGCGGATGATGACGATGGTGGTGGTGGTGTGCCGGAGGGGGCGACCATTCCCTTCGTGCGGCCGCCGCACTTCCACTTTGTGTGGGTCTTGTCCGGGCCCTTGACCATCTCCTTGGAGTTACTGGACGCCGCACGGGCCTGAGTGGGAGTAGGAGCCTGCCTCTCCTGGATATATCTTACGTCATCTCAGGCTATCCTATGCCTCGTACCAACTAACTTACTTACCGCCGATCTCGTCATTCTGCGCCCTCCGAGTCCACTTGCCGGCGACTTAGTTGGACTAGTATTTGGCACGTTGAACTCGGTCTCAACGTTTAAAGTCAGGGTCGTTGACTCTGGGACGTCTTTCGTGAGGTCCGTTAGTTGGCTAACGTGCGATAACGGAGGTATCTGTACCTGGTGCACATGCGTGCGAGGAGTCCTCAGGGCAGTCATCAAAGGCGGACAAGTCGCCCTCAATAGACGACTCTTCGCTGGGAGATGCGGGCGGAGAGTGAGCAGGGGACGGCCATAGTACAGTCAACCTCGGATCGATGCAAGGAATCGATGGGCTGGGCGTCCGATGCCTTCCATCTCGAAGCGCCACCATAGAAGCTAGGTCCACATGGGCGTTAGCTACACTCCAACTCCTAAAGAGCCAGGGACACACATTCCAGCCCACGTGCATCCGGGGCCTGCTCCCAGGAACTCTCTGCGCAGCTGGCTGGCGAATCCTGTGGTGTGATTGAACGTGGGTGGGTAACCATCATCCCGTGTATCGCAATCGAAACAAACCCCAATGATATCCTCGGCGAGATAGTGGATGGTCCAAGAACTGGCCTCGCTTCGGAAGTCCATTTGTCAGGTACTCTTGTCTGAAGATCTGACGGCGGCGACACATCACGTTCCCGGGGGCATCTTTGGCAAACTGAGCACTCACTTGCGAGGGGGTTCTGCTGCGCAGAAATACTCTAGAGACAAGAGGGGAATAGCGTGCTAGCCGCACCCCTCACCATGCTCCCTCTCATTTATAACATGAAAAGCAGAATGTCTTACAACCTCCCTTCTTCCAAACAAGTTTCAGGTTTGTAAACTTGACGTCCCTTTACAACCAGCGAAAGAAACATGGGTGACGGCGGTAGTTCAACGCGGTTCTCCGACTTCCACTTTTGGTCCGTCAGGAGACGCCAGACTATCGCTGCCTGCTAATGTTTACGTAGACGGCATGTTACGATCGCTGTTAACTGCAGCGAGGCAGCCTTCTGTAGAAGATTCGTTAGGAGAGATACAGGCCAGGCTCATGCATGTGGGTAGTGGAGCGCGACGGCACTCTGCCAGCTCACCCCTAATCCCCTCGTAGCCACAAGCACGCATTATGGTTTGCTTCTCGAGTTGATTATTATGAAACACTCGGCGGGCTATGCTATGATGAAAGGCCGTCGGCAGAGGATCGCCAGCCATTGATAACGGAGCGACGGAATACACCGCAGCAAATCAGCTACTTTTCATCACCGTAACCTCAAAACCTGAACTTCTTGTGTCGCGACCCTGTCACAGCATCTGTTGCGACAGAGGACATGAGCATGGTGGGCCGTGACAACAAATACAATATATAGACATACGGTCTAGCCTTCCATCGGATCAGTTACAATCGCGCCGTGAGCGTCTCTTGGGCGCCCTCTGAAATTACACTCTATCAGCAGTGGCACGATGCTACTCCCAACTGGCTTGTCGTAAAAATCGATGAGTGTCCATGAGCGCAGCATCGTGTCCTCTCTGAGTGCGGCAAGTAAAAAGCGGGTAACCCGCGAATTAACCCCTTCGACCCCTAAGCCAATGCTCGGCCACCCAAAGCCCGTGGAGGCAACTGAGGGGGTTGCGAAGGGAAAGGATGAGGCAGACAAGTAGGTGATGGACAAAACTGGTTGAGTGACGTCGGCAGATGGTGGTAGGAGAAGCTCTACTGAAAGCTGCGTCTTCTCGGGAATAGAAAGGAAGGAACGGATGTTATACCTGTGGAACCACTAATTGATTGCTGATCTGTCGCGGCATATAAAAGGGGACCAACGCACCAGTCCTGCGTTCGTACGAGGACGTCCTTGCATGGCCACGTAAAAGTTTGCTTCGCGCTGTCTGGCCAGTTTGTTGGATGAATTCCCATACCCTCCAGCCCGCCTTTCCAGGCCGTGCCATCACCGCCAAAACGGCTAAACATGATCGCCTTCCCGCGTACCTCACCCAAAGTTGGGACGTGATTCTCCAGGAACCACATGCCAATACCGCCAGGGCCGGCCTCGATTTCATCGCGCACTAAAGAAGAGAATGCGTCAGGGGTTTGGGTATCATAGTCTTCCTGTTTTATCGAGACAATGATCGTTTCGCGCGCAGACACAGGTGAAGTGAGGAAGGCATGGAGGTCGTCTAAGATAGACCGAAAGGTCGTGCGTTGTGGATATTGTCCGTGGTAGGCAACAAGCTGCCCATTCTTGATAGCAAGGCGGATATCGAGAACGCGGATACCATCAGCAAGCTGCATAGAGAGCGGGGTTGTCTTAGATTGACACTGAGAGACCGGCCAACCATAAAAGGCCATACTACAGAGTGTCAGTGTGAGAAACGTTCGCAACGGTAGAAGCACGTACGTGTCATGGGTACCTGTCTCAACAGTCGGACTACTTGTAAAGTGTCAGATACGATGGGGACTTGCCTGGCAAACAGAGGGAATAAAGAGGAGTAGCATCTTGTACGTCGGACAGGAATGATCCCGTCGGCCTTTTAGGTAGGACCGAGATATCTGTACGTTTCCTAGACACCTGTAGAATACTTCCATTGGCATTTAACCAATAAATCACAATAGAGCCAAGAAGCCACCTGATTGCGATATACACGCCAAGGACAACCCTCTGACATAGAGACGTGATCCCGTTGGAAGGACGACTTCTTCAGCTTGACAATATACTGCAACTCTGTTTTGAGCCTGACAGACGACTTCTCCAGTGTGATATCCGAACTTCCTCCACTCGATAACAATATGAAGTTGTCCTCGCTTGTGGGCAGTGCGGCAACGGTGTTCGGGAGGACAGCTACGGCATGCTTGGAGCACTCGGGCCTGACGAAAATCGAATCTCTTGTGAGGTTGAAGAGGTAAAACTTCATGGCAGTCGGTAAATGACGGCCGTTGCTGCCACCAAGTCGACCGAGGCCTGAACTGACGGAGCGCGCGAAATTGGATTGGATAAAGGAAATGCCGTGATCGCCTAACTGTCACACATTGTCTCAATCACGTGATGTAGGTCACATCTCATGTGCCTGTTTCAAATTCAAATTTGGTAATTAATTCGAACGCTGCAGCATCTCATTCCACCCTATCACCTTATAAACTTTCTTATTCCCCCTCATGATTAACTGAAAACTTTACGCGTGTCGTTAATACCCGTGAGTTTTATCTATAGGAACCCAAACTGACATGGCGACTTTCCGGCAAGAGTTGATTTCGAAAGTCATCAATGACTCCTGGAGGTGGAGGCGGCTTGCAATTGTTTGGTGGTGTGGCTCGTGAAGCGTTGTCTTTGTTCTGATGCGGTAGATCCGGAATAGGGATGTGGCATACCCAAGTAACTTCCATCTTTCTTTGCCAAGTTGTGCGCGAACCATGCGACTTCATCTGCATTCGGGTGGGACGCCCTTAATGCGTGGTCACCGTTTCAGGAATGCCCTCTCCCTGCCAATGCATCAAGCGTCGCGATCCCGTATCCACGGAGTGGGAATCTGTGTGTTTGCACCGACATCTCGGGTTGTAAAGAATACTTTGATGGGGGAAGGTGCCACTGAATGAGATGGGACAATGCTTCGACCACAAGAAATGGTGCAGATAACAATCTGTTGATCTGTACCGTGACGTTTGTCAATACAGTACCGGCAATGCTAGTGCTAATGAAAGCCGGGATAACTCTGAATGCGCTTGCGCGAAGGCCCGCGGATCAAGACTGTTTGACTACTGTTTGACGAATGCATTGTACGTGTGTAGTGTATCTATCTGTGTGTCCCGTCATGTGAGGGTTTCTGATGTCTCCGGTCGCCGGCCGCTGTCCCAGGAAATAATACCGACCGGTCAATACCATAGTCTACTATCTCCTTGACAGTTGTTGTCGGTCAAAGTATCACAGTTAGCAACGTAGTGAAATTATGATCGACGCTAGCCAGCTGTGCAGCATACGATAAGTGTAATCTCCCAAGACAACAAAAATATTAGGGGGCACGCTCGGAGAGTTTTCCAAAGAGGACGATTGCAACGCACATTCAGGGACCTTTCCCGGAAACCTCTGAAAGGAGCTATTTTTCACGCCCGAACCTCCTTGAATGGGACAAACACAAACCCACAACGACTTGCCTGGCACAAAATTTCGAATAAACTCGATGCAAAATGATATTGTCAATGGGTCAGGACTGTCAGTTGTGGAAGCCATGTCCCTCACAGAAAAGGGAGATTGAGCTGCGATACCCGGGCCCGAGAGCCTGCGAAACACTTTTGGTCGATCACTATGACATTACGTTCGAGTTTCGGCATGATATTCCTCCGCGGATCGGCCCAGAGGTTTTCTTGCGGGCAATCATTGAGCCTCATTACAAAAGGCCTCAATGCCTTGCGGCTGTCAACGACTGGCCCCTCTATCTCCCTCTCATTCTCGTCTATCATGGCAAACATCGTTAACCTCCTTCAATATCCAATCGCTCTCCGAGGTGTGTTTTTGAGTCGTTATTCACCCAGGCCATGCTTCTCCACTGACACTCCTTTGCTATCCAGGTATAGTGTTTCTGGCAATTATTTGTAAGCCTCGTCATATACTTTTGCTGCTGAGTATATGGAGGGTGTGCGGCTAAATCTTCAGACAGTGGACTGGTTTCTTTTTGGGGTGATATCTCATCAGTTCTATTTATATTGGATTAGTGGTGAGTTTGTTGGCTGGTCGAAGATCTCAAGTGCTTACCTGGTAGCAGGTTTCAAGGACTCAAGACGCGTCAAGTGGGCCTTTCTGGACGTCGCGTTCAATTTATAACTCATCGTCACAGGGCCTTTGTCACTGCGCAATATTGCCTCATCGTTCTCCAATGCACCCTGTACGCATTCCTACCTTCAATCTTAACGTCCGAGTCATCCATCATGTCAACTGATATTGAACCAGGCTTTGCACACTTGCTTTGAATGTATAGTAAGGTGCCACCTTACTGTTAGAATCAGCTATCGATGTCACCCGTAGCGTGATCAGTGCCTCCCTGCCCAACAGTACAAATATTAGATGTTTGTTCCACAGTCCATGCCTGCGTGCAGTTGCTCACCTGCATTCCAGCATATGTGTGGCAAGGCCTTGTTAGTTCAGTGTGCCAGTCTATTCTCATTCTGATGGCGAACATATTCCTTGCCAATCGGTAAGTTGTGACTTGATCGACTGGTCAGTGCCCAGCTCAATCCCACTTCCTTCATGACCCTACCCTCAAAGCGTCTACACCCTGACGAAATGCCGTCTTCAGAGTGGATTGATCATAGTTATTTCCAGTATTGCCTTCGTATTTGCCCTCTGGACCACCATCCTACCATATACTAGTAAGGAAACGTGAGTATATCATCTTACCAACTCCAGAGGTCGAGACTGATATACATTGGAGGTCCTTTGAGCACATCCACTTTACCACCCCTGCAGAGAATGCCACATCGATTGTCTGGCACACGTTACAGGCTATCTCCGAATTCCTCATTTCAGGTATGTTATTCGTCGCTTGTTGATGTTGGGGCTTATTGTGATCGTTACATAGCCTTTCTCATACGGGCGCTTTTAAAATCCCGTAGTGGCTTCGAGAAGTCGGACAGTCTCGTGCATTATTTAACTCGCCGTGTCGTCCAGCTCGGACTCTTTGCCGTGATATGGTCGCTTGCAGGAATGGCGACATGGTTTTTGTTACCAAAATACACCGTTTACGCATTTTTTGACATGACATCGGGCTCAATATACACGCATGTGAGTGGTTCTTTGTCCCAGAACCCGTCTGCATTTACTTGGACGTGTTTTAAGATGCTATTTGATACTCTCCTATCCCGCACACAACTGCGGGAGCGCATCAATGAGCGGAACAACTTTGAGATGTGGTCGCCTTCACTGGTGCGATATCTAGTTTACCCTGATTTTTGACCCCCACCTAAAGGACCGTGGTCACAGTTTCGTTCGCAGAAGTCTGAAGTACAACAAGTGTCACATCAGATACAGCCTGGAGACTCACACCTGTTCTTTTCGACGACCAACCCGTCAGCCCTTAGCAACATCGCCAAAGAAGACCATTGTGATGGCTCAGACTTCGAATGCGCGGCTGTCGGACAAACGGGCGTTCGCTACGAGGCACCCTTTACGCCTCACGACGCTGAGCAATGGCCTTCATAAGAATCTAATAAATTAGAAATCGATTTCATCAAATATTACATATGATAATGAGTTACGATCAGAAGGATTGACTATTTATTCACTGGCACCATCAACGGAAAAAAGTACTACTAAAGCAGCACTGTCTTGAAATCTTATTGGGGCTAGGCCTATATGAACGAGTGTGTCCTTGTCTAGCGGTATTTTCTTCCCATTTTTGTCCCACGCGCCTTCGATGTTTGCCGCCCACGGTATCTGGGCCGTGGTGATGAAGAGGGAGTCATTAGCCAGGTGCTTGCCCGAGCAGATCCGTCGTCCGAACCCGAACGTGGTATGCTTTCCTCAGAGCCCGACATTGCCAATAGCTCCCCATGTTCGCCGAGGTGTCGGCCTGGACGGAATTCATCCGCGTCTTCACCAAAGACGGCGCGGTCATGCTCGTAGTGCCAGACGTTGGGTATGCATACAGTGCCTCTCGGAATGAACATGCCTTCGTACCGGTCGTCCTCAGTCGCAGCATGAGCTGACCCTAGGGGTACGCCAGCAGCAAGTGTCCACCAATCGGGGTGATAGCGCTCGTCTCGGCACCCACTAAGCTGCGGTGTGTCGTGTGTTCACGTGTCAGATAAGACCAATGATGTACCCTTACTACAACAAGCCAACAAGGTACGACATTTCAGGCTCAGTGAGACGTTTGCGCTCGTTGTCCCGTAACAATGACGCGCTGGAACTTGGTCGGTTCCCCTCCGAGTCGTTGTCCTAGCACGCTGACCGTCAGTTGGACTCTAAATGCCACACTGAAGACAAATACACGTACCAGGTCAACCCGAACACGATCGAGAAGGCGCCTGAACATGGCATAGTCTTCGGCGAATTGTTTAAAGCCTTCCCGCTTCCATCTCACAAATCTTGTATGGTCGTGCTTCAGTATACGATAAGGTGACAAAAAGAAGTCAAGACCTCGCGGGGATGTGCATCATCCAAGGGAAGATAACTACAAGATAGGCGCCCTTGAGCAAGGCCGACGCATCGCTAATACAGCGGTTGAATTCCTCAATTCTTTCGATAGCCTCATCAGCTTCTGACATGAGCATCGGGTAGTCGTAGAGAACGGGCATGATCATGGAGGCCACTAAACGGTGGATCTGCTTATCAAGATCCAGACGTGTGGAGGACGTTAGGAGCGATGAAACCATTCCATAATGAGTCAGGGATGGTGAGAATAGCTGCTCACCCAGTGCTCGAGTCAATCAAATGCCATTCTGAACCTGTTGAGAATGATTTCAAGTTAGGTGATCTCTTCTGCAATTTCCATGAACCCACCTCAGCATCCTTGGTATATGATCAACAACTTACCAAAACGTGCCTTACAATCTCTTGAGAGCAGCCATTTCTTGTGCATTAAATGAAGGGCACTCCCAATCCCAATGATTGGTAAATGCTGAGGGCTGAGATGTTCGATTAGAAGTCCTTGGAGAAAACCCAGGCTGGAGGCCACCTTGTTCGTTGGAACTTTGCTGAATGGTGGTGTTAGAGTGGCATATCAGGGCAGAGGGAATGAGGGCTGTGGTGGCAGGCGGAAATTGGATCCCAAGCCCAACACTCTAAAAAACAATGTTGCCTCCAAACCTTGGTTGTAACAAATCACAAAGATGATAATCAGCCTAAGTAGGGTGCCTGCAATAAAAGTCCTAGTTTCCTTGGAGAGAGGTACTCTCAATGATTGTGAAAGCAGATATTTGGGAATTACCACGGCATCGGCTTGCGAAGCGAAACCAACGTATGTAAGCACCTGCCCACGATAACCAGAATGGTGTGGGTTAAGAATGTCAGCCCATGCGACTCGATCACGAAGCTTTACTGTATAGCTTCGTACCTAATGCATATGTACCTGTCGCTGTCGCTGACGGACTTTGTCCGCAGCGCGAGCAACAGAGAGTAGGTTGTTTATCTTCTTCGTCACGTTCTGCCAGGTGCATTTGTACTCCAACCTAAGGGGAGAAAGGGATGTTCATGGCCGACTGGCAGGCACACGTCCCCACTTCGGGTTCGCAAGCTCGTCGACTGAGTCGTAGATTGTACTTTGGCTACCATATTTGACCATCCGGACGCCATCCGCGCTGCCGCAGTGGCAGCCATTTCTTGTTGTAGGACGGCGTGCTGTCACCGTGTTTGTAACTACGTCTGCGTCTGAACACCTTTCGCTTCGCAGTGCCTGGGTCCACGTCCTCCTCGGAGATAATTTGTGACAAAAAATGTCGACCCAGTGAGATTCATTAGCCTCTTACACAGGTTCCGCGGCCCCGAGAATAACGGAATGTGTTCTTGTTTTGAGCTTCGCTTCAGAGTGTCCCCCAGAGGATGTTGTGGATCGTTAGTTATTCACCATGGCAATGGGGAAACGTGTGCGGTGAGTCCAAACTTATCTCTGTGTATGTGTGTGGTGGGTGACGGAGATCACGCTCAATAGCAGTGGCACTGGCACGGATGACTGACGCGTGAACGTGTGAACGGTCACGGTGGTGTCCTGCCGCGCGCGCTGGGTGTGCAAGCACTTTGGTCTTCTATTCCCCGAGAACTTAGACCATGCCAAGGACAAGTCACGATGAGCAACGAGCACCAACAGTGAGTGTTCCATTATAAAGAAAAAAAAATTGTCTGGTCATACACATCTACTTTACAGGAGGTTCTGGTAACATCCACGCATGATATCCGACACTTTGGTAACCTCCTAAGAGGTGTGAACTTTGTGGACGTGAGCCGGCTAGCATTACAAACCGTGGTCGACGTGTGGGACTCAGATCCAGTCTAGTTCGCGACAATGATGGTCACCAGTGGTGGTTTGACCGTGTATGTTGAAGAAAGTTCGCTGGTGGCAGGTACGTAGATCCTTTCTCTGCTCACAGATTTAGCCCTCTCATCATCAGTATACATGTGTAATCAGCCGCTGCATATATCCCCGCACAAATATTCGATGAGTTCACCTACAGTCCTCCCACCCGACCACCTTCCCTATCTCCAACACCGCCAGTACCATCGCAGACGGAAGAAGCGACAGTGTTAGAGTTTCCCTTGCACACATTCACCGATTCTCTATCTATATTCTCCACCGGTCCAGCGCCTAGCGTATCCGAGGGACGAGTACAGAATCGGAGGTGGATGCGCGAACGCGAGAACGCGGGGGACGATGACGCACCGCGAGGGAGGATCGAGGCGTATTTTGGTGCAACCACGGGAAAGTCTGTCGGAATGCGGTTGTCGTATGCTGGTGAAGGACATCCGTTGTCCTTGCTCATGTGCGTATCCCCTCCTTTTCACTATACTAGTATACGCCCTGACAACATGATATTAACGACGACGCTCAGCGCTGAAGGTTCGGCAGAACCGGATGCCAAGTTCGAGGTCACGACATACACCGTCGAGGCACAGCCCGACATATCTTTTGACATTGAACAAACGTGAGCAAATCCCCAGTTGGGAGGTACATTTTACCGGGACCCTAGCTCATCGCATCGGATTGTGACAGCGTTCTCCAACTCATTCTCAAGGTGAGGGGCTGCGTCGCCGATAACGAGATTCAAAATGAACCATGCATAGTCGTCCTGGCTTCGCGATGCCCTTTCCGAGATCGATTCATCGTGCGAGAAGATCACTTTGATTGGTCGCCCTCCAGAGCAGGTCGAACCGGCGCGGAGGCCGCGTGCGACGGTGGCGCCACCAGTTTTTCGGATTCATGCTGAGGGGGCCTTCGGAAGTACTGAGGTACGCATACAGTATTCTGCTTTCACATACCTACTAGACCCTCATGATTTCGCTTAAGATGGATTATCCGAATGATCGTGAGGTGCTCGAGACAGTACACTGCCCAGAACCGGTTTCTTTCAGGTTGGGACACTTGTCTGATGACATGGCACTGAGCTGACGAACAGCCATGCAGTTACCGAGTGGCACATATCACGCGGGCACAGCGAGCGTTGCAGAACTCGAGCAAAACATCGCTACGTATAGGCAATGACGGGACCATGAATATGCAATTTCTTGTGCCGTCACCCGTCGCTCGGGGTGGAGTCAGTGAGGCTTTTATCTCGTTCCG
>Ga0307510_10006208_pt1 | contig 14256 bp, 20 predicted proteins | sample 12_EM_MG_FD_207224 | JGI IMG/M metagenome (GOLD analysis project Ga0307510, IMG submission 207224) | Populus trichocarpa ectomycorrhiza microbial communities from riparian zone in the Pacific Northwest, United States - 12_EM | ecosystem: Host-associated > Plants > Roots > Unclassified | place...
CTCACTCTGTTGCAGCATCTCACACTCACACTCGTGTTTGCCCTCCTTCGGGCTTCCTTGCAGCAGTGCGTCGACTCCATTGCTCGCCCTTTTGCGACAGCACATCAAGCTCTCGCTTGCCTTCTCGCAGTGGCATCTCGACTTCACTCCCGGCCTCGCCTTGCGCTGGCATCTCGTGCCCATGCCCTGCCTCACCATATGCCCCAGGCTCCAATGCCTTGGGTTTCGTCGTGGCAGCTCTTTCAGCCCCACCAATGAGCTCGATGCTGGTGGTACCTTTGGCTAGTGCAGGAGCAGCACCAGCGACCAGCTGCGCTCCCCCTCATTCGTGCGCATAGGTGCTCAAGGGTTCGACTCTCCTCGCGTCAGTAGTCGCGACTGTGCATGCAGGCCCAAAGTGATCAAGGTTGTCTCTCCTGTGAAGGCAAACCATGTCTATATCCAGCTTTCTGGCAGTGACAAGACCATGCTCGTACAGGCCTGGAGGATGAGCACTCCGAATTTTGTTTCCTCTACAAACTTCTGAGATATCCACAACAGCGTGCAAGCCCAATCCCATTGGCCGCTCCAGCACAGGAGCGGGGGTAGAGGCAGTAGCGCCCTTCTTCGCCCAACCCTTCGACTTCAACTTTTGCATAGAGGAAGATGAAAAGGAGGGAGACCATCGTGCACACTCACGATGTTGGGCACTGCAGGAGAAGGTATCTCATGCACGGGCTTGCCTCCTCGCGACTGCCAATCGAGTTTGCGTTCGCCCCCTGTTGGGCCCCTTCATAGTAGCGCATCGAGTTTGTGCTTGCCCTCTTGATGCGGCGCTTCAAGTATGCGGTCCTTCAGCCGCAGTGCCCCAGGTTGCGCCTGCCCCCTTGTGGCAGCGCCTCGGGCCCTCGCTCACCCTCTTGCGGCGTCATCTCGACTTCGTGCCTGCGCCCTGCCTCATTATACGCCCCGGGCTTTGCAGTGATGGCTTTTTCAGCCTCACCAGCAAGCTCGATGCCTGTGGTGCTCTTGGCTAGTATAGGTGTAGTGTCTTCCACCAATAGCGCTCGCACTTGTCCTTGCCACATCAACGCCCAACTGTTCGACTTCCATTAATATTGCCCCAGTGATCGAGACTGCGCATACAAGCCCAAAGCAGCCAAGATCTCCAGGGCTGCCAAGGAAGACAGGTGAGTCGCCAATGCAGATGTTTCATTTACCATCAAAATTAGAAATTCTTGACCCTTTCTGGGATTTGCCCCAACAACTCTTAAAAGATTGGGGCAGGACACCTCTTTTTTCGCCCATCTCTCTCTGCACCCACATCCAAAGCATGCCATTTTTCCGTCTCACAGCAGCCATATACCCTACAGGCGAAGAGTCCACCGCTGCACATCCCACCTGTAGAGTTCGACGAGTCGTGGCAGCGCCGAAGTGGTCTCTCTTCCTGGGCATGGTGCGCCAGCGCCGTACTGTTCGTTCGATCCTCTGACCTCCCCACTCAACTGGCTTTCTCTTTCTTGTTATCGCAGAACCGGTCGTGTTTGGTCCAGACATGCTCCCTCAGCTCGTAATACCTATTCGCGCATACATCCCTCCCTTCTAGACGCTGCTGCTGCCTTTCGATCAGTATACCCCGCCCCAATGCATGCTTGTGGCGGCCAACCTTGAGGCATTTGAGGAGTTGTGCTCATTCCTTGAGGCACTCGTGCTTGACGACAAGGATTTGCGACTCTCGCTCAAGAGAAATAGACAATGTGCTTTGCTCAACCTGGGCTCTCCAAAGCTGATATTCAGGCACACTTTGAGTATCTCTGCACAAGGGGTGGGGCACCGCATCCCGCGTACATTCCTGTCCTCACATCTGGGTAAGCATACTTACCTTTTTCCCTCGTCGGCGTTTTTTTGAACCCGAGAATACAGGGACAATGCACTGATCATATCCTACACCCGAAATGATCACCTCCGTGATGGAGAGCTGGTGCTCATATATGCAGGCAGAGAATACAAGTATGTGGCATCCATCTCATACTTGTAACTCACTCACTCACACGCGCAATCAACTCGACTTTTAGCAGCTACACCTCCGACATCTGTACGTGCCCCCTTCCCCCTTCCCCTTACTCAGAAAAATCGAAACCATTCACATTACTCCTTCCCACACACACAGCATGGACGTTCCCCGTAAACGGCAAGTTCATCCTGCCTCAGCGCGAGCTCTATACAGCCCTGCTCGCAACACAAAAAGTGCTTGTGAGAGAGTGCACTGTCGTACACAGACACTTGCTCAACATGCTCCACCGCCTCTCCGCCGATCTCTTGTATGCCGAGCTTGAGCGCGTCAGCCTGCCATGTGTGGGTACCATCCTGGAGTGCGTGTTGTACAGCTTGTACCCGCATCATCTGACGCATCCAATTGGCATCAGTGAGTCCCCTACTTTTTTTTCTGCTTTTCTCTTCAAGCATTTTCTCTGAGTCGATATTAACCTGCGAGCTCTAGAAAATATATTTGCACACGCGTGGTACGGTGTTCCTAGACAAGCTCGACAGCGTGTGCTGTCTCGGGGAGATGCTCGAATTCATTCAATCATGGCGACTACCATCCACTATGGAAGGACCTGCCTGGAGATGGCCTGCAGCACGAGTGTACATTTGCCTTTTGCAAGGCCACGCTCATTAAGGCGCTTATCGAGATTGCAGGCAAAGAGAAGCATATTGATGTGCTGTCACCATGGGATGACTCGGACAAGAAGCAGCCAGGCAATGCTAGTTGGACAGATGGCACAGTGGACCAAGACGCACAAGGACCCAAGCATAACCACCAGGATGACCTCTTGGTCTACGCATCATTGACCCTGGGGAACCTCTTGTATCATGGTGCATGTTCCATTCTCCCATCCCTCTAGGAAGCTTATTTGAGTTTTTGCATCGTAGGCATAGATAACTGATTCTATTTCCGTATATTTATTTTTTATATTTTCAACAGATGTGTCAGTTATTATTTTATTTATGTGTTTTCTTAATAAATAAAAGATAAGATAAATAAAATGCTTTTCAATTATTAAGAGATATCAGAAAGAAAATAAATTAAAATAAATGCTTCACAAGATCCTTGCCTCATTCACACCAGATTGCCCAAGATCATGGATAGATCTTACAAGATGTTCAATTTCTTACATAGTGTCCACCTCATTCTCATCAGATTGCCCAATATCATGTATAGGGCTGATAAGATCTTTGATTTCTTACATACTGCTTGCCTCATTCTCACCAGATTGCCCAACATCATAAATAGGGCTGATAAGATCTTTGATTTCTCACATACTGTTTGCCTCATCATGCCGATCTGACACAATCTTACAAGATTTTCTCAATTATATATAGTCTCACCCATGTTTGACATAGTGATCCCCAGAGTGGGGGTGCCTTACAAGTGAGGTAGACCTTATAAGGCCCTTATATGATTTTTGAACTTTTGCTGATGTGAGTCATCCACCCTAAACCCTAACATAGCACTAATATTAATGTAACATATCACGTGGCTAACACCCTCCCTGTCACGCCTCATGACTTTAGTTGGCCACGGGAAACCCCGAAAAATCCATTTATGAGAAATGAACCTTGGCAAAGAAATTTGTAATGTTGCTGATAGGGGCCTTAAAGTTTTTTGTCGACTTTTGCTGTCTGGCACTGTACATGTACTAGATACCTAAGTATTTCCAACACAGCGAGGGGATCCCAAAACAAGTCTGACTAGCAAGGGCTGTGAGCAGCATGAGGCAGTACATTACCCATCAATTTTGGGTGATCTGCACTTGATGGCTTGATGTGATGGGTAGCAAGTCTTGACTATTTGAGGAAAGTGTCAATCCGATGGCAGCAAGGTGGGGGCAAGACAGACAAGGGGAAGGCAAGGGGAGGCTATGTGTATATGCAGAGCAAGGGGCGTGGTCGAGTGCAGTCGAGCATCACATGCAGTGTTCAATTCCAAGGCTAGCACCTGTGCTGGCCTTACACTAATAAGAGGGGTAGCACCACATAAGATTTAGGCCCTCTAGCCATACTTGATGTTGCAGGCACAGGGAGTTGGGCCGTTCTAGAATCTGGGCCCTATACAGTAGTCCCTGGATACTAGTTGTTGAGAGTGTGTACGCGCTGAGCATATGCGTTGTAGCTACTAGATTGGTAGCAACGGACTGTAGATCCGGAGTCACATTAGGTGCTCCAATAATATGAACGAGACATGCGAGTACGGACACACACAGACCGCCTAACTGACGCACGTTGTATTGTATGAACAATTAGAATTACCATATATGGACTAAAGTAGCTGTTAGTAGATAACAGGCCTACACACGTACACAGACCCATCTTAGACACTTCATGTCTGATCTTATGGACAATAGTGTTGATAGACATTGTTCTGAGTGTCTTATGCCTTGACATATTAACTAGGATAGATACTATTGTAATGCATCATATAAATACTGTACATCAGACAAGCTAGAAATATAACTTTTACACCATCTTTCCACTGTGCTCTCTACTCTCCATACCTCAACTTCAACAGGTTATGGGCCCTGCGCCTTCGCATCTCTGAACAGAAGAACAACTATATTACTATATCACAAAGCGTCACTTCCTCCCAATCGATGTGAGCTTCCCCTAGCTAATCTACCTTGCTCAACACCTCTGTGTGCTGAGATCTGTGCTGGGGCCTAACACACCTTGCGCAAGGTGCACGACGGAACTAGGTATGGTAGAAGTGCACCAAGCCCTCTCCATCCCTGTGCACTTAGTATAGAGAGCATTATCGCTCTTAGGCAGATCTGGGGGACACCCGGATCTGCTATAGGCTTAGCGAATGGTTGGCCGTTCACCCTTAAGTGGGACTGGTTCTGGGGTATCAAGGCCAGAGGTAACCAATCCATCCGAAGCTCTTGCCTCTGCAACAACTGCGCTACGCTATTTAGTACCTCCCTACAGTATCTATGTGCCCAATCATCTAGGCGTGCATCTAAGACTCCCCTGACAGCACTCAGATGGTGGGCTTTCCCCCACGTCTCTGAGTGGAACTTGCAGGCGGCTCCTCTTAGACATAGATACCACTGCAAGCACCATTATGGGATACACGTGGAAGTAGTATAATTAAAATACACACATGGAGACAGGACACTTTAGCGTTCTGGCCTATACAGCTACACAGAGAGGAGATCACACTCCCTTTTCACAAGATCTGTTGTAGATCGCTCCTCTACAATAAAGTAATCATCCCAAAATCACCCCATACATCTAGTACACGCACAAAGTCGCTGGCTTGACCACCAGCGCAATCATTCCATTTGGATCCCCTGAGCGCATCATCTTCGCTCAGATCATCACTCTCCATCTCTGGACACCTCACACGCATCCAGATCGCTCAGTTTGATCAGCTCCGGCTGGAGCATCTAATCCGGATCAATGAGGCTACCACCATGCTCTAATCAAGCAATAGGACATCTTGTATTCATCACGCCTCCCATAAGCATTGATTGATCAGACTGGAAATCTGCCCAGATCAAAGACATACACTTATCTACACCTCTATGTCAATGCAGATCTGCATTTCCTTATCGCCTCTGATTCCGGAACACCCCACATCTATCTCATAGATTAATCAAACTGATGGACACACATGGCAGCGCTTTGGGCAGCGCAACCATATCTTATTAATGGATCCAACATATGATAGCCCACTTTGATAATGCCATACCATGAACTATAGATCAGACTTCATAGATCATGCTTTAATCTAAGGCGCACCTAGCCCTTGATGCAGATCTACAGCTGATTAAGTCGGTATAGGCACTATCACAATCATACACCCCCAAAGATCATCAGATCTCGCTGAGCAATGCGCTCACTATGTCCTATGTCATATAGTCAGATCTATGCATTAATCACATACTTGCGCGATCTAAGACAAATACGCTACGATCTGATCTGATCATAAGGGCCCTAAGATCAGTAATTGATCTACCTCTGTGTCGCTAAAAGGGTACCTAGTTTATAAGTCACACATCCAGATGTATCCCTAAACGCACACACCAGAAGTGTTGCCACTCTGCTGCACACCTGGTATCAACATGCGCAACTCACCCTTGCACGCCATACTCAAATACATAGTCCAATCAGTCCGCAAGGACTTAGATCATTAGTCAAGATCTACTATGGCACCCCAGCATATGCGCTGGATGTGACATAGAGAGCTCTGTGTAGAATCTCTCTCCAAATCTGCCAATAGGTCAACCCTCTTATAGATTGTTCATTCTGATCTGGCTGGTCCGATGTAGCTTTAGATTGCTGCAAGGATCTCTGTATTTCGCTACGCCCACCACAGATCCTTCTATCAGGCAGTGGTATAGTACATTGGTATGTGGTGATGGTATTGCACAGTAATCGCCCCTGGGGTATTACCCAGATGAGATCGTGCACCCCACACTCCAATAGATAAGCAAATACTTTGCAGCCAGTGTGAATGATATCTTAGATCAAAAGGACATTGAGTACAATCATAATCATAGAGCCAGGATTGTCTCAATAGATCAAGAAAGCTCAGCGATCCAATCATGCAAAGCCATGGCTATGTCTTACAGCTAGCTTATCTTACAGCTTTCTGTGGTATGCGATTAGCGCCACATTGCGGACTACAATCAATCTACCCCTGATCTTTGTGAAAGGCACTCTCTATTTGAGATCTGGAACGCTGGTCACGTACCTCTTATCTATTGGAGTGTGGGGTGCGCGATCTCATCTGGGTAATACCCCAGGGGCGATTACTGTGCAACACCATCACCACATACCAATGTACTATAAGATCCGGGCATCCCCCTTAACTATGGTCTGTTGCTACCAATCTAGTAGCTACAACGCATACGCTCAGCGCGTACATGCTCTCAACATCCCCCTGTGATCCAATAACTTATGAATCACTAAGACCCATGTCCATGTTGAACTTGAGTAAGTGTGTCCAAGATAAAGGCTTGGTAAAGCCATCTGCGACCATCTCTGTAGTAGGCGTACAAATGAGTGAGAGTTCATCTCGTTCCATGTCTCGCGGATCACATGATGTTTAATATCTATGTGTTTGGATCTGCATCCTGTGACTGGGTTAAGTGCTAGATCAATAGCACCCTTGTTGTCACTGTGGATTGGAATGGGAGCGTTGATGGTGTAGCCAAGCTCGGAGAGAATGCTACGATACCAGTTGGCCTGATTGGCCACATCTGTCATGGCCATGTACTCTGCTTCCGTAGTGTTCTGCGCAGGGGTTTGCTGCTTGCATGAAGACCAGCTGATCGCCCCATTTCCAAGTAGAAACACATATCCAGACGTTGAGTGCCGGTCATCAGTCTGATCTCCCAGACTGGAGTCAGAATAGCCATGAAGACCATCTCAAAAGGGTCTAATGTGATCTATTGGCACGATCAGAGTACAGGCGTGCGTCCACAGTCCTTGATAGATAAGGCAGGATTTGCATCGCTAGATTTCAGGATTTAAGGATTAGATCTGCTGTATACTACACCAGGGTGATACAGCAGAGTAGATGTGCGAGCGCGCGCAGATCTGTATGCAGAGAAGGGTGCCAGATAAGGCTTAGATGTCATAGGATGACTCCTTTCCATCAGATCTGATACACAGCACAGCGCACTGATCTCATCAGCGTGGAATAATAGTGTTTGAAGGGTCATCCCTCCGTGCGCTGATGATATGCACATGCACCTGTATTGGCAAGAACATCTGTGTGAAGCTGAGCCCATTGGGGACTCCATGGATTGATCAGATCCATGTGCAGGAAGCGTAGTTTGAGACCATAGATCACCTAAGAAGGCATTGCACTGTTATCTCTTATCCAGAGGTATGATGAGATCCTTTGGTTGCTCCAAGTGAATCTCCACGCCGAGCATGCCAATAACTCTAATTTGGAGTCTGAGTGGATTTCCCAATCCAAAAGTGCTAGCAGTTGTCATAATGACTTGGGGCATGCGGCAGGAGAGAGGATTTCATCTAATCTGTAGTAGGGATTTGCATGTTTCCCTTAGCGTTTGAGTGAGCACAGATGTGTTTGTTAATCAAGACACCCATTTAAATGTTTATTGACTGATTGGGAAGCATAGCTCCCAGACAATGCCTTAAGTGAAGGCATTGATCTCATGTTGAGGGCAGAGTGCCCGCGCATTCATTATCTAGTCTCATAGACCCTCGCATATGATGTGGGGTCGCTTCCGATTAAGCGTCGGCTAGTATAGAGCATTTGCCGAAGTGGCAGCCCTTGCCAAATTACCTGAGGTACAGTCTCAGGCGGAGGCAGCGGTGCGGGCATGTGCTCTGATAGCCAGACATGTTATCTATCTCGTGCTCAATTAATGCCTTTGTGCGTGTATCTCCACTTCCCTGGTAATTGGGAATGAGCACATGTTAGGTGGAGCACTTAGGCATAGTTATTGTAGAGCAAATAGATAGATTTGATTTGATTGTGAGAGATCGGAGGCGATAGATTGAACGCAGGCATGATGATGAGATTGGTGAGAGATCAGTCACTGATCTTTGCAGATCTGGGTGATCTAAGAGTTTTGATTGCTTCTTCTGCACTGCTATCAGATAGAGCAGGGGAAGGGCTCGCTACAGTGGCTTTTGCAGTCGGATTAGGAGCTGCATTTACCAGAAAAGATGTCTACTCTCCATACCTCAACTTCAACACTAGTCCCATCCTTCATCAAAGCTTCCTGTCCACCCTCCCTTGTCTCTTATACCCGTTGTACCTCCCAGTTTGCCTTTAGCTTTCGACTTACGTCCATTGAGTTCCTTGTACATCTCCCGCATCTCTGTCTTACCCGGCTTCTCAACTGCTTCTGCTTCAAGACTCCAACGCTCCTCCCGGATTTCTCGAGGGGTCTGATATCCAGATCCTGTAGGTGACGCATGTCCAGAGCGGGACGGGACAGGTCCAAAAGGCGGCGAGTCGGAGCGATTTGAGAGCATTTGTGCGTACATGAATGACTATAGTGCTCACTTCTTTCACATGTGGAGGCAACAGGGCTTCAAATCGACACGTACCCAGGTTTGTTTTGACTCGCGCTTCGTCCATTTTCCCTGCGGTAGGCTTGTATCGTAAAAGTTCTCCTTTCTATAATGTTGAAACCAAACTGAACAAAAGGGGCTGTGTCACTTCTGACACAGAACACACGAAACGGGACCTACCATAATTTAGTGTCTGACTCCTGCGCCATTTCCGACAGACACGCGCGCATCGAGCGAGGTCACGGATTCCGAGTAATGTGAAAATTCGCTGAGAAATCTCAGTGGGAAATACTCTAAGAGGGTCGGTAGATCGCTTGGCGGATGAGGATGCCGTAACTAGATGTCCCCGAGCGGGGCGACCGGGCGTTCCACGAGAAGGCGATGGTGGGCGCGTGGATGGGCGAGAGCGTGCAGGTGTTCCTGGAAGTGAAAACTAGGCATGTTGAGAAGTACTAGGGCATGGAGGAGTATGATATGGAACGCACCACATTGACAAGTTCATCATCTGAGTCATCCTTATCGTGGATAAGAGCATCAAGGCGCTCGTGTGCCGAGTGCTTCAAGACCCCTTGTAGGAGATTTGATGCCATCGCTAGGAGTAGCGGTTGGGTATGCAGATAGGGAGGGGCGTGATGGGGCGAATGTGCGAATGTTTAAGTAGAAGTAGAAAATTCATGACATCACCTGCTGAAGCTTACATACGCACCTGTGAGACAACCGTACTGTACTGTAGCTTGACACACACAGCACAATAACACATTTGCCGTTATTGTCTCCGTAACATACTGTAATCGATCCACAAGTCATTCACATGGACATCAGGGCAATCAAGAGTCCGGCTGTTGACGGCCTTCCTGATGTCCGTATGGCCACCCTCTCCAACGACATCATCATGGCAACTGCACGTTCTGGCACAACCGTCAAGAACGGAAAATTGCAATTGTGGGAGCGCGAGCTCCTTGAATCATCCGAGGTTCGCCGCAAGTCCACAGTGGCACAGTTATGCACGTGGTGTCATGCTAGGATTCAATTCGTGCTAAAGTCCTCCCTTTAGATTTCCTCGATTATTATTTCCAACTTTTAGGCTACATCAGTGCCCGCAGAGAACGTCGGACCACATTCGATGAAGACACGGCCTCTCGCAACCTCACCACAGCGGAATACAATAAGGAGTTCAAGTCTTATTGTGGGCGTGAACGTGTCCTTTTGCGGAGAAGACGCGCAAAATTGCGGGTGGAACAATTCCACATCATGGCTCAAGTTGGACAAGGCGGATATGGCGAGGTGTATCTAGCACGCAAGCAAGAGACTGGTGAAGTATGCGCTCTAAAGAAGATGCGTAAACGTACGTTGTTCAAGATGGACGAGGTATGTCGCGTTCCATCTTCCATAGTCATCCTCCGCCTTTGACCAGGGTTCACCCAGGTCAGACACGTCCTCGTTGAGCGAGACATCCTCACCGCGACGAAAACCCCCTGGTTGGTCCGTTTGCTGTATGCCTTTCAAGATGCACAGCATGTATACCTCGCGATGGAATATGTCCCCGGAGGCGACTTTCGGACATTGCTTAACAATTCGGGCGTCCTCAAGGAGGAACATGCGCGGTTCTACATCAGCGAAATGTTCGCGGCTGTTTGCGAACTGCACAAGCTCGGGTACATTCATCGCGACCTAAAGCCGGAGGTGTGTACGCCCGAATCGTTGGGAAGTCCAATTAGGAGAATTAACCCGCGACAGAATTTCCTCGTCGACTCTACCGGCCATGTTAAACTCACAGATTTCGGTCTCGCCACAGGTGCCCTCAATCCTAAGCGCATTGAATCACTAAAGATCAAAGTTCGTTCACTCTCTTTCTCATTACGATACATTCTAATGAGTACTGGAGTAGCTGGACAAAGTTAAAGATAACCAAATCGTACATCGCTCCACCATGGAACGGCGCTCTCTCTATCGTTCGATTCGAAAAGAGGACGTTCGTTACGCAGATTCAATTGTCGGCTCGCCAGACTACATGGCACCCGAGGTACTGCGCGGAAAGCCCTATTCCTACGCGGTCGATTATTGGTCTTTGGGGTGCATTCTATTCGAGTTCCTTGCGGGCTTCCCCCCCTTCAGTGGTGGCACACCGGACGAGACGTGGACCAACCTGAAAAACTGGACCAAAGTTTTACGCCGTCCTGAGTACGACAAACCGGAAGACTTGATTTTCAACTTGACCGACGTTGCATGGGACGCCATCACTCGGTATAAGTCCTCATGCATGCTGCGATACATTTCCTGACACGCTGCCTAGACTCATTGCACACATAAGCGTGCGGTACTGCACTCTTGACGCCATTCGCGCTCATCCGTTCTTCAACGTAGTGCCGTGGGATAACCTTCGCGGCGCCCCGGCGCCGTTCGTTCCTGCTCTCGACTCTGAGGAAGACACGGGATATTATGACGACTTTACCTCGCCGGAAGACATGGCCAAGTACGCCGAGGTACGCGAGAAACAGCGCAACGTAGATCGGATGCGCGAGAAGGAGGAGCCTTTCGCACGTGGCGTTTGGGTGGGATTCACATTTGGGAAAAACGGGCCTGGAGTTAAGGCGTTAAACGCGACGGCCGATGGCGGTGATGATAAGGGCACGTTGGCCACGATTTTTTGAGCGTTGACAGAAACACAAGCCTCGAGGAAAATTTTGTGACAGGTTTGATGCGATGGCTGTCGGAGTCGCTGGCGCCTAACAGTAGCTGTGGCGCTTTACATCAGCCAATCTCGCTATGTGACCCCGTTCATCTCTACACTTTGACGTCGTTGCATCCCCCCTTTTGTTTTTCTATAGACCCAGGAACAAAAGGCTATAAATGTCCGATTACTACTATATGCAGAATAAATAGAGGAAATTTTCTCGCTACATTACAAAAAGTACATTCTCACTTGAAGCACAACCCGCCCGATGGGCCAAGATACTATGAAGACACAGTCTCCTCAAAGTCACCTATCCGTTGGGAGGACCCGATGCAACTCATCCATGTGTGCCCTTCATCGCATTTAGTAAAAATTTATGGGCGATAGGCCAACGGGGACTCACAACTCGTCCTCATCATCGGTGTGGTCCTTCACACGAAGATGAATCATAGGCAAGGAGAATACCAACCCTGCGATGAGGATTCCCCAGGTTGACAGGAATAGATTCATGTACCTGAGAGAATTTGAATCATCAATCACTTAACTTTACACCAGCCTGTCTGTGCTACGTACGGCACTTTCATAGCATCTGCGCGCCACACACCCGCAGCGCCTGCGGATTGTATAGACTTGTCTAAAAACGCATTAAAGTTGACGCTCGCACAGGTATGAGTTTGCCATGCAACATTACTCACAAAAGCCAGTAAAGTACGCGAGCTTGGCTGGGTCATTTGACATGGCACCCATCATCCAATATGCTGTCGTCTGCCACATAGAGTCGAGAAGTCCGCAGAAAACGTATAAAATCGCGTGGGTCGCGTAGCCCTTGTCATAAATGTCCATTTTGTTGGGCGCATCAGGTGGTATGGACGCGCGTGTATAAGTGCTTTTCGACTTGGGTCAGTGGGCATCAGGTCAGGAGTTGTAATACATACCGCTGGTAGAAGAAGGCCCATATATGCACGATTAAGACGAACACGAGGAGTATTAACCAACCAGCAAAAGCACGGGCGCGACGTCGAAATTGGTGTTGGTCCAAGAGCAGGCCAATAGATACCGAGCCCAGAATCTGGGAAACCCAATAAACGAGGTTGTTTAACGACCGCGCACGAATGTTGAAAAGGGCGGCGTTGTAGTCATTGAATTCTGAGCAGGTAAGACGGTCAAGTTTAAGGAAAGACTTGGGCACGTAGTCCGACTTACGCCATGTGTAGAACCAATTACTAGCAAGAAACATGGGAAAGAGAAGTACGATGAGCGGGTCGGTGCGCAAAGCGATATATAGGCCGTATATTTCGGTCTTCCAGGATGGCTGACGGGGCGTCGTCACTTTTGTGCCGTCCGTTCGGATCATTTTTTCGGGATCCGCCATGAGAAGAGGAATGAGAGAACCCATGCCTGTCAAGATCATAAAGCCGATCTATCACAACGCGGTGAGCCAATGCCGGAAATCAAGGAGAAAGCGTACATATGTGCCATTGGTTACTGGACGGATGATTGTGAGATAGTTGCATCAAGACACTAGGTGATGCTCACCTCGGTTCTCCTGACGGGCGACCCCAGGATGGGTAAGTGGCATGTAGATAAAAAAAGGGCGTAAAACACACCTCTGAATCGAAATTCCTAGCCAACGACACGGCAGCACCGACAACACCACCCAAATTAAATATGGACCAGAAGATGGCAATGGATTTTCCCTTTTGATCCTCAGTGGGATACGCAAGCATGAGCGATCCCTGGGCAGTCCAAAGCAAACCAGCGCATAATCCAAGGATAGCGCCGGCAGCGATGACGAAACCCCCGGCATTCTGGTGGATGTTCACGACGCTGGACGTGGCTATCAGTATGCCTGAACGAAGAGGACTTGGGGAAAGGGTACTCACAGGTATGAACCTATGTAGATGGCGTAACCGGAACTTCCCAGGAAGAGGGTCATTCGAGGGCCAAGGACATTATTGACGGAACTAAAGGAGGGCCAGTTTGCGTGGGAATGAGAAGGGACAAAGAGATACGGACCCAGCAAAAAAGGCTGCCACGGCGAAGGTGGCGTACAGTGTACTGTTAGCGTTAGCGCTCGTGGTGGAATCAACTTGACCGCCGGCACCGAGGCCGTTAAGTGCGTTGAAAAGACCCGGACAGGAAAAACAGACAAAGCCGAGGAGTACGACCTGGGTGTATGGGTGATAAAAGAAACCCCTCAACCCGGACGGACGAACGAAGAGATCGGGGTAATACGTGGCCGTGTCCCCAGCGATGCTGGTCCCACTAGGATAACCTATGAGCGCTGGACTGGACGATGGGTGATACTGGTGGAAGTCGTGGAGAGCATCGCCGACGGCCGAGCCAGATCCACGTTTTTCGATGGGGAGACCCGACATGGGACAAGGCCCCAGGAGAGAGGGTTGGGAAGTAAGGCGGGGGGAATGAAGACGGGCGAATCATTCAGCGGCTGAATTTAACAGGAACTTAATATATGCCGCATCCATCAGCAAAGCGACCTATCCACCTCAACTCATCTCACCGCTCACAGCGCTCACCGCTCA
>Ga0307510_10006209_pt1 | contig 14254 bp, 15 predicted proteins | sample 12_EM_MG_FD_207224 | JGI IMG/M metagenome (GOLD analysis project Ga0307510, IMG submission 207224) | Populus trichocarpa ectomycorrhiza microbial communities from riparian zone in the Pacific Northwest, United States - 12_EM | ecosystem: Host-associated > Plants > Roots > Unclassified | place...
TTGGTGGGTACTTTTTGAAAGTGTTCACTACTTACCCGCTGGGTATGAGCCAGGCGAATTGTTTCAAAACCCACAAAAAACTTACAATGTACCCACTGGGTAAATTGCCCTTTGCCCCCAGTGGTAGTCGGCCCGATCATACTTATCGACTCGATCTGGATCGCCTTCCTGACCCCGACGGATGGCTGCCCCACGGGACACTGGAGTCAGACCCGATACGGTGACAGGATCCCATCTGCGCGGCGGAGTCTTTGGTACGGCGAAATTGTCATGGGGGAGAGACGCGTTGGCCCTGGGTGGGACAGGGGTGGACATGGGAGGATAAGAGCGCTCAGGGAGAAAGCGTGCATCGCGGCCCCGCAAGTTAAATAAGACGGCCAGCTGATAGAAATCGACGAGGGCCATGGTGGAACAATTCCCAAGGCCCGAAGACTTTGTGAAACAAGGGTGGCGGGTGATTGTCACGGTGGACCGTGGGACGCGTCGTGTGTGATCGAGGGATTATCAAAGAGCTCAACATTCACCGATCAGCGCTTCAGCGTCCAAACAGGGCCAAACAGCAGGGGGGAAGCGCCGAGCGGAACACGGTCTGGACAAGGGCTGGGGATGGCACGAGTTCCAGGCTGCAATTGATATATCATGGTTATTCTCGGTGGACCACGGTATTCACATCATACCATGGCGTTCTTTGGTTACGCAGGTGGTTGCGGGCCACTCCTGGAATTCGTAAGTACGATGGCACACCATCACGTGGTTGGTCGTTCCCGCTCCGACGAATCATACAACAGTCCAGCCGACGAGCACAAGCACATTGTATAACCTCTGTTCCATTCGAGAGTAACAAGTAACAAGCCGAGCAATCGATCCACGGTCTCACCATCTCTCACCGTTCAAACTCAGCCGGTCCGGAACGGGTGGAAGTAAAGGATGTTTTGACTCAGCTGATTGTTGAATACCCCATGGCATGTCCATGGAGCATTGTGAGGATGCATCCCATCTGTTCTAGGACAGAGTCAGTGCCGTGGGTCAAGGAGTAGCCCCCGACGTAAAAAATATTCGCGGCATCGACGAGAGGGATGACAGTGATGACAGATACGGCTATTCGAACTGTCCGGCAGCAAGCAAGGTGGTAACCAAGGATCTTCAGTACTTGGTTAGCGCACCGTGATCGTCATTGGCGGACACTCATCTGGAAGTCAGGCAGGGTCTGGTAATGACATCAAAGGACAACCCTCACTGAGTTGTCCGGCGACGGCAAACGGGGAGGCCGACCGGTGGAGATGATGTATCCTCAGGCCTCATGACCAACAGTATTCTCTGTGACCTCGTTTCTTCACTATATTGGTGGCTAGAGGTGCGAGATACTTATATTCTGCACTACCATCAATCCACCCTTCGGGGCGGTACCCGGCCCAGGTATCGGTAACGCAGGGAGAATGGAGTCGGCGCTGGAGGTCCGGTGAACAGATGGGTGGAAAAATAATGAGAGTGGTTGACTAGATGGTTGTCGGTTGCAGAAACCATGGATTTCGATGCAAACCGACATGGAGAATCGACAGAAGTCTGATGAGAGGAGTCATTTGAACAATGTGCCCCAGGCGGAGGAACCTGACAGGTCAAGTTGAAAGAAAGATGAATTTTGAGGAACCGCTTGATTTACTGACCCCTCGTACAACGTCGTGTCTCTACCCCCGCCCTTCGCAGGAGATGGGGAGGGAGTAAAAGCCCTGGTGAACCGCCGATCACACGATTCTCTCTACTGAATGGGTCGGCTTGTATCGAGGCGCATCATGACAAGATTACCACCCACCTCTATTGGCGTTCGGAGCCTTTCTCACAGCCTTATTAACCCCGCACACTTCCCTCACAACTACCTCGAATCTTTACCATCGAGGCCGAGCCCCAGCGACCTAAGGGGTGGAAGGGAACTATCTCAGCGTTGAATGCGGCCATCGAGGCCTTGAATCTCGTGAAGGAAGTCTCGAGTATCACCCCGGCCAAGGCCGTTTTTGGTTCCGTCAGCGTTATCCTCGCAACGGTCAGAGTTCCTTGTGACTTTTTGTTGAACGAATGCAGACCGAAGCAGTGCGCCTAGGACGCCATGATCGACTATGCAGACTACGCCGAACTTGGGCTGGCCTGCTCTGACGTCTGTACCACCCTGGACCGAGGTCTGAACGGGAAGGGGTTGAACGACCTTAATAGCTCCGTGTGCGAGGCGATCAACACGGTTGTTCAAGTCAGTTGGGGATTGGGTGGAGTAAAAACGACTCCTTTTTCATGCTTTAAAGCTCGTGAGATAGCGAGGGAGTAACCACCCGGCTGCTACAATGAAGGGATGCAACAGGCGAAGGAGGCATCAGAAATCTTCGAACAACTCGGTGATACGGCGAAACAGGCGCATTGCTTGATCACACTTGCTCGGTTATTGCTTTCAGACGATCAGCTCGACGCCGCAGAAGCAGCCGCATTCCACGCGATTGACCTCGTCCCAGAAGAAGGCTATCAATCTCTGGTCTGCGAATCTCGTCGCGCTCTCGGCAACATATCTCGATCCAAGGACGATACGGAGAAGGCGATTCGCCATTTCGAGGCAGCCCTCGGAATTGCGTCCCCTTTCGATCGGCACGATCTCCTGTTTTGGATTCATTACGAACTGGCGGGGCTGTTTCGCGATGCAGGTTCGACGACGCACACGCTCACATCGAACGCGCCAAGTCGCACACGGTCGATAGCGCATACAACCTGGGTCATGCGATGGAGTCGAAAGCTAGGGTTTGGTACCATCAAAGCAGACGTGAAGGCACTGTGCGCGGCCGATATTTACGAAAAGCTCGGGGCTGTGAAAGACGCAGAACACTGTAGAACGCTCCTTCGGGATATAAACGAAGGACTGGACACCCCGGTTCCCTCTGGTCGATATGAGCTTTTGAAGTGTTGCTATTTCCTGCGTGTACTTATCTTTCACTCAAACACTCAGGGAACCGGACGATAGCATCGATGGGCTCTTCAAATTCATTTTCCCGCACGTCGTCACAACCCCGTCCCTTCTTCGTGCCCTCCCCTGTACCCGCTTATATTGCTGCTTTCTTCCTCTTCAATAATGTTCTCCCTTGTATTTATTTCTTCCATTCACAAACATTGTCTCATGTCCGTTGTATTGCTGCTTGTTGTTGGCAATTTTTCTCCCGTGTTTTGTATCAACCTAGCTATTTAATGTTACCGGTAATCGATAATCTACAGCAACGAGATCCCAAGATCCCTTCCCAAGTGACGCACTCCTTCTAGGTGTAGGCCCCCTATGCGGTCTTTCGGTGGGCCCTGGGGTTTCTTCGAGTCGAGAAAAGTCCTAGGATGGCCGTGGCACGCTATTTGTTGTCCAACACTTTAGTTCACGTCAACAAAAAGCCGTCAAAAACTGCAGAAACATCCGCCCAGTGGTAGCCCAAATCGATGAGGAGTCCATCCAGGACATTGGACAAGTACATCTGAGCCACGGTTCGTTCAAGGACGAAGAATCCTGAAACGCTGAAACTCCGAGCGGGGTAAACCGTGGAAGATGGATAATTGGACAGGGGATCCCACTTGGGTACGGCGAAGACCGAGGGTAGCAAAGAGCGCCTATTTACTGGTTCAAGAACGTAAGAAAGTAGGCGGACGTGCAAAAAGAAGAGGGACTCGCCATATCGCCTCCGTTTGTGTCAACTCCGAAATCTGAAAGCGGCCCTTCCGACGAGCGGAAAAGTAGAAATACTGCCTCGAAACTACCTCCGAATAGTGTAAAAACTATCACAGTAGATCCCCTACTCCTGGCTCTGTCCAGGCCGAGGCGGAAAACCCTTCCCAGGGGAAATTTAGGTGTTTGTGCGATGAACGGGAGGTGTATGCGATGTGCGAGAGCCGTGTGCGACGTGCGAGACGGGGTATGTGCGCATGATTTACGTACTTGCGATGCAATTTATTTTTAGTGCATTTCTATGGCGTTTGATGTGCACAAAAAATAAAACCCATCGCACACGTCGGTTCACGTATGTCACGCGCGGCGCGTACCCCATCTCGCACGTTACATGCGCCTCCCTCCCCTCACACGTATACCCAGATTTCTCCTGGGGAGGTTCCCCGCCTCGGCCTGGACAGAGCCGATAGCAGGGGGCCTGTAGCGTCGATTTTTGTACTATTTAGAGATAGTTTTAAGGTGGTACTATCGTTTTTCTGGTGGTCGCCGCCGGTCGGAAGGGCCGCGGAATTATCCGAGGTCCGCGATCCGATCACTCCCGTCGGTTTCCGGCCGGCGCGGTGACCTACCGATGTCAAGTGTCAATTCGAACATCGTTCTGACGTTTAATCGACACCCTCCAACGAGGGTGCTCGACAAAGCTCGAACGTTGAAAATCTGATCAATCATCGGTGACCGCCCGGTCCCAAATACGCCGTGTGTTCGGTAACTAAGTTAGCAGCTAAGGCTCAATTGAGCATAATCGAGGTTGTGACTTAACAAATATTTACTTTCACAGAAGAGGTCTAGAGAAGTGCCACGAAATCCAATGTCGATAACGATGTTTACTCCGGGGTGGGTTTAGGTGGGTCCAGGGTGGGAAATATTTAAACGCCCGTCCCGGATAATTCCGCGGCCCTTCCGACCGGCGGCGACCACCAGAAAAACGATAGTACCACCTTAAAACTATCTCTAAATAGTACAAAAATCGACGCTACAGGCCCCCTGCTATCGGCTCTGTCCAGGCCGAGGCGGGGAACCTCCCCAGGAGAAATCTGGGTATACGTGTGAGGGGAGGGAGGCGCATGTAACGTGCGAGATGGGGTACGCGCCGCGCGTGACATACGTGAACCGACGTGTGCGATGGGTTTTATTTTTTGTGCACATCAAACGCCATAGCCGAGAGCGGTGAGAGTAACAAAATGGGCACATCGATATTCGGACCCCTACCTCATTCCCCGGGTCGGTGTGACAGCAGCCAGAAGAGCAGAAGTCACCGCGTGATTAAGGGAAGTGCTGATACGGACACTGAGTACTTTATACGGCTGTTCGACGAAATAATAAATACATGGGTAACGTATGGGTAACGTAGGCCTATGTATCACGGGTGGGATACTCACCCCAGCCCTGGCGAGAAAACAAGAAGATATATAATGTAATTTACACAGATGAAAGATTACAGAGGAAGTTTCTGGATCCCTATCAATGCCCCACGTGCAAGCCTTAGTGCCGCATGTCTCTGCCTCAACTTCGCAACATCCCCTCCAAGAGACCAGGACTGAGTATGAGAACTGATCTTGGCCCAAATTCGCTCTATCTGTCCATCTACAATAGCCGAATACGAAGAGAGGTTGTGTTTGGATGGTCCATTCGCAATGTCCTTGGTTGCTGCCTCCAGTTGCGATTTGACATCCCCCGACAGGTCGGGATACATTGCCCACAGGATAGCAACCCACTGGGCGAGTACGTCGGGACCACGAACAGAAATCTGCTTTAAGTGTGGAATTATCGTTGAGTTTTTAACGCATCGGTAGAACGAAGGAGGTATCTGCTCTTCATCCATCCCACCGAGCAACGCCAGAATACCCCACCGGCCATCCGGTATGTGTTCCCGCCAGGAGGGTGAATCTAGCATGCCCACCAGCGTCCCAAACAGAGCTTCAGCCAAGAATCGGCCACGCTCTTTCTCCAACGATTCCTGCGCGGAAGAGGACCACACGGGGACAAATTTGTCAATTTGGTTCTTGCTAAAAATTTTGTTCGCGTTGAAGAATTGCATATCCAGATGTCGCAGGAAAGTGACAGCGGCACGTCGGAGTAGATAGGGTGCGCCATTCCGGAGGGCGTGACAAATTCCGTTGAAAAACAAGGGCTCTGTGAAGTCGACCTTCATGATTCCAGCTCCCACGACCTCCGTGGGAGCGCTTGCTAGGGCCAACATTATCCGCTCCACAGGCAAATCCATTACAGCCCCTCGTTCTTGCTCCGAGAGGCAGTGGGCGAGAAAGCGTACAAGTGACTCTGGATCTCCGAGGTGTGGTCGAGTGACTTTCCAATTGAAAGCACCAATCAACGACAACTCCGCAGGATACCAGAACCACCTGTCTGAATCTACGGTCTCCATGATCCTGAGAAACAGTCTGTAGCTCTCGAAATGTAACGTCTCCTGTTCTAGATGCATCAAGAGTCCCAACGCCTCCAGAGTACACCGTCGGCGGGAGTCGGAAGAGCGCGGTGAAACCGCCAGTTGGAGGTTTCGGTAAATTTTCCTGATTGTGATTTCAATTTCCTCGCTAATTCGTTCTCAGCGCTAGGCTCGAAAGGATTAATAGAAAAAACCACCTTTTATCCTTGATTAACATCCTGTCATCCTTCCGAGGTGGTCCCCCGACGATCATGTCGACAATTAGAAGACAATCCGCAATCACTCTCGGTGGAGGGAGAGGTTTCTTTGAGAATGCATGTTGCACGAATCCGATGACTTCCTTCGTAGGTGTCTCCCTGGTGCGCAAGGTGACCCAGGCACGACACCGGAGAACATGGCTCAGCCAGCAATAGTGGGCGTCGCCCAACGTGAATTCCTGCCACTGGATCTCCTTCTCTTTATTGAAGACAACATCGAGGACCTGTAATGTGGACTCCAGTTCGTGATGCAGCGTGGGCTCCAGTTCTTGGTCCTCTCTTGAACGGTATCCGGGCAAGGATCCAATCTTCGAAGCGAAGATGCCGGCGTTATCCGTAAATTTCGCACGGGGACGCTGCACGCGAAGGTGGAGAAGCGCCCTTGCGCTTCCGTATGCCTGATCCCGCATCCCTGGCCGGATAAACACTCTTCCGTCTTTCAGGAATTCAAACGACCTGCACAAGCAGTCGTATACCTCGAGAAGAGGCACCCTGCGAACACTTGAGGTCCAGTTGACTTCGGGAATAAACCCGGTCACTGCGACGATGGCGTCTGGCGCGCCAGCAAACCGAAACATTGTCGATATGCAGTTGACATCGGAAGCCTGTGTGCTTTCGTCGTCTTCCAGATTGGTAATCGTCGTTCCTGGCGTCAATGTTCTGGATAGGCTTTGAGGGCTTGAAGGAATGTCCTCGTTGATTGACCTGGCAAGGGTCACCGTGAGGTAGGATTCGTTGACCTTTCTGAATTGAGCGGCCGTTGGTAGGCGGTCCCGGATTTCCTGTAGTCGTTCGTAATTTTTTTGTTTCACCAGGGTGAGGACGTATCGGAGGACAACGGATACAGGTGTCTGGAACGGACAGGTCTTCCAAACTGTTGCGGCGAATACGATGGACAGATAGAAAAGGAGGCCGAAAATGGTGAAGGCGGCGATGACAGCCGAGACAGTCCGACTGAGGTCCCACAAATATCGAGCCAAAGCATAGCCGAGAAGGAGAAGCGAGAGTTGCATGATAAGGGGAAGACACTCCATAATGATCTTGAAGCGCCAAGTGATCATTCCCCTCATCCTGAGTTCCCGGTGGCGGCTGCGGTCGATGAGAGATCCTTCGACGTGAAGGTTGAGCCACTGCTTCCCGAGCATAGCCAGGAATGCGGCGAGCAGTGCGCTCGCGAGGGAGCCGAATAGAATGGACTGAACCTCAACCGCAGATGCCTTTGGACCCGATGCCACTGGGACGTTGAGCTGGTTAGGGACCCCGGAGGTGGCGTTGAGCAGCATTGTCAGGACTGTGAAGCTCATTTCGTTATAATCCGGTCGCAGTTCCTGTTGGATATCGATGATGAATGCCGACGCCACTGCGGAAAACAGACCAGCCTAATTCCTTGTCAATCAGGAGAACCGGTCTCAACGGAATCGACTTACGAATATTAAGGTTGTGTTGAGGTCGTCATGGTACTTCTTGTGGAAGTCCCTATCATACTCGTCCGCCTCCCGGTTGAACATCTTATAAAAGTGCCTGCGGGGATCCACCTCTTTGTTTGCGCCCGTGAGTTGTTCCAATACAAGGCGAAGGGAGCGCAAAGTGTCGTCAAGGCTGGAAAGGCGTTTATGTCTGAGTTCGCTGAACGGCAGTGAAACAAACCTTTCGCTTTCTGTCATCTTCAAATCTGTGGCCTCGAGTCTTGAATGAGAACTCCTGAGGGTTATTGACAGCTGCGGCCTGAGGGATAATCGATAAAGCTTGGAGTGTTGGCTACTCAACTAGGAAATTCCCAGAATCTGCTCAGAACGTGGGCGCACACTTATATACTACGGTTATTTGTACCCTTCGTTGATCATTGATCACCAAAGATGTGCCGAGATAACGATTCTCTATATTACTGCCGAACTGAGACTACACGTAAGTGTCACCCATCACGCTGGGCCAGCCCAAACACCACGACGAGCAGGTTCTCACTCACACAAGCCAACGCGCCATTGTCATTTGATTGTTCCCAGGTTGGGACACGCAATGTATATTCAATCGAACTTGTCACAACAAAACGATACATACAACCGGCCAAGCACACTGCGAAAAGTAGTAATTTCAACCGGTGAACGACGAGCGATCAGGCAAACTGGTTTTATCCTAGCGTATACACATTACAGAAAGCCAGCGTAATTACCGCCCGCAGAACTTTTCGTAGACAGCGCGGGCGAAATGTACGGAAAGATCGTACAGGGACACTGCGTCCAGGGCCACAGTCTCCAGGACGTGTTCTGCGCGTGGGCGCGGCCTCCACTCCATGTTAACTGCGAGGAGCGTTTCCCGTATTTCGACCCACCGACGCCGTGCCTCTTCTGCTGTTGGCCTTTGCTCTGGCTCCGAAAGGGTCATCCATTCGGCGAGCGGGCGAAGGAATTCTGCATTGGTGAAACGCTGGGAAGCCATGAGCATCATCGTGAAGTGATAGATAGGAGGGCAATCACTTCACAGAATTCCTGCTTCAACATGTTTCCTATGATGAATATATCCAATTTGAAGGGATCATACGGGATCCTTGCAGACAGTTCAGGCGGTTCTCGATCCCGACCGAGAGCCCCAACGGTGGATTTCTGGGGTTCTCCCTCCGCTACTTGCACGGATATGCCGAAGTCCGCGAAATAGTACCTCACTCCGGCAACGGATCGCGGGATCTGAGTTGCCCACCCGGAATAGTCGCGCTTGTACATATAATTGACCGGATGAAATCCTTCGGGATACATCGCGTGCGCATCCATCAAAAAGTTATGCATGACACAGTCACTATCGAGGTGTGAGTGCGGCAAACGGAAGCTCTGACGAACACATTACCGGTGAGCAACCCCGTTCTCGTGAATGAACACCAGTCCCTTTGGGTTTATATTAGAGGCGCATCCTTTGCAAGTGCGGTGATCCTACCTCAAGGGTCTGATCCACAAAATCCACAATCTCCTTCATGTACTGAAACGGTGGGACGGCTGCGTTTCGTAACAGAGGCATAACCATATAGGATATCCTATCGTCGTCTGGGTCATCTATGACTTCGATGACGGGCACACAGTGGTTCCTTGGATCTGCACGCAGCTCTGTTGTGTTAAACATCTGAGCGATGGCGGCTTCTTCGCAGTTCCTGTTGATCCTTTTGATAATCACATCCTTGCCGTTGTTGGTGTGGGCATCAACGAGGTGGGTCTACGAGGTTGTCAGCACGTAGAATCATGCAACATGATGACCGATGTACCCTCAAGATCTCGCCATCTTCAGATTCCGTTGGGTCGTTGCCAGTGGTGTGCCAGGAAGGAATCCATCCCTTTCGGAGTCGGGGCCGAAAATTGTAACCGTGGGCTTTGAAGAATTCCTCGAGTTCAGACCACTTTTCTTCATCTGGCGCAAGGGTTTCAAAAACCCTGTATCGCCCATGGTTTGGGGTCTCCATGAGAAACGAGAGTCAAGGGGGACGAGGGAATGTGGGTTGGGGTGAACGAGCGACTGAGCACGAGGCACTCAGGGTACAATTGAGTCGACATCCCACGTTGAAACCGCACGTAGTTTGTCCATGTTGTCCCTTTCCGTAATACCTAGATGTGGAAGATGTCGAATAATGTCACTGGTCAGAAACCGATTTGATCCTGTTCACACTCCCACGCTTTTGTTGAGGCAAACGCCGGGGGAAACCTGCAAGACGCTCGCCCAACCTCTAATCCATATAAATTGCTGACTGTCTCGTCGGGATCGAGATACCCCCATACCCCACTCATTCCTAACCCCCAAGATGGAGTTCTGCATAACTTTCCTCGCTGGTGCTGCTACCATGCACATAACGACAGGCTTCCCAGTGCGCCTGGTTCCCGCGGTAACTGCTGAATCGAAAGTAGTAGAGCTCAGGACAAGATACGAAAAGGTCAAGGCGCGACACGCACACTTCATGAAATTCACAAAACCTCGGATACCGGCGGCTCACGCCGAGACTCCTGAGTTTCTGGAGTTGGGAAAGAGGACGTTTTTGATGGAGAGGCGAGACGAAACATGCTACCCTTGAACGGAACATACTTAACACCACCTTCAACAGTTTTGAAGTACGGCTGGACAAGATAGAAGACAAGATCTCCTCTGGAGGGATCAACCGTTTTTTCCCCCATTATCTGAAGGATACATTAACGTTTCTCGTCACCGATTTAGACCAGCTTGACCTGAACACTTCAGTGAGTTCCTTTCCGCGTCCCGCCTGCAGTGAATTGACTCTCGTACAGAAAACAACTAATGCAGCAGAAGCTGTGCTTGCTGAGCGTAAGTTACACAGGGAATTTTGGAGTCCTCCCCTGACTCTATGTACCAGTATTGAAGTACCCAGAATCACGGGCAATCTTGTACGGGGAATGCACCAAAAAGGATAGCGGGAAAGACGAGGGGGAAAATGGGGCGGGCGGGGTCGGGACCATTGAACAAGCCTTCGGTTCGTCGTTTACAACCTCCTCACAGAAGACACATTGAAAATCTCGATAACAGCTCCATCAACCTCTGAAGGTTCTCAGGATATGTAACACACTTTTCCGCTGTACACTAATTAATAGACACTTACCCTCCATAATATTCCCTTTCCTTTCCTTCTTCGAAGAGTGATCGAACCCAGTTTTGCGAGACACAATTTAAGCGCCTAATCATCATTCCAATCTGGGCCACATCTCCGATCCATCAATTGCACGACAACACACACAAACACACACAAACAGCGGGATCCCGCTCGGAGCATCCGAATAAGTGTTTCCGTCCGTTTGTCCCGCAATCATCGAAATTGGTGACCCTTCGTGCACGGGGGAATGACCGTAATTTGAACACATGATAGAGGCCACTCGACGGGATTCGTGTCGCTGTCCCGGACAACGGGAAAAACCTGGACAGCCTCTCTTGTTGTTGACCAGGACGTTCAATGCCTGAAACCTCGGGTGGTCGAGCGATGAAACCTCTTCTGACGATGAGCAACGGTCACCGCCGAGGCCGTCGTCAGGAGACAATATGCTTCTCAGCACCACGCGTTACATAATGGGAAACGAACGTGCAACGACGAAATGCGCTCGGGTGACGCAACAGGAGTTAGCTATTTGCTAACCCAATGTGCATTTGTTGACTGTACGACATCTTGGCCGCAAGGCTACCAGGGATGAACGATCCTCCAACTGTCCCTTGGTCCGGATAAGAAACCAAAGGGAAAGGTGATTAAATTTGTGACGACTTCTGACGTGGTGAAACGCTCGTTTCAGATCCCCGTCAACTTGCGCCTGACAGTGTTCAATGGAAGTATATAAGATAGAACGAGACCGATTCGGTTGGCAAGGTCGAGAATGTGAGTTACACATACTACGTGGACGTTCATGAGAATCCACCGAATGGCCCGTTATGTGAACAATTGTTGGCGTAGATCATTGAATGCCATTGTTTCCGCAGACAACTCGGAGTCTTGATCAGACGTACCCCCAATATTTCTGTCGGTCGGTTGGAAATTCGTACAATAACAAAACATTCGCCTTTCGGGATCAACGGCACCGGGAAGCCACTCGGAGTTTGTGAATACAGATCCCCTTTCCCAGGGTTTGCCACTGGGTCCGTCCTGATCAGGGTCCTGAGGTTTCCAGTGTTAGTGATATCCGAAATCGTCGGGTCCTTGTCTACAAGATGTGTGCCTCGAGCTAGACGATCATCAATCAGGCCTCAGGTCTAGGCTCAGGCTCAAGCCGCGCCTGGCGGGTGTGCCACGCCTTCGGTAGGACAGTCAGTAGAGTTATGCATCCGCATTTCGATGACGGCTATTTCGCGGCTCTACCACTCTCCACGTCCGTTTGTCCTCCCTTATTTGGGTTTCTTTTTGTAGTTTATATATTTAATACTACCGGGCCGGCACGACCCATCCGATAACTTTCTTCCCATGAACACGAAGACCGCGGCAACGGAGACCAGGTAAGTAAGGTCACTTTGACAATATCACGATGCGTTGAATTAGTATCACAGAAGATTTTACTTCGGCTACGGTTCCAATCTCTGGCTAGATCAGATGGCCCGCCGATGCCCAGAGAGCAAATTAGTTGGACTGGCCGTCCTTCAAGGATGGAAGTGGTTCATCAATACCCGCAGATATGCCAATGTCGTCGAATCGCCCGAAGATCTCGTATACGGGCTAGTGTACGAGCTCAGCCCGAGCGATGAGGCGAGCCTGGACCGATCGGAAGGCGTTCCACTGGCCTACACCAAAGAGGTGATGGAGGTTGAACTACAGCCGGGAGTCAGTGGGGAAGAGTCTCTCGTGCAAGGCTTGGTTTACGTCGACCGGAGGAGGGTGGGCGAAGGAGAGCCGTGGGAGGAGTATGTCTACAGGATGAATATGGGAATCAGAGACGCTGCAGCGAGAGGTTTGCCAAAGTGGTATATCGACAAATACATGCGCAAGTATATCCCCGCTGAAGGAGAACAGTAGGTCATCGAGGGTTTCAAGCCTGAGGAGTAGACACTTCATCACGCAGTTACAGATACGAAACCGAAGAGTAGGAGAGGAAATGTAATTAGATAGTGGGATGATGACTCTTCCTGAATATCGGTACACGGATGTATATGCACAAATTCTAGCCCTCTTATCGATTAGAGCTATGAAGGTGGGAGATAGCGGTCTGCTCACAAAAAACGGGTGGACGGGAGGAGAGGTCGACCTATCTGCGCCTCTCGAATGAGTCTGACCTCTATTTTGAGAACTCGGTAAGCAGTCCTCCGTCAGAGAAGACGGAGCATCGTACCCCAAGTACCACCACGGCCATATCAAATGCGTATTCCCCTGAGGTGGAAGGATGAGCAAGGTCGGACGTCAAGATAGCAAGGACTCGGTACCAATCTCAAGATATGAAGAAAACATATCTGTTTCGGAGTAAGCGAGGGTAACAGACACGGAGTGAAATTTCTTACTTCGAACGTCTTTATTTGGAATGGAGGAGAGTTTCGGCCTAAGAGAGTGTTCCGGTCAGATCATCGCGTTTCCGTTCGGGCGGAAGTGAGTCCGTACGTGAGGCCAGTCGTGCGCTTTATTCCAGCAAGAAGGGCGGTTACCAACAAAGCGTCGAATCCAAGGTGGACGATTTTGCCGAACATCGTTACTGTTGACTCTATGTCGTGGCGGTTTGAGGGTGAAGAGTGGCAAGGTCAGGAGAGGTGACCACGTTGGTCCACGCCAAGCGCAGCATGCACGGTAATTCACAGTAAACGTGATTCACGACTCGGAAATGGTTCTGATGGACAACACGGTCGACATTGAGAGGATAATCGATTAATCTATCTACCAAGCACGATAGCTTGAGTTGTGGGGTGCACTAATGCAATCCAGTCCGATCACACCTAGACGACGGTGTCAATGGAGAAAGCTTTGTCTTGGTCTACATTGAACCTTCGCCAGCGTTATGGGCACGCAAGGTTGTCTGTTCCTTTCTCTTCACCCGAGGAAGTTGAACACAAAAAAGTGTAAAACTATCGAACCGACAACAAAGTCTGCAAATGCACTGGAGAATGTGATCAGAAAGGGACCTCGTTCGATATTCACAGAGAGACGCACCGTTCCGGAGACACATCCTTGAAAGTTTCCCTATTCTCCGGGTTCACCTGCGACCGTAGCGATGCAGTGAGGACAAATTGTCCGACACAGCTCGAAAATCTAGGTCAACCGTTAGCAGTGCTTTGAGAGGGGGGTGGTATGGTACTAACCCGGCCAAAAATGCGTTGAAAGGGAAGTTGGTGACGAGGATACAGTACAGGAACTGTACAATCCCGGAGAGCATGAGGAAGACCAGGAATGAATCGATGAATTTCAGTCTCTTCGAC
>Ga0307510_10006210_pt1 | contig 14252 bp, 6 predicted proteins | sample 12_EM_MG_FD_207224 | JGI IMG/M metagenome (GOLD analysis project Ga0307510, IMG submission 207224) | Populus trichocarpa ectomycorrhiza microbial communities from riparian zone in the Pacific Northwest, United States - 12_EM | ecosystem: Host-associated > Plants > Roots > Unclassified | place...
TGATCAGGTAATCAAGAAAGGGTGTTCAAAGGAGACTGAACAAGACAAGGAGCAGAAACCGAAACCACCATCAAGTGGCGGAAAAGAAATGAAACGCAGTGCTTCATCTTAACCAATGTAGCTTGTAGCTTGTAACTTGTGTCATAATCATCAAAGAAATTTCCAATGTGTAGGGGAACATTGTATCATACTACTTGCAATCCATTCCGTAAGGACTTGTGGCTTCAAAATTGCCTGTAGAGGTAATGACTTAACATCGTTCATTCCAATCGCTAGATCTAAAAATGTGAGAACTCTGAACATAGATGTTCATTCTATCCCAAGGAAATTAAAGAATGCTAAATAGGGCCTCTATTGGCATCAACAACACCCGAGTATTCTAAATTTGCACGAGGCGAAGAGAAAGTGTGACCTGGTATTCTGGAAACCAACTGCCGTCTACTAGAGGCTCATGTCATCAAGTATTAATAATTCCCGAAACATGCTTTCCTTTCCAGTCCCCTTGTGGATAAATAAAATAGCAGAAGCACTGCCTACAAATCGAAGCCCTGGAAGAGTTAATTCAAGAACGCTAACAAGTTACTTCGTTTGTTAGCGATGATCCCCATCCTGACACACAATCCGAACAAAGAACCAAGGCGAATGACTGGCAACCTAATCACACAATTACATTTTGCAGCCATCATGCAAATACCAAAAGAAAAACAGGGCAGCGTACCTCTCCATACAAAAGCCAGGAAACATTGGCCAAACACAGTATGAAGCACTGGGTATTCAGACAAGCATCAACACAAACAGCACAAGATAAGAGGACACATGAGAAATATTAAGAGTGATACAAATAGGCATTTCATGAGAATTATAACAAGTTTAACATCTCAAATTCAAGCTTATCATGCACATTTCTGGTTCTGGCATTTCATTATCAGCACTCACTGCCACTTGGCACTAAACATAAGAAGACGACAAAACTAGATCTTGTCAATATCTTCGTCCTCAAACTCAATATAATCATCACCAGCACCATCATCTTCCTCATCAAGACCTCCAGCAATACCTTCATTGAGACGAGTATTCTCAGGAAGCTCACCATAGGCCTTCAGAAGCCTAGCTTCATCGGGCATGTACTTCAATATAACATCAGCCTTATCATCCTGATAGTCGCGGAGGCCAACGAGAATTATATCACCCGCAGCAATCCAGACCTTCTTGTGCATCTTCCCTCGAATATGGCAAAGACGCTTGGTCCCATCAATACACATGGCTTCACAACGACCATTTCCGAGCATGCGAAGCACTTGGGCATACTCCTGCCCATCTTCCTTAAAAATAAGCTCACGCTTCTCGTCATCAGCTTCGTTCTTTCCTCTCTTCCTATTCTTTCCTCCCTTTCCCTTGTTCTTCGGCATGGTTTCTGATTCTGTTTCCCACACTCCAATAACAAATACCCAATCAGTTATCTAATAATTTGCAAAAAAATAAAAATAAAAAACATTTCTATAAATTGAAAACCTAAATCTTACTTTACTTTAAAATGATTTTCCCCCTAAATCATTAAAAAAAAAAAAACTGAACAAGAATGGAATGAAGAAAACTATACAGCAATCGAAAAATAGAATCAATGGCAGATCGGGAAAATAACAAAGCAGAAATGAAAATCTGGAAATCAAGAACAAGATTCTCAATTCAAGTGCGTGATAGTAATGGGAAATGAACAGGGAAAAGAACTAAAATCGCTTGCGCGTTAGTTGAATGAGGTCAAATAATTAAAAAAAAAAAGGGGAGATAAAAGACGATCAGTACCTGGGCGGTGGTGCTAAGGTGAGAGAGGAGCGAGGAAGCTGATAGATAGATAGATAGAAAAAGAAAATCAATCAGTGGGATTCATTCTTAGCTTCTTCTTGACCTAAACCTCTCTTTTCTATACACCATTTTGATGTCGGCTCAACTTGGAGGCCCAGATTATCCAAATTGGGCCCATGTTGATGGGCCTATTTATCTGTCTTGAGTTCAATGTACAAGAAGGTTTGGTTATTAAAAGCCCGATTGGGTCTAATTTTCTCGTTAATACTTTTGTTAAAGAAAGTAAATCGGTTGCCATTTTAAGCTAATATTTAATAAACTCAAATTTGGTAAGTTGGCATTATTCTATAAATATTTGAGTAAGATAATCACTTCTAAATATAGTAAAAATGATAAAAATATTTTTATTTAATTTAAAAAATATTTTTTAAAAAACTATTTTTATATAATTTAAATAATATTTTTTATTTAACTCTCTCTCTGTCTCTCTCCACACACATACCAACACATCTCTTTTTCTCTGCACACACAACATATGCTCCTATAAGGAATGGATGTCCTTAAAATGAAATAATCTTTCAATACACCTAATTTTTCAATATATCTATTTCACAAGTCATTATTCTACCTTTTTATTTCATAATTTTACACTAAAATTACAATAAAAAATTGATTTTATGAATTATTAAAATAGAATGATAGATTATTTCAAAGTGTTGAACATCTACCTGATACTTGTACGCGTGATGTGATCTATTGCTGTTGATCTAACTTTGTAGCCTTACATGTATCACCAAAATTAATGAATCACTAACTGCTCGTTGGCCATAAGAATCAATATTATCTTACATATAAATTTCAATCTAAAATCAATACGATTCACGTATTTTTCCAACTTAATGTTCCACTACAAGCTTAGCCGAATTCCTTATTCGCAAAGGGAATACAATTCCTTTCTCAATTCTTTACGTTGTTATTATTATTGTTGTTATTGTTATTGTTTTTTATCTTAGAACACATCAATTAATCCAATAAACATGTTTCTCTCACTGATAACGCCAAGGTTCAACCCTCTCCTTTCTGGCAGTCTAGGCCGAAACCAAAGAAAAGAGTATGGATGGATCCTTTTTTTTTAATTTATTATTCTATCCCTCAATTTACATTTATATACATGTTATTTAACACAATTTAAATCAATTGTATTAATTCTCCGATTTCTTTCTCATTTCTTCCTCTTGGTCGAAAGTGTCCACAAAAAAGGGAAAATTTATTTCTTTCAATTTTTTGAAATTAACCAATTACCCAATCTTATCACATGCTTACAATCATCATTAAACCATAAATTACATCATTACAACAATCTGCAACACAATTCCCTAATTTTACATAATATAAACAATTGCATTTCTTCATCAATACATGAAATTAAAGCAATTAATCACATGGAATAGGTCTGTTTCCTCAATAGAAAGATGTTTCAAAGATGGAAGGCAAGAAAACTCCAAGTTCTCTTCTTTTTCTCCCTAAACCCTAGCTTTTGATTTTTTTTTATCTCTACAAAATAACTCTATAACCCTTAATCACCCTTTTTTGAACCCTAAAGATATATGAAATTCCCTAATTACACCTAATTTCTCTCTTTTTTTTCTGAGTGAATTTGGCAAGAATTTGAAAGAAAATTCAAGAACCCCCCCCACAGCTTTTTAGCTTGAAAACCACCGGCCAAGAGAAGAAAATTGGGCTTTTATATAGCCTAAATTTTCTAATTTTACACATTAACCCCATTAAATTAAGTTTTTTTCCTATTTTGCCCCCATCCCATCCTTCTAAATTAATTAATGTGTTACTACTTTTCTTTTGTTCAATTTCATTCCTCTCATATATTTATTTTTTTTTTAATTATTATTTTGCTTGAATTAGATTATAACCGGGTTTTTTTTCATTCTTCCCTTCAAATAGAAAATTTCGTCCTCAAAATTTAAACCTCATACCTGAATCTAGAAACAACTCGGGGTATTTTCTTCTTATTTCAGATTCTCTTTTCCAAGTCACCTTTTTAATTTGGGAATTCCTTCATAACACCTTGATCATCAAAATTTTCTTACTATAATCTAAAACTTTCACCGATTTCACCTCTAGTGTCAAATCTTCATCAATGTCTAGAGGAACCTAAGGTCGGACTTGAGATGAATCCACTTTAGCTCTCCTTAATTGGGAGACATGAAACATGTCGTGGATCTTGGCCAAATATGAAGGCAAGATTAATTTATAGGCCACAAGTCCAATCTTTTTCCTAACTTCAAAACTAATTTCTCTTTCTTGCCAAATCTTAACATTTGTTTCCATGGTGCAACCTTTACAAACACTTTATCACCAATACCAAATTCTAAAGGTCTTCTCTTGTTATCCGCATAACTCCTTTGCCTATCTTAAACCATTTTCATCATGTCTTTTATGATCTTTATCTTTTTTTAAGGTAACCTATACCAGTTCTGGCCTAGTTAGCTACCTATCCCTACCTCTTCCCACCATATTATGCGTCTAACATCTTTTTTCGTGTATGGCTTCCTAGGGAGCCATTCCTATCGTTGTTTAACAGTTGTTGTTATAGGTAAATTCCACTGATAACATATGATCTTCCCAACTCCATCTGAACTTCAATATACAAACTTTTAACAAGTCTTTTAATATATGGTTCTTTCAGATTATCCATTGGTCTGGGGATGAAAAGTTGTGCTTAGATTCAATTTTGTTCCTAAAGCCTACCGAACATTTGGCAACAACCGGGAGGTAAACTCGAGGTCTCGGTCTGAAAAAATCAACACAGGTACTCCATGTAATCTTACAATTTTATCCATATATAATTTTGCTAATTTTTCTACCGAGTCTATCATTCTCAAAGGTAAAAAAAAAATGCAGATTTAGTCAACTAGTAATGATGACCCAAACTGCATCGCTCCCTTTTTCCCCCAAGTAACCCTGATACGAAGTCTATCGTGATGTTTTATAACTTCCACTCATGTATCAGTAGTCATTGCACAAGCTCGGTCGGTTTCTAGTGTTCTACTTTTACCTGTTGACATATCTCACACCTTGCCATTTACTCAGCCACCTTTTTTTTTTCTCCATATTCGGCCACCAATAAAATTCTTTTAAATCTTGGTACATTTGAGTGCTCCCAATGTGCATTGTGAGCCTCTCACAAAATTTACTTTTTTGGTATTTCATCACCTAACAAGTACATTCATATTCTGAGGAGTATCGTTCCATCTTTCAGAATCTGGTATGGCGTCTCAACTCCTGACTTTACTTTGTCTTTTATCCTACCAGCTTCGACATCTTTTTGTTGAGCATCAAACAACCTATCTCGGGGTGTCGACCTTCCTCTCAACTGAGCTATCAAATACTATCCCGGTCCTGTCTCTATTTGAGCACCTATCTTTCTCAGCTTTAACAATACCCTTCCATCTGAATCATCTCACTAAGCCTCTAAAACCCTATTCTTGCGACTAATAGCATCCGCAACAATATTTTCTTTACCTAGATGATACCTGATTACACAATCATAATCCTTTATTAATTTCACCCAACGTCTTTGCTGCATATTCAATTCCTTATGTGTCATCAAATATATAAAACTCTTATGATATGTAAATATGTGAACCCGAGACTCATATAAATAATGCCTCCAAACTTTTAGAGCAAACACTACAATATCTAATTCTAAGTCATGCACTGGGTAATTGATTTCATGGGTTTTTAGCTGTCTTGAGACGTAAACAATCACTTTACCATGTTTAATCAATACACAACCTAAACCCTTCTTTGATGCATCACTATAAACCACTAGTCCCTCTGTTCCTGAAGAAAGTGTTAACACTGATGCAATAGTAAACCTCATTTTTAACTCTTGAAAGCTTTTTTCACATTCATTTGTCCATTCCTATTTTATCTCCTTTCGGATCAGTCGGGTCATAAGAATAACTATGGTGGAGAACCCCTCTATAAATCTTTGATAACACCCTACTAAGCCAAGGATACTACGAATCTCAATTACATTTGTAGATCTTTCTCATTTCAATATTGCCTCGACTTTTTTAGGATCCACCGATATTTCTTCAACTGATATAACATGTCATAGGAAAATCACTTTTTTCAGCCAAAATTCACATTTGCTAAGTTTGGCGCACAATTGATGTTCTCTCAAAGTCAATAATATTTGCCTCAAATGCTGCTCATGCTCTAAGTACAAGCTTGAATAGACCAAGATGTCTTCTATGAATACCAATACAAACTTATCTAAGTATGGTTGAAAGAGTCGATTCATCAAGTCCATAAACATCACGGGTGCATTTGTTAACCCAAACAACATTACCAAGAACTCGCAATGCCCATAATGAATTCTAAAAATGGTCTTTTCTACATCTAGATCCTTGATTTTCAATTGGTATTACCTCGATCTTAGGTCTATTTTCAAAAACATTCTAGCCTTCTTGATTTGATTGAACAAATCATCTATCCATAGAAGCAGATATTTGTTCTTTACCATTACCTTGTTTATCTATCTATAAATTATGTAGAGTTTAAAGGTTCCGTCCTTTTTCTTCACAAGCAACACAAGAACTCCCCAAAGTGAATTACTTGGACTTGTTAATCCTTTATCTAGTGATTCTTGTAATTAAACCTTTAGCTCTGTTAACTCAGCTGGTGTCATCCGATATGGTGACTGGGCTATTGGAGATGTATCAGACAACATATCAATAACAACTTCTACTTTCCTTTCTGGAGGTATTCTTGTCAACTCATTAGGAAATACATCAGGAAATTCTTTTATTATTGGAACATTCGACAATTGAATTTCTCCTCTCTTTTTTTTTTGTCTTCAAGATATACGCAAGATAAGCTTCACCCCTTCTTCACAATTTTCCTTGCGGTCATAACTGAGATAATATTTTTCTCTTCTTTAAACATTATTTTCCTACCATCAAGTCCATGGAGGGTTATTGTTTTCGCAAAACAGTTCATTTGAGCCTTATTCATACTCAACCAGTTCATACTCAGGATGACATCAAAGTCATGTAACTCTAGTGGTAATAGGTGTACTCTCAACTCACATATTTATATTAACTCGAACCCCTTTATTCATGTGATCAATATTCACAATCTCACTTAATGGAGTGCTTATAACAAACTCGTTATTTGTTCTACAAGGATTTTTTCCTAATTTCTCCTCAAGTTTACTTGCAACAAATTAGTGTGTGGCCCCCAAATCAAACAATACATGAACAAACATAAAATTTAACTGTAATGTATTTGCCACTACATCAGGAGTAGCTCCGATCTCCTCTTATGTCATGTAATACATTTTGCGTTGAGTCTTATCACTCCGAACATGAGTGTAGCCTCTATTACTGCTAGCCCCTGATAATGTTTGTCTGACTGGTCTGTCCATAGTGGCAAACTGTTGTTGATTATGAGTTTGCTGCTGATTCTAAATGATCTCGGTCTTGCGAGGATAATTTTTCTAGAAATGTCCCTGACCCTGTAATAATAACACCTACGACCTAAATATGAGCAATCTTGCCATTTGCACTCCCCTTGTAAATGTAACATCATCCTAGTGTTACAGAACAATCTCCTAGGTGTCTTTACCCACATTGAGCACACAGAGGATAAGTAATTGTCCTGTGCTCTGACGCTCCTCTAGAAAAGCCACCCTTGGGGTTTGATTTCCTTCTTGTCAACCCCACCTCAGTAATCTAAGCAAATGCAACTGATGTACCTCCTCATTGCTTTAATTGATTAAAATGCCCTTTTCCTTTTTTCGACAGAGGAGGTCTGTCAAAGGTATACTGTGCTTCATTCTGCTTACCTAATCCATGTTAGCCCTCTTTCATACATGCCTCAAGGGTCTCTGCAACCTCAATAAACTCTCTGGTAGATTCTAAAAGTTGTAAATTTTGTTTTGCTTTAATTATTGCCTTTAATTAAGGGTGAGAAAAAAAAAACCAAAAAAATCGATTAAATCGAGAAAACCGAAAAAAAATAACCGAAAAAACTGAAATGTGAAAAAAACAAATTAAACCGATTAGAATTTTGAAAAAACTAACTGGTTCGGTTCGGTTTTAGTTTTATAAGCCTGAAACCGAAAAAAACGAACCGAACCCCAACCGAGCCAAACCGGAAAAAAACCGAGCCAAACCGGTTTGAACCACTTTTTTCCTAAAATAACCGAATCGAATCAAAACCAGTCGGTTTGAACCAGTTTCGGTTTGGTTTTGGTTTTTTTTATAAAAAAAACCGGTTTTGGTTATTTTTTTTTATAAAAACTGAACCGAACCGAAAATGATCACCCCTACCTTTAATTATTAGCTGTAACAATTGAATTGAAGACTTCAGTAACTGGAGATCATTAATGTTAGAATCTGTAATATTGACCAAGAACAAACTTTCAGAGAATGATTCTTACTTACTTGAATGAATGAAATATTGACATAGATCACTCTCTTGATTCTATATATTAATAACATTGTAATGAGATAATTATTTGCATTAATTTGTATGTACTTTATTGATTGGATTCAGTTTCATATCTGACTTAAATTTAACTATGTTGATACCTTAAGTAAATCTTTTAGTTTGTTTCTCATCTATCATGCACACAATTCTAGGAAATTGATTTCTAGCTAGCCAATGGTAAAACATAAAAAATATACAATAATTATATTATTTCATAGCTTTTGTACGATGATTATAAATTTTTTTTAACATTTTTAATAAAAGGAGAAGTAATTGTTTAAAATTATTTAAAATAAAATCTCAATGCTCAATATAAAATAAAGTGAAATAATTAACAAAGAATCTAAAACATGTAGAAAAAACAATATACATCTACACTCATTTACTATTCATTGATATAGTGTATTTACCTTTTTGCCCTTCCATTAAAAAAAGAGAAGCCATGTTGGGATAATTTGGTTTTTTCTCATGACTCATTAGTAATTAAAGGATTGTCCGGAGATACATGCATATTTTCCACTTTTTTCTAAACAATAAAATATCTAAATTACCACTAGGTCAAAAAAATTAAAGTTGTTAACAATATTACTTGTGTTTTTTTTTAAAATACAGTGAAAAGATATATTTATCCTCGGAATCAAGAAACAATATGCCATGCATCTAGGTGGTTTTTTTGTCCTTTCACACAGGATTGTTTTTTGTTATTACCTGGTTTATTGATGGTTGTTTAGTCTTTTAATCAAGATTAATTAAAATTACAATTGAAAAGATATATCATGTATGTTTTTAAATATTTTTTACTTAAATAATTTAAATATTCTTAACATTTTAAAAAAAGTTACGACACCCCTAAGTATATAAAAATCTCTCAATAGCCTACCATATTTACCCCTCATTAAATATTATCAAGGCAAGATATCATTCAAGCCCCTTCTTTCACCAAAAAGCAAGACTCATATGCTATAAATACCTTATGAATCCTTTATACTCAAAGTTCACAATCTCTTCACTTTCAAAATTTGTTAGTATATATATTTTTAGAGTTTATCTTTTTAAATATCATTGCATTTTTTCTCTTTAAAAATATATTTACTTAAGCATATAAGAGTTTTTACCTTCATCAAAGATAATATTTTACAGATACCAAACACCAACTATCAAGTATTTTGAATATAAAAGATGGATAATAATATTAGAACCAAGTGATTAACCGGTGATCTAATAAATAATGGGAATTCTTTTAAAAAAGCAAGTCATGTTTATTCCTCCTCCAGTATAGTATTTGAAACTTTTAACGATACTTAACTAGAAAACCGCTTCAATATTATCTCACAACTTGGGAAAATTGTGAGAGCAAAGAAAAACAAAATATGCTCTCCGTTTAATTGGTGAGAGAAAAATGCAAGAAATAAAAATAAAAGGAAAAGTTTTCTCATTTAACCACGAAAAGTCAATTTCTGCAACTTTGGAGAGAAAATGAGGAGAAGGTTTGATTCAAAAACTTGAATTTCAAATTTTCCCTGATTTTAATTTATTTTCTTTTACAGGGATCCTTGATTTTAAATTTTAAATCTTACTTTCATATTAAAAAATCTGCATGATGATAGCTATAGCCTATGTATAGCATGTAATATGAGCGACCAAGCCAAAACTAAAAATCGTGTTTTTGTTAAAATTTAATTTAATTTTTATTTTAAATTATATTATTTTTTTATGTTTTTAAATCGTTTTAATATAATAATATCAAAAATAAATTTTAAAAAATAAAAAATATATTTTTTTTAATATATTTTTAAATAAAAAAATCATATAATCCTACCAATTAACTTCATAGATTCGTCGAGAATCAATTCCCTTCTTGCACAACAGAATCAATTCCAGAGACTCCATTCTTTTTCAATGATTCCTCCAAGATCTAATGAATAAAAAAGATTTGATTTCTTTCAAAATTCTTTCGAATCTCCTGCTGCCTCAAAGCACTTTTTTACCCCGGGATCTAATGAAGAACCAAGCTGCTTCTTCCACCTGTGATGTAAATGCAGTAAAAGACGGGGTTTATAAACAGTAAATCCTGTTTTTTTTCTTTATTAAACTTGCAGAAGCTGCGTTTTGTTTAAAACGCTGCCACAATCACGTAAACAAACCGACTCAAAGTCAAATATTAGATTTATTTTTATGGTTCTCTTACCTCCTTGATCTCGAGAGATCCAAAACACAAATCCACAAATTTCTCAAGATTAATATATATGTGTGTGCGCGTGGAAGATTTATCCATGATTTGATTCTATTTCACCCCACATTTCTCTAACATAATATATATATATATATATATATATATATATATATATATAAAAAATTACTTGAGATTTGATATCATTTTATCTCTTAATCTCATATACATAAAACTATACGTCCACTAATCTTAGATTTGTAAGCATACATAGCAAATTAACCGAAAATAATATAATAGCTATATTAAACATGAATGGATCGTATGAGAGATGACGACTCCTAAATATAGAGTATACAATATTGAGCTATTTTCCTTTGTTTTTATTCTAGAAAATCAACTGATCTATACCCTTTTCACTCAGATAATGCCTGGGAAATCCTAGGCAGCTCAGCATACAATTTTAAGACTCCGAAGAATCCCTACTTATTATGAAAATAAATCAGAAAAGAAGTTATCCAATATGGCTGAATATCACAAAACCATTTCAATAAATTGCTAGTCTAAAAGCCCTTGAAAGAAGACTCTATATAACTCGATTTTAACTCTTAAAATTCACAAAATTTATATAAAAATAGTAATATATATATACACACCAAAAACAGCATTTTGCATGATCTCTCTAATTTTGTTTTTTGAAATCTTAGCCTTTTGTGAGTTTTTCGTGGGTTTGAGATTTTTTCAATATTTTATTTGATTTGTGCGAGCAAAAGAAAAAAAAAAAGAGAAGGAACGAAAAAGAAAAAAAAAAAGACAGCAGGAATGAGGGTCGGAAATGGAATAGGCAAAGAAAATAAAGTAGAGCCAAGAACCAAATGGTAGAAGAGGAAAAATGTGGGGATCAATGTAAAACTTTTTCCCTTCACACGGTACGACGTAGTTTTCTAAGGGCCAGAACACAAAAAAAAAAAAGCTTGGCCTGACACTGTTCACATCTTCTTTCTTTCCCCTCACTTTTCTTTCTTTTCAACACCTTTTTTTTTTCTGAGCAAAACAACAAAGCCCTAGCTCTCTCTGTCTCTCTCATGCTTGCCACTCCACCAAAACAACACAAAAAACAAGCCTTGTCCCCTCTCTGGATCGTATTTGAACTTGCAGCAACAACAGTGCTGCTCAAGCTATAAACCAGCTGCACACAAGCAAAAGAAAAACAAACCTTAAACCTGTAATACATCCACAAAAACACTTTTTTGCAGCCGTATTTCTTGCTGCAGTTAGGAACAAAGAAGAGAGCTAGCAAATACGTGAAGGGTCTGGTTCTTTGAAATGATCTATGAATGAGTTTGGTTTCTAATAAAAATGAATGAGTTTTGATTTTGTTAAAGATTCAAAATTCCGGTTCAAGCATGTAGGTAAAGTCCTTTTTATTTCTCTCATGTCCAGCCCTTGACTGCCAAAGCCCTAGCCTTTGAGGTCATAAGTCACGCACAATTAGGTCAAATAATGCAGGAGAACTGGCTTTCTTTCAACCCATGTATCCAAGGCATGCAGCAAACAACCAGGGGTCCTTAGGTCGTTGTTTATATATCTTGTGTGGTGACTTTAGATGAGCATGAAAGAAAAGAAATCAGGTTCATGGCATGGTGGGGTGACTTTAGATAAGCATGAATGTGTTTTATTACCTAGACACTAAACGTGAGAAGGTGGAATGTGTTTTATTTTAAATAGATGGCCCTCCCTATAGTAAATATATTGGTAGAGTTTAGTTATATTTTGTTTTAACTCCTACGTGTAAAGAAGAACATAAAATTGAGCAAGTGGAAAAGGTATAGCAGACGGGTTAATTAATTTTTCATCAAATAAAAATGAGGTAATTGATTACTGATAACCCAAATTTCAAATTTATTTTTGTTTTGTTTTGGGATGTTTGTTAAGAATTTAAAGATATTTTTTTTTATAATTATGTTATTTTTCTTTTTTCTTTTTTTTTTTAAGATCTGCTAGTTTTACTAATTTTTTTAAAATTCTTGTTATGGTGATGTTTTTTTTTCTAATTAATTTGATATATTTTATGAGTTTGTTTTGATTATACTTGAATTTTTTTTATATTTTATTTTTAGCGGAGCCACCAAAATTACCAATTTTTTCTATGCTTTGATTTTAGGTTGAACTATGAACAAAATACGAAGAATTGATTTTTTTTTTTAGAAAAAAAGAAAAAATAATGATAACTCACAGCCTAGTAAACCAACTCCAATATGTAATGTTGAAGTTATGGTTGAGCAGTCTCAATGTGCTTCAGCTTACGAAGAACCTGCATTGACTAGTGAACCACCTCCTACTAGAATCGATATTGCTCATTTAATTAGAGATCCAAGCAATTGTCCTCAAATTTAGGAATACCTGGTTAATCAACAAGTTGAAATTCGAAGGGCATACATTAATTTGGGGTCATATCAACCTTTGATGTCTGAATATCCGCTGACTGGTGAAAAACATCCTCGTCGATTTCAATCTTATTGGTTCAAAAGTTATCCATGGCTTGAATATTCAGATAAAAATACTGTATTTTGTTTCCCTAACTATCTATTTTCAAGTGAGCCATATGGAAAGCCAGGATCAAACACATTTACTGTTAAAGGATTCAATTGTTGGAAGAAAGTTAATGATGGGGAGCGGTGTGCTTTTTTGACTCATATGAAAAAATGTTCAAATTCAGCTCACTGATTTGCTACCAGGTGCTTGGAAAATTTGAAAAATCAGTCATGCCATATTAAGAAGGTAGTTAAGAGACAAACTACTCAAGAAATTCAAAATAATCGATTGCATATTAAAGCTTTAATAGATATTGTTCGTTGGCTTACATTTCAAGCATGTGCTTTTAGAGGGCATGACGAACGCCCTAAAACAAAAAACCGAGGTAATTTCCTTGAAATTATGGAACTTTTAGCATCTTACAATGAGCAAGTAGGAGCTCTTGTTTTGGGTAATACTCAACAAAATGCTAAATACACCTCACATCAAATTCAAAAAGAAATTTTGCATGTCTTTGTTATAAATGTTCAGTCTTCAATTCGTCATGAGATTGGTGATGCAAGATTTTATTTAATTGTTGATGAAGCTCGAGATGAATCCAGAAGAGAGCAAATGGTCCTTGTTATTAGGTTTGTTGATATAAGTGGATTTATACGAGAATGATTTTTTGATATAGTTCATGTCAAAGATACAACTGCTTCAACTCTTAAGGAAGAGATTTCCTTTGTTTTATCTCATCACAATCTTGATGTTCAAATTATTAGGGGCCAAAGATATGATGGTGCTAGTAATATGCGTGGAGAGTGAAATGGTTTGCAAGCTTTATTCATTAATGATTGCCCTTAGGCATATTATATACATTGCTTAGCTCATCAATTACAATTGGCTCTTATTGCTGCAGCTAGAAAAATATCTGATGTTCACACTTTCTTTCAGAATTTGATTTTCATTATTAACATTGGTAGTGCTTCTTGCAAGCGTAATGATGAATTACGGGCTTTTCAAGCAACTACAATTGAACATCTAGTTAATATTGGTGAGATTGAAACGGGTAAAGGAGTTGATCAAGTAGGTGGTTTGCGACGACCTGAAGATAGCAGATGGAGCTCGCACTTCAAATCAATTTGCAGTTTGATAAAAATGTATGGGGCAACTTGCTTGGTTCTTGAAAACATTGTTTTAGATGGATCTACTTATTCTCAACGTGGTGATGCGACCTTTTCAT
>Ga0307510_10006211_pt1 | contig 14251 bp, 17 predicted proteins | sample 12_EM_MG_FD_207224 | JGI IMG/M metagenome (GOLD analysis project Ga0307510, IMG submission 207224) | Populus trichocarpa ectomycorrhiza microbial communities from riparian zone in the Pacific Northwest, United States - 12_EM | ecosystem: Host-associated > Plants > Roots > Unclassified | place...
CCCACATGGTAGTCTTGTGCTGTAGCCTGCTGTGTCCTCTGTAGTCCAATGCAAGCTGCTTGTCTGTATATGACGGTGCATGAAATGGGCCCATGCTGGTGCTTGCACATGATTTCTTTTGGGCTGCTGTGGGCCAAGTTGAGCTCATCGACAATGGAATTGCATTCACACCATGGGCCAATTCAAGCATAGGGCTGGCAGCTATCCCACTAACTGAAATTATGTGGGCCCATGCAACAGTTCTGGGCAGCAGCCCATTATGTACTGGATGGGCCAATGTGAGTTGCTTGTGTGTATATGATGGTGCATGAAATGGGCCCATGCCTGTGCTTGCATATGATTTCTTTTGGGCTGCCGTGGGCCAGGTTGAGCTCATCGACAATGGCATTGCATTCGCATCATGATGGGCCAATTCAAGCATAGGGTCTGGCAGCTGTCCTGCTAACTAAAATCATGTGGGCCCATGTGATAATCCTGTGCGGCAGCCCATTGTGTGCTTGATGGGCCGATACGAGCTGCTTGTATGTATATGACTGTGCATGAAATGGGCCCATGCCTGTGCTTGCACATGATTTCTTTTGATCTGCCGTGGGCCAAGTCGAGCTCATCGACAATGGAATTGCATTCACACCATGGGCCAATTCAAGCATAGGGCTGGCAGCTATCCCACTGACTGAAATCATGTGGGCCCATGTGATAATCCTGTGCAGCAGCCCATTGTTTGCTTGATGGGCTGATGCGAGCTGCTTGTGTGTATATGACTGTGCATGAAATGGGCCTATGCCTGTGCTTGCACATGATTTCTTTTGATCTGCCATGGGCCAAGTCGAGCTCATCGACAATGGAATTGCATTCGCACCATGGGCCAATTCGAGCATAGGGTCCGGCAGCTGTCCTGCTAACTAAAATCATGGGGGCCCATGTGATAGTCCTGTGCAGCAGCCCATTGTGTGCTTGATGGGCCAATGTGTGAATATGCACAGCAACTCTTCATGGGCCCATATGAACAAATGCACTTTGGACTGAAACTGGGCCCATGTTGTTTTTTGCGTAACATATGGCTGATTTGCATGTGGGTTCTACCGGCATCTATGACAATATATGCTACATGGGCTCCCAAATGACCAAAGTCAATACCCATCCTACCCATCCACCCATGTTTCCCATCACTCCCGCAGACAACATGTGACCTTTTGAAACTGTCGCAATGGACTTCATCACTAAACTCCCACAATCAGGTGGTTTTGATACTATTCTCACAATCACGGACACCGATTGCTCCAAAGCATCTATCTTCATTCCCTGTCACGAGACCATCGATTCAGAAGGAGTAGCCTTACTCTATCTCAACCACGTCATACCTCACTACGGCATTCCCCGCAAAATCATCTTGGACCGAGATGTCTGCTTTGTATCGAAATTCTCAACGGAACTATGCCGTATCCTCAACATCCATCAGAACATCAGCACAGCATATCACCCTCAAACCGATGGGGCAAGTGAAAGAACCAACCAAACCTTGGAGCAATACCTCCAAGTATTCTGCGGAACCCAACAAAACAACTGGCACGCATGGTTACCACTTGCTCAGTACACCAAGAACTCATGGCCATCCGCAACTACCAAGAAAACACCATATGATTTACTTATCGGATACACACCCCAAGTACACCAACCAACCCAAAAAATCACCATTCCCTCCCTAGAACAACGACTTTTATCCATCGAAGAAGCCAGGAAAGCCGCCCAAGAGGCCCAACGTAAAGTGCAAGAATCCTGGATAAAAGAGAAGCCATGATACATTCCATTTGCAGTAGGCTCAAAGGTCTGGCTAGAAGGAACCAACCTACAACTTCCAAGTAACACCACACCCAAGCTTTCCCCAAGGAGATACAGACCTTTTAAGGTAGTCTCCCAAATATCAAAAGTCGCTTACAAACTCAAACTCCCTTCCACCTGGAAAATCCATGACGTCTTTCATGCTTCCCTACTCACGCCCTATAAAGAAACAGACCAACATGGACCCAACTTTCTAGAACCACCACCAGAAATACTAGAAGGCGAACCAGAATGGGAAGTTGAAAGAATTCTGAAAGAGAGGTCTTTTGGCCGTTGGAAGAAGAAGCAGTACCTTGTGCGCTGGAAGAACTACTTGCCAGCACATGACTCATGGGTTAACACCAAGGATCTCCACGCTCCGGAGTTATTATCGGACTTTCAAAATACCTCGAGCAGTATAAGAACCCTCCCTTTTGACGAGTCATCCCCAGCATGTCCAACTGGGCGTTCTACACCTTTACTATCGACCCCCCTTTCAATTCATTCCGCCACCTCTTCAGAGATCTCACTATCTGGCCCAGTCATAAGTTCCACATCTTCACCCCAACTGCCCAGAAGACTTCGTCGCTGTACAGAACGATCCACCCCACTCACGCTCATGCCCTTGAGCACTCCTCTTTTTGTAAAGAACAGTACTGTCCCTACCATCACTGAATGCCCCTTGACTTCACTCAGCCAACCCACTCCAGCTATGTCTATGTCGGACCAGGAGGTACCACAGTCCATACACAGCAGTCCATCTATGGTAATGGAGACATTACCCTTTGCTCCACGATCGTCCCCACCTCCGGGCCTACCTATCACTGCTGGACTAGAGGTCGCCTCTACGGCGACAGATATTTACTCCAATCTGAGGATAGCTTTGAGCAGCTTCCCGGGCACATCACAAGGTCAACCACCGTCCTTCCCCATCCCAGTTACTGGCCACACTTCACCCTCCCCTATCCCGATCCCACCTTGTATCTCCCCTCAGAACAAGGACAATACGGCTCGAGCACCATCCCCCTCCCCTCTATTAACCTCACCCCCAACCCCATTACACCAACGCCAGTACCGTCGCCCTCTATCACCCCAGCCGTCCAGCATCCACTCAAACGTAGTTGTCGACACCCTCCCCGACGACGAGATACTCACACTAGCGGGACAAATTCCCTCTTTGGCACAGGTTCGCCATGTGAGAAAACAATGCAGGGCCTTGTTGAAGTACATGGAGCATCAGGAGCGTATCACTGGGGTGCTTTCAGCTTGGACAGAGGATCTCCTCCCTGCCCTGAACATTCTGGGGAACACTGACCTTGACGACCAAGTATTCACCACCACTTTCCGTGATTACACTGCGGTTGAACATCTTTTCCTCATTCCTCAAATCCTCAAGAAGATTGAGGGTTACATGTCAGATGACGACATGCAAAATGACGAACCAGTTAGGTTTGCTCAGTACAACCCTACCATCTCCCTCTCCTCCACGCCTAGTCCCATCCCCAATGTCCCTCAACTTACTCAGCAGCTTAACAACCCAAACCATCCAGGAGCTGGATGGAGTGAGTACAACCGCAGTGACGCACAGCAGTACCTGCTTGTCTTCCTCAACGAGTACGGACAGGACGAGGTGGCACGCTATGTCACCTTCAGGCAAGTTGGGGTCGACACTCATCTTGTAGGAACTCGCAAACGGGGTGATCCTGAGTTCCCTATCCCCCTCCACGCACGTGCACACCCCGCCCCCAATTTCAATCGTCCTGGGGTCAAAGACTACGACCTCAACATTTTCCATCCCTCTTCCACTTCCCGACTCCTCATCGACAATGCCATTATTGATCTTAAGGATCCTGGTGTTGTCGCTGACGTTTATAGATATCAAGCGCATCAAAGTAAACTCAAGGCAGTAAAGTGCCAGCGAGTCGAGCTTGACAAAAGGGAAGACAGCGCCCAGAGCAAACTTAGTATGGTGGAACGACACCTCACTAATGCTGCTGTTCACACCCGACTCGTTCCTCATCTCAATCGTCTCCGCCCCCCTCCTACTAATGCCATTCACATCCCACACATTTTCGCTGCTCAAGGACCATCGGATATCGAGGAAGGTGAAGATAGTCTCGAGTGCTGCGCCGTCTTAGGCAAGCGGCGTCAAGGAGGCAAACCCAAGTTCCCTTACTGCCTCAAGTGCAATGAGTCGTGCCCCAACCACGTCGAAGAGGAGTGCCCCCTCTGGAAGATGTGTCGTTGGTGTCTTAGCACCCAACATGCACACAATGAGTGCAACTGCCCTCATGAACAATGCGACGCTGAGTACTGCGCTGTTCCTTCCACTCATCCCAACTTTGGGGACATGTGTGCGGCTATGTCATCCCCCACCTTGTGCCATGAGCTGGAGTTAGCCCGCACTGACTACGATATGGAGTTCTATGCAGTTTCTGACTAGTCGCGTGGTAGCGACTCTCTAGGAAGGGCGTCGTGTTACGATCTTGGGCACTTGGCCCACATTTTTCTTTCTTTTCTTGACCGACATGTACTTATATGATCACATGACCTTGACTCACATGACCGCTTACCTGTACAACAGAGCCATCTTGTCGGAACTCCATTGTTCCCTCCTTTTGTACGATTTCCATTGTTCTCTCCTTGTGGTAGTCTGTGACCACCATTGTTTGTGACTCTATTGTTCTATGACCCTTATTGTCTGTGACCCCATTGTTCTCTTTATTTGTACGCTTAGTCAGGTAGCTGCCCTTTTGTATATAAGCTGGACTTATATCCTAGAGTTGGGCCTTAAGCCTGACTTAGTTTGCAATCTATTGCGTTCTCAGTCCTTGTTGCTTGAACAAACATTTCCCTTTTATCTTTCTTTGAAGTAATCTTCAAATCCTTGAAGTTACTTCCCTTTCCTTTTTATCTTCACCCAGACATTGGTCTTAGCGACCCTTTCGCTTTTATCACCTTCCAAAGCACTTAGGTTATTAAGGGAATTACAACCCTTATAACTTCGCCACTGCCGCATGTCTCACCTTTGTGCACGTCACACCTTAAGGTCCAATAGGCCTTAACATATGTTGAAGCCACACGGTGATCCTAGTGCGCTACCTCCTGGATCAGCTCACCCTGATGTCAGTATCAATTCAATAACCACACCATTACCAGCCAAGTACAACAAGAGGCTTTGCCACGTTCTTGGCTCCACATCTACCTATGAATACGTGAACAACCGTAAGGAAACTGGGATATGCAAGCCATCCATCATATCCAGACTCCCAAAGTCCATCCCCGTTCCGAAGTGTTTTCCTGCAGACACTATGCACCTGTTTGCGCTTAATATAAGTCAACTTCTTGTTTCTCTGTGGCATGGCAGCATCTATCATGCACAAGATGACGATCCAACTACTTGGCCATTTGGTGTTCTCCATGATGACGCAGTCTGGCAGGCACATGGGGCATCTGTTGCAGGTGCTGGCCTCTATCTCCCTGTTTGTCTGGAATCTAGGGTGCCATGCAATCCTGCTGAGAAAATTTCTAGTGGATACAAGGCAGTGGAGTACTTGGTTTACATCTTTGGTCTCTGTCCTGCTCTCCTCTATCGTGTCCTGCCCCCAAGATTCTACTATCACTTCTGCAAGCTTGTCTTTGGCGTGCATGTGATCCATCGAAGCCACAAATTGAAAGAAGACCTCCTGGCAGCTCACCAAGCCTTTCTCGAGTTTGTCTATGAATTCGAGATTCTATACTATAGGCACCAACTTACATGCTTACATTTCATACAGCTGTGTATCCATGCATTGACTCACATCGTCCCGGAACACTTTCGCCTTGGCTCTCTCACTGAGCTATCTCAATGGACCATGGAGCGAACTATTGGGAATCTTGGTGAAGAAATCCGACTTCATTCTGATCTGTATGCAAATCTAAGTCAAAGGATACTTGAACGCACTTGGGCAAATGCTCTCTATGCCCTTGCCCCAGACCTCTTGCACACCGTAGATAATCTACCTGCTGGAGCCCGTGACATTGGGGAACGCTATCTTCTCTTGGGTCCACACAAGTATCATGAAATGGACGTGATGACTCTTAACGCTTTTCAGAGATTCTCAGACTTGTATCACTGGCAAATTAAACACAGGGACTCTCTCGGCGTTGACAGATTTGCAAGGCTTCTTCTACCAAATGGACAGATTGCTCGATCTTGGTGGCATGAAAAGAAATGACCTGCTGAAAAGGTTTGGATAGCAAGGAATGTGAAGGTGGATCAATGGATTTTTGCCAAGAGGGCAAAGCTGATTAATTGAACTAGCTGAGCCTCAAAGGATCCTTGCATTTTGCTGAGGTCCTGTACTTCTTTCTCGTCACAAAGAACGACTTGCAATATACCCTTGTGGCTGTCAATATGTTTGCGGAAGCAGATCTGCATGTGCTAAAAGAAATTAGGTCTTGTAGTGAAGAGTGAGGTGAAGAGAGGCAGTAGCACGAGACTGAACAGAGTGCGTTTGTGTTCATTATCTATAGCAACTATTAGTCCAAATCCGGTAATCCTGTTGCATTGACGCGTCTCAGTCAAATGGGCCGCAAGTCGGACCAAATGTGACTCTGGATCTACAGTCCGGATTGCAGCGCGCTAACTACAACGCTAAGGCAATCGTTCTGTGTGTCCTCATGATTTGAACATGTTTTCTTCTCACACCATGAACGACAATAATGATAGCAGACAATTGTTGACAATTCAGCACTTCCAACATTCTGCAAGCTACAACCAACAAGGCATCCTTGGTCTATTACAACTTGGGCCCCATGTAGCCGACCCTTGGCTGCAGAATGATTCAGCCATCCATGGAATGAGTTTTCCAACAAGCTCTTCTCTCTCTGTGGGATTCTTTTTACCTGTGTTTACTCGAGCCTTGACTTCAATGATCATATTCTATGGGATGTACCTCACAGGGTCAAGCTCAGCAAGAAACCTTCGACCAAACGAATGGACCATACATCATAAGCATATCTTTTATCTTGCATATATCTATCTCTCAAGCCATGCTCTAGCAAATGGATTTGTCTCTGGAAGAAAATCGCCTTTCTGTGGAGCGATTCACACTTTATCATTCGTTATCAGATGCCACCTTGCATGCGTCTGGTAATCTGGCCTACTTGAAGCTGGAGAAGGAGAATATCGTGTTGTGTGACAGGGTCGATAGCTTACAGTGCGTCATCTGTTGATTCAACGTGCATATATCATACTGAAAACCTGCGCACAGAACACAGCTAATTGATGTGTTGAATAGCAAACCACAACGCTCTAATTCCGGTGGTCAAGCTCAAGGTCGACCTACCCCCAAGTCTCCACCAATAACCCTCAGCAAGTCTGACTATCCGAATGTTAAATACTGGGAGAAGCAACATAACAATGCGGTTCAAATTTCTGCAATCAATGTTTGTGACGCTGATGCCAGTGACAGTGATAAAGAATCCAGCGACAATGAGGGTATCACAAAACAAGAAAGTGGCATTCAGTTCCTTGAAGACAAAAGTGGCAATGCCATCAATCACAACAAGAGGAAGCAACTGTATGCTGAGCTCCAAGGCTTCTTGTTACGTTCCTGGGCACTTGGCCCACATTTTTCTTTCTTTTCTCGACTGATATGTACTTATACGATCACATGATCACTTCTCACATGACCGCTTACCTGTACAACAGAGCCGCTTTGTCAGGAACTTCATTGTTCCCTCCTTTTGTACATTCTCCATTGTTCTCTGCTTATGGTAGTCTGTGACTGCCATTGTTTGTGACTCCATTGTTCTGTGACCCTTATTGTTCGTGACTCTATTGTTCCCCTCTTTTGTACACTTAGTCAGGTAGCTGCCCTTTTGTATATAAGCTGGACTTATATCCTAGAGTTGGGCCTTAAGCCTGACTTAGTTTGCAATCTATTGCGATCTCAGTCCTTGTTGCTTGAACAACTATCTTCCTTTTCTCTTTCTTTGAAGTTATCTTCAATGCTTTGAAGATACTTCCCATTCCTCTTTATCATCACCCAGACATTGGTCTTAGTGACCTTCTCGCCTTTATTACATTCCAAAGTCACTCAAGTTATTAAGGGAATTACGACCCTTATAACTTCATCACTGCCGCACGTCTTTACCTTTGTGCACATTGCACCTTAAGGTCCAATAGGCCTTAACACTTCTGGAACAACAACATCAACTCAAATTGTCCTCCCAATACCTGGTCGTCTGCTGGTTCTGCTCTTCGCGATAAATTCCGGGATGTAATCAAAGCAAAATTTCCTTTTCTACGGTTTTGCACTGGGCGATGGAAGGTTGATGCGTTGTGGAAGAAGAACTACCACAGCTGGAAGCGCTCTTTATTGGCTAGGGAATCTAAGAAGAAGACACTTCTCGGTACTGGCAACTCGAACGATGGTGGCAAGCGCAAGCAAAAGGAGTCTCCGGAACCCGTGGATCCCCATGGCAAGGCTGATGAATTGCTTGATGCACCTTGACCGAAGAAAGCGAAGAAGGGAACGGCCTCAATTCTTACCATGAGCCAGTCTCAGAAGGTGCATCGATTATCTGCCGATGCTCACTTGATCATTAGAAAGTGAGGGTCAATTTGAACTATGGGGGATGCAGGGCTTACCTATCATAAGTGATATTCCTATCATCTACCTTGTCTTCTTGCTACAACTCCATTGACATCTCTATTGCTTTAGCCCCCAACTCGGCTTCAAAATGCTACACTTGTCTCAAAGGTTTGCATCACTTTATTATACTTCATGGTGCTAATTGTCGTACAGAAATCAAAGAACCCTCTGTAAGGTTTGCTGGTCCATGGGGAAACATCTGATATCTTTCATAGGGATGGCTTTTCTTTCAACACGACGCTGTTGGATCTCGACGATGGTATGACATTGCCCCATGACCAACTCACGATGCTTATCAACACCTACAGAATCCGCATCGCACTCCCAACCCATCCCTGGCCCCTCCCGACTCGTCCGTGGCCCCTCCTCACTGTTGTCCACCCTTGCGACCGTTTCTGCAACAATTTCTTCATCCGTCACACCTGTGTGGGGTACCCCACCCTTTGGCATACTGAAGATGCTCTGCAAGAAGGTCGAAGGCCTACTGAAATCGGTCCCCACAGCAAAGAAGACCAGCCCACTAGTGGGGTATTGCTGCGATCCAAAGGAGCTCACAAGAGACGTCACAGCTGACGCAGACGTCTGGGAGACATGGGACCCGATACTAAACTCCCTCATCTCACACAACATCCCCGACATCCATCCCATGATCACATGGGGTAAGTTTGGTCTTATCGGGTTGGTCCAGCTTTTGGAGCACCTCGTTCGTGATCGCAAAGTCGACAAGGGCCTTCTCGAGGGGAATGTCAGACGCATCATAGAGGCTATCGATAGGTATCCTACTTTCTCTGGTCCACTCCTTTACTGACAATCCTGATTCCCTCAGTGTCTGCAGGCAGCAAGATACCCTCAAAGATGCTAACCCTGTCGAAACGTCACATGGCGCTGTATCCCAGCCTGTTGCAAAGAAGTCTGGTGGGAAAGCTTCGAAAGGAGGGAGGGGATCATGGGCTCCTCCCGACATTATTTCACCTAAGTAAGTCCTTCAAGTTACTAAGGGTGGATCTCCTTCGATTATCACGCTATTTAGGTGGGAGGCAGCTCACAACTGGAAAGTGACAAACCCAAAGGGGATGATGCAAGACTTCAACATATTCTGGGATTCCATTCAACAGGAGAAGGACAAGTTGCAGGTAGTGTTTATTCCGCTGTAAGAGGTGCTCTCAGGCTCACACAATTTTTACCAGGTGTACAAAGACTGAGTAAAACGTCTTGTAAGTAACGAAGTCAATCTACTTTCTATTGCAATACTGACGATATAATTACAGAACAGTATGAAGTTGTCGAAGTAGCCCCCCTTCCACGGAACACGGTTGACATGTTGGATGCAGTGGAATTGTAGACATGGTGGAATTGGTGGACTGTGGATGCAATCAAGGACCTGGGGATGGAAAGGAAGGATGGGGGTTGTGTTGTAGTCACATAGGATCAAAAAATATCAGTTTTTTCTGACGACAACAGGCATGAAATGACTGGAAGTGACCATCCAGCCAAGGTCACATAATGTCAGATAGCATCAATATTTGTGCGAGATGTTGATGTCCATTGATGCTATCTGATCACAGTCTTGGTGAGTTGCATAACGTCAAATTAAGTCACATAGGGTCAACTCATTTCTCATAGGGCTTCATGGTCTTGGTGTGCACTCATGATGACATGCGAACCATGTGTCAAATTATGTAGAAATCACTTGCGGATATAAGAGTATTGTCTTGGTCTACTCACCTCACAAGGCAGGAACAGTATTGTGATATTATTGTGTGTCGATATGAGGATGAGATGACGTTGTTATCAACTTATCAGATGCATCAGATGTTATGGTGCCCGAGCAGAAGAACCCTGTTCATGCAGACCTCCAACCACTGCCTTCTCTTTACCGAGTCACCGGTCACTGCCAACATCGGCCGCTCTCGCCTTGCTAACATCAACCGCCTTCACCTTGCCAACGCGGACCACCTCTGTCTTGTCACCACTGCAAGTCTATCTGTCAACCTCAGCACCTTCAAGTTTCACCGACATCTCCACTTCTCCCATTTTCCGCTTTCTCACTTGCTTGGGAACATAGCCTCTTGTCTCCTTCAAGAACTATCTTTTAGACTGACTTGCTAGGTTGCTCCAACCCAGCTACCCACACCACTGAATGACAACCACCGACTCAGAGCGACCCTCCTCGTCCTGTGGTACATATGCACAGCATGTACGACCCCCTCGGGCCTTTCGCTTCACCAACACTGCCCACCTTTGTCTTGCTGCTGCCTCAAGTCACTTGTCAGCATTGGTGCCTTACACCGACATCTTCGCTTCTCACATTTGACCCAATTGCGCATTCTCACTCACTCAGGATACGGCCTCTGATCTCTGGTCTTTCCCTTCCACACACACTCGGACTCACATCATGGACTCACAAGTCACCACCCACGTTACAGGATCATGGCTCCTTTCCCTCGGGTTGGGTCTTCCCTCTGAGTCCTCTCAGATATCACTGCTAAGCCTCCCTAGGTTTAGCTCCTTACAGCACTCATTGCAAGTTTGTCTGTGTCAAGAAGAGGACTCGCAGGGGCAACTTTGGCAACACTGTACCCATGTTGCTATGGTCACACTGGTCTTGGACACAGTAGGGTGAGGTGGCATGCCCAGCAGAGTTGAGGAAGTTCATTTGCTGTCATGGAAACTGTGAATCATGGTTACCAGTAAACAATCATACCACCATAAAAGAGATGGGTTCTGGTCAAAAACCCTAGACGATCTTCCCCCCCTTCCATCAAACATCTTTCCCCCCCTTGTCTATCAAGCATCTTCCCCCCCCTTCTGTCAACTGTGTTCCCCCCTTCCATCAAGTGTCTCTCCCCCCCCCTCCATCAACTTTCTTCCTGGGAGGTGAGAAAGAGAGTCTTACACGTCCATTGCGCTTCATTTTCTGACTTTATTGTCGACTTTTTTTTAGGATGCAAACCTGGATCACGAAGCAACAAGGGTGAGTGTGAATAATCTCCTTCAGTGGTGGACCAGGTACATTTTGTTTTTATCTATACCTGGATTGATATCTTAATGCTTGTAACCCTTACAGTAACTCATTCCCACCATGATCCTGGTGGAGAAGTTTCAGGTGCGCAATGGAGTGATCCCAAGAGAGACCCCAGGAGGCCCATGCAGGATGTGCTCATGTGTAACCAGTCCAATATGTTTATATTACTTCCAGTTAAATAGCTTTATTTTTGTGTTGTAAATCAATTCAATGCAATAACAATCTGGAAAAGATCTGATGAGGACAATACAAGCGTGATGAGAGATTGCAACCTCGTTATAGGATCGAAAAGACCTCACAGGCTCACCGACAGCTGTTGTGGGTCTCATACTTTCAAAATCAGATGATATTATTCTTAAACTTCAAATGTCACTTCGTAGCATACTCATGGGATGAATGTCAGGTCGCTCCAGCTCATGAATCTGTATCTGCTTGTAGTAAACTAAATCACTTGCCAAATTGACATAGGATTTTGAGGCATCACGGCGCCAATACAAGATGGCAAATAACTCATGTCATGCATATCAACTCACACCTACAGATATTAACTTGCAATGCCTCGTGAGAAACCTGACGATTTAGTGATGAAGCCCGGGATTATTGAACCTTGAGAACTCTGGGCTCAGAGGCTAGAGTGGGACAAGTGAGAAAGGTTAACCGGATTTGCCATCAAATTAAAGGATTAGCTAACCTTGAGTATGAGGACCGAGGTGAATGACGCGAATACAACAATGTGTATATGGGCAGAATGGTGGCTATCTTAGAGCTGGTGAGGGTGAAGTAGGCAAAAGTTGATGCACCATTTGGCGTGAGTCGTATGTAACCTGTCTGCACCAAGGAGTTGACAAGGGTTGTAGCAACAGGCTTGACACTTTCCATTCTATGAGAAATGCTGGGTTGACATTAGCTTTGGGAGACATGGTCACATGGCACGACGGAGTAAGATTCTTACCCTTATGAGGAAGACCTTGTCCGCTACCATGAAGCTGCGCCTAGGGCTGAGCACCGTCCCGTATATGGGATATGGCCATATCAATACAGTGCCAATATGGATACCTGTAACTGTAACCGTACAATAGTTTGAAAAATCCAAGATGGGATGGGACCCATATGAATACAGCTGTAATATGGGGTCTTATGGGATATATGGGTGCGATTTAGATGAATCTCAAGTTGTTTGGATTCAGAGATATTCTTGAGGGAGGTGGGAGATGAGGCTGAGTTCCCAAATGAGCGAGAATGTGCAAAGAAGGTTGAAAATGCGAAAAGCAAAGATATTGGTGTGTCAGCGTCAATGCTAGTGAGTATCCCAAGGTGTTGGCAAGGCTGAGATGAGCAACAGTGTCAAGGCAAGGTTGATCGATGTCAGATGAGGTGAAGGCGGGCGATGTTGGCAAGGCAAAGACAGTTGGTGTTGGTGAGGTGAAGGCAGATGGCTGAGGCATTGAGAATACTGGGCCCATTAAAATATCTAGAGGATGGGGAGCATGGTCAGCAGTGGCCAATGCACCTGTGTCTCCTGTATATACTGACCCTGTCAGGCTTGGTGGCACGGTTGTGAAGGTCAACATAGATGCAAGGGAAATTGAGCCCTTGTGCATTGAAACACACGGATGAAGGGTAGCACCGCTGGTTGGGGGCACTGCACTTGCCATGGCCAAGGCCCTGCCGGTGTCGGGTCTGCTGGTGGGGCTGATAAAGCCACTGTTTGCAACACCCAAGGCGTTGGGGCCCGGGGCCTATGGCAGAGAAAGGGGGGCAGGGGGAGGTATAATAGGCCATCGCATGGCAAGGCCTGGCACATGGGGCCGACACACCACGGCAAGAGGGTAAGCAAGCATTGAGTCGGAAAGGATGTGACCTCCCGAGGGGCACCAACAAGGTGGGGCTTGCAGAGGGAGGGAACCCAAGGGACCTGTCAGGACATGGAAAGAATGCGACTGGGGGGTACTCACCTCTGGAGACCATAGAGGAAGGGATGCCTTGGACACAGTGTATGGCAGACATCGTATCCGTGCATGAGTTCAAGGAGAAAGGGGAGGAAAAAGAAGTGAATGAAAAGCCAGGCAGCATTTCTGAGAATTGGAGAACGCGCCATAGAGTTGACCGGGAACAGATGGTGAATAGCAATTGCATGTCCGATAGCAGTCAGGTTTCAATGAGGAGGAAGAGAGGGGAAGGGGCTCAGTCGCCTGGCACACACACACTAGAAAGGAGGGGAGTCTCGGGCCAGAGTTGCCTGCTCTTCAGCAAGGCAGGTGCGCGGGGTTTTATACAATTGGGATAAGGCGATTATGAGACAAGTACACTACAATGAGTGAGTAGAAAATGAGGGAAAAGGAAAGTAGAAAGGGGTCAGTCTTTGTTACGCACGGACTCTGCGTATTTGTAAGGACTGCGACGAGTACTTACGGGTAAGCGTTTAGAGTCTACCTTTAGTTATAAAGGTCGCACAGTTACGTTAGTGCAAAGCTAAGTTAAGACTAACTTAGATAGTATAGCAGACTCTAGGTGCTTGACTTAGAGCGCGAGAGGAATGCTTAGAGGGATGGGAACGGGAGTGAACGCTCTAAGGAGCTTTAGGTCCTGGGATTACTGCAGGAGACCAAGTCTGGAGAGTTGGGGCTCTTCAGAAGGTCTTTATATACATGAGCTACCTAGTCATCTATCTAACGAGTCAAGGAATGCGTAGCAAGCCTTGGTAATGGATGAGTAAGTAGTTACTAAGGTAAACTATCATATGCAAAAGAGATTACAGTCCGCAGTG